>Ga0116180_1002358_pt1 | contig 14930 bp, 12 predicted proteins | sample AD_UKC073_MetaG_FD_89804 | JGI IMG/M metagenome (GOLD analysis project Ga0116180, IMG submission 89804) | Active sludge microbial communities of municipal wastewater-treating anaerobic digesters from USA - AD_UKC073_MetaG | ecosystem: Engineered > Bioreactor > Anaerobic > Digestate | place: USA...
GGGCCAACGGAAGGTCGCCACCGCCTCGTCATGCTTGCCGCGCAGGGAGAGCAGCAGGTCACGGGCATCGCGATAGGCCTGGGTCGCATTCGTCATGGGTCAAGCCTGCCGCGTGGACCCGGGCTGGGCTACTGGAGCAGACGTGGAAATGCCGACAGGACGAAATGCCCGCTACATCTCGCGCTTCGTTCACCTGCCTCGAAACGCCAGAGCCCCCTTGACGAGGGCGTAGGAGTTGAAGGCCAGCACGGCCATGGCGTACAGGTAGACGAGGAGGTAGGCATCCCCGGACAGATACTGAGCGATGCTGAAGAGCGTCAGCGTGGCCACGATGAAGAGGACCAGGTTGATCGTCGCACCGATGAAAAGGAAGACCATCCAGACAGTCGGCGCGCTCGGCTTCGCCTTGACGACTTCGAGACCCGCCGCAACGGCCAGAGCCCCGCCCACCAGGCCCGCCCAGGACTGTCCTGAGCCCATCGTGAGGTTGACCACGAACGTCACCACCGCAAGCCCCGCGAAGACGAACAGCAGCCGCTGGGCCGCCGCACAGGCTCCCGAACGTGCCGTGGTCGGGCTGTCAGGAGGGCCGAAAGCTGGAATTGCCCCGCCAACCGGAGGTACCTGTGCCGATACATGCTCCTGCACCGGAGGAGAGGCAGGGGGTGCCGCGCCCATCATGGGCGGCCCATAGGCGCCGATTCCCATGGAGCGCAGGGATGCTCGGTTGACAGTTCGCTCCACCCCAGGGTTCGTCCCCGACGGACGGTCCTGACCGGTCGCCAGCTGGCGGTCGTCCATCGAGGCACCGCAGCGCGGGCAAGCGGGGGTGGCGAGTGTGGATTCATAGGAACACTGAGGGCAGACGCGAGTCATGACTCTCCTCCAGGATCGGGCCAGACAGTTGGATCACACGGCAATGCCCCTAGCTCATCGCAGGCGGTAGGTCGCCTTCGCGATGTCGAACCCGTGGCCGGTCGTCGCATCGGTGCAGTGCACGCCGTCGGTGGCGCTCAGGCAGGTGACCGTGCCCAACCGCAGCGACGCGCCGTACGCCAAGGCCGCCATGGCACCCCGGCTGTCGACGGTGATCCGCTGCGAGCCCGGGCGCCCCAGCCACCACGCCGACGGGCTATCGACGACGGCTGCCTAAAGGGCCGTGTCGCTGGCGCATCCCAGATATGCGGACCCGCGCACCAGGAGGACGCCATTGCCCCATTCGTACTCACAATCGGCCGGTCTAGGCGGCAGGGTCCAGGCGTGCTCCACGACATCACAACGCACACTGGTGTGAGCCGTCTCTTCACCCCTTCTCAGCTCGCAGACGATGTTGCCGCTCGGCGACGCGAACGCTGCCGAATCCTTCGACCCGACCTCGATGGTCGGCCCGCCCGCAGCGGGGCCGGGGCGCGGCGGAGCAGCGGACGCCGCAGGGGACGCACCACCCGATCCCCCAGAGGTCGAGCCAGTGGACGCCCTGGCGGAGGGCCCGCCCCCGGCGGATGTCGCAGCTGAGGAGGCACCCGGCATACCGGAGCTTGCCGACGCACTCCCCGCGGTGAGCGTGACGACCACCGTCTTCGGCGCCACCGGCTCGGCGCCGGACCCGCCGCATGCCCCCAGGCCGAGCAGAAACAGGAGCACCGCGAGGGCAGGCAACGCCCGCACGCGCCGCGCCGTCGAGACACCAAGCCCTGCCATGGCGCGGGTCGAACGGTTCAGGCCAGGAGTGCGGTGCACCTGGGACGGGTGCGAGTGCGAGGGGCTGGTGTGAGACATGAGCATCCCTTCCGCGAGCGACCAGGCTTCACGTCGCGCGAGGCCGCGACGGTCAACAAACAAGGCCGCGGCAGGGGCCTCCAGCCAGTTCTGGCTGAGGGCCCTGCCGCGCATCGGACTCACGCGGAGCCGGCGACCTGCTGGGCCGACTCGGACAGGCACGTGCCACCCATCTTCCCGACGTTGCCGGCGATGGTGGTCAGGTTCCCGCGGTTGCCCTGCCAGGTGGCGTGGAACCGCGCCTGGTCGGCGCCTCCCCAGTTTTTCCCGAGCGAGGTGATGACGTTGTCGACGCCGGTGACGACGCCATTGAGTTGCTGCTGGATCATGAGAAGTTTGGCTCCCGCGCCGGCGACGGCGACGACATCCATGCCCTGGTCGAAGACTGCCATTGAAGTTCCTTTCGAAGAATGCGGACGGTGCGAAGACGCGGTCAGTGCGAGGTCTTTGCCTGCTGGGCGATCTCAGTGGTGAGCTGGGCGTGCAGCTTATTGAGGAACACGATCGCGGCCTGGACCTTGGCCCTGTCCTTCTGGAGCCAGTCATTGACGAAGCGGGTCGAGTCAGCACCGTTCCACGACTTGTCGATGTTGGCGACTTGAGCGTCCAGGTCATGCATGATCCCGGTCAGCTTCTTGATCTGAGTCTGGAGGTTGCCGGCCTCGATCCTGACCTGCTTTTCGTTCATTCCGAGCCACATAGCTGATACTCCTTGTCTTGAGCGGGCCTCTGGAGGTCCGCTCCCGGTGTGCGGTTCCTGCGATAAATAGACGGTATAGCGCGTCGTTGGGGTTGTCGATGGGGAGCACTCCCCATCGGGTCTCGCTGGGCGGCGGGCCCCGAATCTCGTTCTCAGAGAATCGAGTTCATACCCAGCATCATCATGGGGCGCCGACCTGGACCATCTCCACGCCGCCTCGTTCGATCATGAAGCCGCGCCCTGGCGGCAGCAAGCGACGATCCGTTTCCGGGAGGTCCACCCGGAAGATCTGAAATCCCTCGGTGCCCTCCGGATGCAGCACCAATCCGGCCCGTGAGGTGCGGGCTCGCGAGGGCAGCCCGAAATTCGTTCCGTAGAACTGGGCGTCGCCTTCGGTGATGACGAACAACTCATGGTCGATACACGCCTTGACCAGAGCCTCCAACTCATCTTCGCCACCGTCGGCGGTGAGATCGTCCACGCGTTCGCACACGATCACTGAATAGCGCCCCGGCCCGCTGGCCCGGATCTCGTTCGCGAGCACCTTCGCGCGAAGAATCGCATTGTTCGATCCCACGGACACCGAAGCCCAAATGCCCAGACCCACGAGCGGTGAGCTCGCCCTGGGGGTGAACAGGTGCATGTCGGCCATCGGCATGGCCCGCCGAGTCGAGATGCACATCGTCATGAGCGCCGTGGTCCGCCCACTGCCAGACGGTCCAGTGAGCACGAAAGTGCCCCTCGGTGTGAAGACATGCGGGGCGAGGGTGCTGGACGCGAGCCCAAGCACCGGCTTCCCGCCCAACACCGCAGGCAGGTCGCGCAGGTCGACACGCTCGGCCAGGCTCTCGATCTTGGGGGCCTCTGGGACGCCCGCCTTGCGAGCCGCCGCGGCGAAGGCACTGATCGCCGCCGCCTGCACTGTCGGGTCTGCCGAGCCCCCGAGAACGGCGAACTGCACCTCGTTCTTGCCGATCAGGCCGCGCCCCGGCGGAGTCTCCGCGTCGAAGACGTCACTTGGGACACCCAGGGTGAGGCAGTCGTCGGCCGACATGCGCTGCACGACCTTGGTCTGAATCGCGGGAGCGAGCGAAGACGGCATACCCCCCTTCTGGTCCACCGAAACCACCATGTGGATGCCGAGCGGGCGACCGGCCCCGGCCACCGCACCCAGCCGGTCCAGCCAGTGATACTTCGAGGACACCTCGTAGTTCTGTTTGAAGATGCTGGCCCCATCGACGAGCACGATGATCCGCGGCTCGTCGGGCCGGTCAGCCAGCCGACGGTATGCCGTGATCGTGCTCGCGTTGACCTTGGCCCATGCCTCGCTGCGCGCGGACACCAACTGCTCCAAGTGGGTGATGAGACGAGCGACGCGCTCGTGGTCCGAGCCGTTGACGATGGTGCCGACGTGCGGCAGGTCCGAGAGCACGTCGAGACCACGATTGCCGAAGTCCAAGCCGTAGACCTGACACGGGCCACCCTTGATCGTGTAGCCGGCGGCCACGGCGACCGTGCGCAGCGCCGCCGACTTCCCCGACCCGGACACCCCGTAGATCGCCAAGTTGCCGTCCTGATCCGCGTGGAAGGTCAGGGTGGGCTGTTCCTGTCGGTCCGGCAGGTCGATGATCCCGAGGGTCAGCTCCTCATCGGTGCGGCGGGTCGGCAGGCTCGCCACGTCATAGACATCCTTGAGCGCCGGCAACCACGGGATGCGCACGGGCGGCAACTGAGCCGAGGCTGCAGCCGCCTTGATGGTCGACACGAGCCGCTTGATGTCCGTCGGTCCTGGGTTCTCAGCCACGGCCCGGGGTTCCTCGTACACCCACTCCTCTACGCCACCGAAGACCAGGGTGGTGACGAGGATCTTCGGCGGCGGCGGGGTCTCGGAAGTCCACCCACCGGCATACCCGGTCTGGAAGGGAGTCAGGCGTCCTGGGCCGCTCTTGCTCATGGCCCGCCCAGGGATGGCCGGGTCGAACATGGCGGCATCCTTGGAGCCGAGCACATCGTCGCTGTCTGCTTCGTCGGCCATCCGCAACGCCAGCCGGAGGTTGGTGTTGGCCCGCAGATTGTCCTTGATGACGCCGGCTGGGCGCTGGGTGGCCAGGATCAGGTGCAGGCCCATGGAACGGCCCCGCTGGGCCACATTGACCATGCCGTCGACGAAATCAGGGACCTCTTGGACCAGCGCCGCGAACTCGTCGACGACGATGACCAGGCTAGGTGGCGTGTTTGGTTCACCACGTCGCTCCAGTTCGACAAGATCCTTCGCCTTGTAGGTCGCCAGCAGGTGCTCGCGATAGCGCAGCTCCGCGGACAACGAGATCAGCGCTCGGCGCACCAAGTGCGGCGACAGGTCGGTGACGACGTCACCGAGAGTGTGCGGCAAGCTGGCGCAGTCTCGGAATGCCGAACCGCCCTTGTAGTCCACCAGGAGAAAGGTGACTCGCTGCGGTGAGTGCGCCGCAGCCATCCCGAGGATCCACGCCTGCAGGAGTTCGGACTTCCCGGCGCCGGTCGTGCCTCCGACGAGCGCATGGGGACCTTCTGAGCGCAGGTCCACGCTGAAGGCTCCCAGCGCCGATGCCCCGATGAGCGCGCGGAGGTTGGCCGGACGCCGACTCGGCTCGCCGGCGTACGGGCCGGTGAGGATCGATCGTGACTCCGTCCACCGTTCCACCACGGCCTGCGGCGAGGTGGCTAGTTCGGGGCCGGTGAGGGTGAGGAAGGAGACCGCGCTGGGCAGGTCGCTGTCATCGTCGCTGGGGACTCCGGCATCCACGACTGGGGAGAGCAGCCGTGCCACGGTGGCCGCGGTCTGCTTGTCGCAGGCCTCCAACTGCACCGGAGTCACTGACTCCTGCTGGCGCACGTAGCCGACCGTCCCGTCGCCTTCGACCACGACATAGGTGGCGCACACCGCGGGCAGTCGAGGCTGTCCTTCGGCGACCCACAGGACCGCGATTCCACGGCCGGCGCCGCGCTCGGCGAGATCGACCAATCGGCTGCGATCGATGGGCGCATCACCCTCGATGACGACAAGGATGAATGACGGAGGGATCTCGTCACGGCTCACCGTCCGGCGAGCCTCGATGAGATCGTCCAGCTGATCGGCCAAGGCTAGGCAGGCCGGACCGGTGGCGGCCAGATGCTCGGCCGCCATGGGAGAGTGCGGCGAGTTCACGTGGGGGAGCCACTTGAGGTAGTCCCAGTCGCTCGCCGTCTTCGTGGAGGCAAAGGCCGCCACGCTCAGCTCGGCCGGCGAGTGCAGCGCGACGGCCTGCAAGACCAGGGACCGCGCCACACCGAGCGCATGAGCTCGCGTGCCGGCAACCCCGACAGCTCCGTCCAGCAACGGCCGCAGGGCCACCGGGACATCCGCGATCTGGTCAAGTCCGGCCAGCGTCTGCTCGAGTTCCAGCCAGGCGTCAGCCCGAGAGCGCCCGACCTTGGGCATTTCTGTGGTGCAGCGGGAAGGCAGCGTGCCCAAGCCGGCGCGTAGTTCCAGATACCGCGGGCCGTCCATCCGCCGGAACCACAGCCGAGGGGACCGGGAGATGACCGCGTCGACGCACTCCGCTGCGGACAGGTGCTCTTCCCGACGCACGGCGCGCTCGACCACCTGCTCGTCGCGGATTCGCTGCGCGATCTTGGCGACGTCCTCGCGGAACTCCGCCATGAGTTCTTTGAACTCGCGCTTGTTATGCATCCGCTGCTCCATGGCGTTGCCGAGCACCATGAGCGGCATCATGAGGAAGAAGATGAGGGACATCATGTTCTGGGTCATGAAGTACATGACCCCCGCAAACAGCAGCGGGATTGCCGCCATGAACCAGGGCAGCGGTTGGCGACGCGGGCGCTCGGGCAGGTCCGGCAGCGGGAAGTCACGTTCGTCGAACACTGGCCCGACCTGGGGTGATCGCGAGTAAAGGATCGTCGCCCCGTCGAAGCCGAGGACCCCGTTGACGTCCGCCTTGACGCCGGCTTCGTGGTGCTCGTCCTTCCATCGGACATGAAACTGGGTTTCACCGATCTGCACCCGGTCACCGGGCAGGAGCTTGGCCCGGGTACTGACCTTTCCACCGACCACAGTGCCATTGGTCGTGCCCAGGTCGACGATCTCGACCATGTCAGAGACGATGAGCTTCGCGTGCTCCCGAGAGGCCAGTGGATCGGTAAGCGTGACCTCGCAGCCACGACCCCTCCCGATGTAGGACGTGCCGCTCGAGACGGGGAACGACCGCCCGCTGTCCGGGCCTTCGATGACGACGAGATCGAGCACTGCGGGCCGTGCGCTGCCGAATTGCTCACTCGCCCAAGCCAATCTGACATAGGCCCCGGATCTGAGGCCGCTCTCGCCGACTGCCGCCCGAGGGTCGAGCACCCGCCGGTCACCGTCGAGGAACTCCAGCGTCTGCACGCCCGACGCGGGAGGTGCAGTGCGCCCTGCCCTCGGGTCGGCGAGCGCCAACCGAGTCGCGAGGTCCCCTACTCGAACGGTCGCGTCGACGGTCGCCACCAGATCGACATCCCGCCCATTGGCGTTGAGCGTGAGCTTGAGCTTCATTCGCCTGCCTTTCCGGCGGGGAGACGCGGCGGGTTGGTTGAGATCCATGCCGACGCGGTCGAGCCGAGAACGACCAGAGGACTAGCGGCAACCTTGACCGCAATCGACTCACCGGACTCGAGAGTGATCCCGGGACTTCCGGGCACGAATACATAGGTGCCGTTCTTACTCTGCAGATCGGTGATGACGACTTCGTCGTCCACGCAGTCGATCCGCACGTGGCTGCGCGACACCATCGAGTCACGTGGCGCCAGCCGCACGGCGCTGCGTGGAGCGGCGGCTACCCCGTCGAGCACCGGCGCCCGCCCCAGGACGACCGAGCCCGCCAGGGGAACCGTCACGCCTGAGGACAACACGAGGTATGCCGTCCGCTCCGGCCCGTGCGAAGGGGGTGTCGGATCGGGAGTGGGTTGAGGTGGATCGGGTACGGGTTCCGGTTCCGGCGTGCGCTCGGCTGCCAGCCAGCGTGAGCGACCTCGCTCTGGTCGTCTGTTCGGATCAATCGGCTCGGACGCGACGCTCTCCTTCGCGGCCTGGCCCAGCTCCTGCAGCCACCAGGCGTCCGGTGCAGCCGGAGGCGGCGGCACCCACGCGGCTGGAGGCGGCGAAACCTGCCGCTCATCAGGACGAGATCCGCTGGTGTCCACGGCCTCGAGTCCATCCGCCGCGCCGAGCCCGGCCAGCACCTCGTCGGGGAGCTCGACCCCGAGCTTCTCCAGGAGTTCCGGGGTCAACTCAACCGGGCCGCGGCTCGCGGGCACCTCGATCTCGGTCGCGATCGACCCATCCGCGGGCTCAAGCCGCACCGAACGCACACCCCAGCCGACGATCTCGTCGAGGGTCTCCTGCTCGACACCTTCGAGGGTCTCGCTGCGGTCACTGCCGGTGAGAGTCACCCGCACCGGACCCCGGACGACGACGCGACACGTCGGCGCAGACTCCACACCGGCGTATGCCGGGGGGTCAGGGAACGCGGCGGAGGCGGCTTCCAGCGTGGCCAGCACCACATCCATGTTCGCGCTGTCAGCCAGTGTGCCGATGACCGCGACCAACGGGTGCGCGCGCGGCATACGGATCAGGGCCTGAAAGGCTGCGCCGCCGATGTGACTCCAGCCCTGGGCAGCTGGTACGTCGTAGGTGATCCGTGCCATCCGCGGCCTGTTTCCGCTCTTCCGTCTTCGATAGGGGACGCTGATTACGCGCTGGCCGTCCAGGGCGTAACGACCACGCTTGACATCACCTCGCGCAGCCGAGGGATGTCCTCGGCCTCCCGCGATGCCAGGCACGAACCGGTGACCTGCACCAGGAATGGCAACGCTGCCTCGGCGGGGCCATCGATCACCGCGAAGAGGTGCAACTGGACCAGCCGACCAGCGCGCGGGTCGTCCCACTCCAGATCGCAACCAGCCCAGGTCCGCCCGTTGAGTTCGACCTCGAACGGCTCGGACACTGACCCTTGCGGACGTTGTTGCGACTCCGACGCGATCTCATCGAGTGCCACTCCCACCACCATCCCGGGCGGGCGGCGATTGACCACGACGACGACATTGGGCCGGAAGCCGTCGACCTCGGGTGCCACTGCTGCGACATCGGTCGTGACGGTCGCAGCCGGTCGCCAGTCGGCCGGCACCGTGAGCCAGACGTGCGGTGCGGCGGGGAAGAGGTCGCTGGGGAAAGCGAGGGTGGTCATGGTCATCAGCCCTTTCGCTGAATCGAGGAGTGTTGGGGCCCGGGCCTCATCAGAAATGAAGCCACTTGGGCAGGTGGCCCCCGGCCGCCTTGACGACGTCGCCGGCACCCTTGACGACGTCGCCAGCACCCTTGACGACGTCGCCGGCACCCTTGGCGATGTCACCGGCGCCCTTGACGATCTGCCCGGTGTCAATGGTCACGTCAACCGTGTATCCGAGACCGACGCCGAGCGCAGCGCCCATGTCGATGCCGGCCTTGATCTTCCCGTCCTTCAGCTCTGCCTTGGCGTCGAAGCGCACACCAGCGCCGGCATACGCTTGCGCCCCAGCCTTCACCTCGCCGACCCCCAAGTCCACGCCGGCTTCGACCTCTGCCTTGGCACCGACGAATGCATCGGCCTTCACGCCAGCGACCACGCCACCCGGGCCTGCGGAGAGCTTGCCCTCGGCGCTGGCTTCGGCACCGACCATCGCCGACCCCGACAGTGAGGCGGGCCCGATGTCGCCGTGGACTGAGGCGCTTCCCAAGTAGGCTGACGCGCTCACAGCGGCCTTCGCATTGATCGCCCCGTCGTTGATGGTCACCGAGCCACTGGCTGAGGCCTCCGCGCCGAGGGCCTTGACGTCGTAGTGGTCTCCGGACCGGTGGTACGTGGAGTTCTCCCACGAGGCCTCGGTCTTGGCGATCGTCACCGACGCGTCCGCGTCGTCGCTATCCGGCCGTTTGGTGAGCTGGTCGACGGCCGACCGTTCGACGCCGGCGCCGGATGTGACCTTGGCGGGGACGTCGTCGCCGTACCCGCCGCCTCCAGTCGTGACATTTCCAGCATCGAAGCGAGGCCCGATACCGCCCTCGACATTGCTGCCCAGGCGCTGTTCGGCCATCTGGCGGCCCAACTCTTCCCCCATCACCCGGGCGTGCTGCGAGATCCGTCGAAGGGTTGGCTGGACCTGGGATTGATGCTTGCCGACGAACCGGTCGAGGTCGTGACCGCCCCAGACGGTCTTCAACCGACCGATCGAGGCCGTCACGGCGCCGTCGACCTCGACGAGCTGTTGGGCCAGCTCAGCCAATTTGGCCACGGAATGGGCCAGGGCATCGACATCCGCACCCTCGGTGAACGACATGTCGACCTCCTTCCGCACGTCTGGTCTGGGTCCGTCATTCGCCAGGCTAGGACGATCTCCCGACCCGGGGAATGGGGAGCACTCCCCTGCGCCGAGGCGCCGGCATGACTCAGCTGACTCGTTCCATGGGGGCAGCGACCTCGGCCAACAGGTCATCCACGATCCGCTCCACCGACACCCCCGTAAACAACGCCTCCGGCTCCAAAATCAACCGATGCGCCAAAACCGGCAACGCCAAATCCTTGACATCATCCGGCAACACAAACTCCCGACCCTGACTCAACGCCCACGTCTTCGCACACCGCACCAACGCCAAACACCCACGCACCGACAACCCCAACCGCACCTGAGCATGCCGCCGCGACTCCTGCGCCAAATGACTCACATACGCCAACACCGCAGGATCCACATGCACCTCGTTCGCCAACGACGCCATCTGCCCCACCGCATTCGCCGTAATCACCGGCGACACCGCAGCCGACCGATCCCGAGTCCCCGCCTGCCCCAACAACTCCACCGTCACATCATGATCCGGATACCCCAAATTCGTCTTCATCAAAAACCGATCCAACTGCGCCTCCGGCAACCGATACGTCCCCGCCTGCTCAATCGGATTCTGCGTCGCAATCACCATGAACGGCCGACCCACCGCATGCGGCTGACCATCCACCGTCACCCGACCCTCCTCCATCACCTCCAACAACGCCGACTGCGTCTTCGGACTGGCCCGGTTGATCTCATCCGCCAACACAATCGTCGCGAAAATCGGACCCTGATGGAACGTAAACGACTGCCGCGCCTGGTCATACACCGTCACACCCGTGACATCACTCGGCAACAAATCCGGAGTGAACTGCACCCGAGAATGCGACCCCTGCACCGTGTTCGCCAACGCCCGCGCCAACTGCGTCTTCCCCGTCCCCGGATTGTCCTCCAACAACACATGCCCCTCGGACAACAAACACGTCACCACCAACCGAACCGTGCGCTCCTTACCCCGCACCGCCACCTCAACATTACGCACCATCTGATCAAATGTCCCAGCAAACCACTGAGCCTGATCACGACTAACCGACATGACATCTCCTTCGGTGACGCTCGGTATGCGACGGGGCGATCCGACTGGGTGACATTTGCGTTGCTCGTGCTCGTGCTCAGAGCCCGGGCGCTTCGGCCCGCGTGGGGACCGGCATACGAGCGGGGGTGGCCTTACGGGTGGCGAGCCGCGGCGGCGCCAGGTTGTTCACCTTGGGTGCCGCGACCGCAAAGGACCGTAGGCTCACCGCACCACGCAGTCGCTGCCATCGGCTGCGTCCGGCCACCATCCGCTTGCGCGCGGACTCCACATCCGCCCAATAGGCGGCCACGGCCGCTTCGTCAGGTTCTCCCGCCCCGAAGACTCCAGCGTCGGCACGATCGGCAAGTGACGCGACGCCGAAGGACTCCAGGGCTCGACCTTGCTCACGACGGGTGGCGCCAGAGGCCGGCGCGACGCCGAAGTCGACAGCCCGGTCGACGACCTCCCGCCAACCGCTGGCCAGGCGGGTCGTCGCCGACCCGGAGCGCTTGCGGCGGCGCCGGCGAGCGGTCTTGGCGATCAGCACGATGCAGACGAAGGCCACCACCGCGGCCACCGGAATCCCCGCGATGCGCAACGTCGTCATGACCCAGGCGGGCATCTCGAACGTGTTCTCGGCCGGCGGGCGGGGAGGTCGGATCGCCCCCGCGTCGGTGTCGAAGAGCAGGTCCGCCGAGGCCGGCGGCTTGGCCGCCTGGGGCGGCGGCACCTGTGCGGCGCTTCGGTCCTGCACCGGGTCGTCCTGGACCTGGTCGGGCTTCTTGTCCCGCGGGGGCATGAAGGTGGTCTCAGGCACGGTGACCCAGGACCCGTCGGCCGTGCGCACCTCAGCCCAGAGGTGGACGTTCTCGCCCTTGACCTTGCCGCCCTCCGGGACGATCGCACCGAGGACGACGCGGGTCGGCACTCCGATCTGGTTGGCCATCAGCGCGAACGTCGCGGCGTATTGTTCGTCGTTGCCCACCAGCTGCTTGGCATTGACGAAGGCGGTCAGTCGACCCAGGCTGTGTCCCGGCAGATAGCGCGCCTCGCCCGCCGCTGTGCCATCGCTGTAAGCCCCATTGGTTTTGAGATACTTGGCGACTGCGAGCACCTGCTGCCACCGATCACTTTGTCCCGCAGCCCACTTGGTCGCCTGGGGCGAGAGGAACTCGCCTGCAGAGGTGAGCGCCTCGGCACTGACCTGGGTGGTCTCGGAGGCTGCGACAAGCCGGGCACTTGTGATCGACACGGTGTCGCCCGCACGCAGTCGGTCCGGGACGATGCCCTGATGTGCGGTGAGGTTGTAGCGGAAGCTCGCCACGTGTTCGGCCCGGGTCGCCTCCGAGAACTCCACGGTGGAGATGGCCCCGGTTGCCGGGAGCCACGGGTTGAGGGCACTCACCGCCGCGTATGCCGGCTCGATCGTCACCGTGTAGGTCACCGACGCGGCGAGGGCACCTTGTTCGATGACCGACCCCACGCGCTGATACCCCTTGGCCCCGTTGCCGCCGAGCGCAGGTCCCTGAGCCGACCAGACCGTGCCGTTGTAGTCATCCATCGTGGCGAACCGGAGGCGAGTGCCCTTGGGCAGTCCGGCGACGGTGAGCAGATGCTGGTCCCACAGCACCTTGGCACCCTGGGTGAATCGGCGGAAGCTCGCGGCCGGACTCGCATATACAGCCGGGTCGAACGGTGGCTCGACCTCACTGCGCAGCACGAACCGCTCGCGCTCGTCCACGCCGGGGAGCAGCCCCGAGAGCAACGGGGCAGCGACGCCGGCCAGGACGACGAGAACGGCTCCGGTGGCGACCCGCGCAACACGGCCATTCGCGGCCGACACGGCGATCTGCACGAGGCGCCGTCGTGAACGGACGACCACCCAGCACACCGCAACGACCGCCCAGCCGAGGCCGACGACGACCGGGAACGTCGGATGAACAGTGCCCAGCAGGATGACCAGGGCAGCCAACGCCGCCATCGGCACCACGGCCCACGCCGGTCGCCGGGTCTTGCGCGCCACAGTGAACCCGATGGCACCGCCGAGCAGTCCCAGAAGGTACGGGAGGGCAACCAAGGAACTGCTCGCATCGACCGGCGGCAGCGTCGTGATGAGGTCCTTCCACCCCCCGATCGCGACCTGCGAGAGCGTGCCGACGACAGCGGGTGTCGGCAGCACTCCTCCCAGTGCGGTCTCGCGCACGGCGAGAGCACCGCCGACGAGGAAGTAGGCCACGATGACCAGCGCGGCCAAGAGCACCAAGGGCTGGCGCAGCACCATGGCCAGGTGCGCGATGGCTACGCCCAACAGCAGACCGACGATGCCGGGGACGAGATAGATCGGACTGTCGAAGGTCGACCAGAACCCCACCATGGCCAGGAGGCCAAGGGCCAGCACAAAGCCCGCATCGACGCTGTCCGGCCGAGACGGCGCCAACGCCTTGACCCGATCGCTGGCGCGCAGGCCGACGACGGTGGCCGCGGTGGTGGTGGTCACGAGTCCACTCCTGCCAAGACGTTGGGAAGGTCGGCCAATCGGCACATGGTGAGCAGGGTGATCGCCCCGATGCTCGAGAGGCCCACCCGGCCAGCCGAGTCGACGCGGATCGCCACGACGTTGACCTGCGGCGGGAAGTGCGCAGCAGCTTGCCTGATCCCCGCCGGATCCCGATGCGGGCCCGTGATCATGACGACGACGGAGATGTCGGGGGCGTGCTGGGTGAGGCGGCGGGCGCCGGACATCAGGGTCGTGTCCCCGAGCGTCGCGCGCGAGAAGACGTCCAGGGCCATCGGCGGCTCGGGATCAAACACTGCGTGCTCGCCGGCAGCAATGCTCAAGTCCATCTCGTCCCGAACGGCTCGGACAGCGATCGACGCGCCCGCGGCGACCGCAATCTCGAAGTCCTCGGGCCCGGCATACACCTGCTCGTCGCAGTCCACGAGGACGGCGATGTGCGACCTGCGGGTGTCAAGGAATTGCCGCACGAGAAACGGCGAGCGAGTCGGCGTGCCGGCGAGTTTGGCCGAGGAGCGCCAGTGGATATAGCGACGATCGTCTCCAGGGGCGTACTCACGCAGCGTGTGGAAAGCCAGGTCGGTCATCGAGATGTCATTGGTGGCGCGGCCTTCGAGGTCGCGCAAGAGACCGGACCCGACCGGATCGATCGGCACCGTGCGCGGGTGGACGAATAGCTCGGTGACCTCGGTCCAGGTCACCCGGCGGGAGACCAAGCCGAAGGGATCCCCGCGACCCGTGGTCACCGGCCCGACGGGCAGCACCGCCCGCCGGTGGGTCGGGATGACGACGAACTCCTCGTAGGACTGCCCCGGCGAGAGGGTCGGCACGTGGAACTGCGCCCGACTCGCGCCGATCGGCACGTCGAGCAGCAGCGGCAGAACCGCCCGCCCTCCGGAGTTGTCGACGACGACCCGCGCTGCGGCCCCGTCGCCGACCCGCACTCGTTGCGGCTGCAGTTCCAGGCGCACATCCAGGCGCATCCGCCCCAGGGTCAGCAGGCTCGACAGCAGCACGAGCACCAGGGCAAAGACGGCGATGATGGCCGCCTCCCGCCACCCCCACGCCCGGGCAAGCAACCACGCGGCGACGCCCAGCGCCAGGACGGTCCATCCCACCGGCGTGACAGCCCGCACGAGAGGGGTCACCTTCGAGGTGACCGGCTCGAGTTGGCGCCAGATGGTGCGCGCGGTGCCCCAGACCTGGGCGGCCACGGCGACCCCGGACGTGCCGATCCGTTGGAAGCCCCCGGCCAGGCCGGACGGCACATCGGTATGCCGTGCCGCTCGCCGCTGCGCCGGTGCCGCCGTCGGGTCCGCGAGTGCGGCGGACTCGGGGTGCCGGCTGCGGCGAAGCACCCGGGACAGGGGCTGGCGCGCGCCGCCCTTGGCCGCTCGGTGACTTCCTGGCGCCGGCATGACTCAGCTGACTCGTTCCATGGGGGCAGCGACCTCGGCCAACAGGTCATCCACGATCCGCTCCACCGACAC
>Ga0116180_1002360_pt1 | contig 14926 bp, 14 predicted proteins | sample AD_UKC073_MetaG_FD_89804 | JGI IMG/M metagenome (GOLD analysis project Ga0116180, IMG submission 89804) | Active sludge microbial communities of municipal wastewater-treating anaerobic digesters from USA - AD_UKC073_MetaG | ecosystem: Engineered > Bioreactor > Anaerobic > Digestate | place: USA...
GCGCCCGAGGGCGTCGAGCAGCCCTCCGAGGAGCAGCCCGCAGCGGCTGAGCCGGAGCCGGTCCCGACCGAGCCCGAGGTCGTCGCGCCCGCGCTCGACGAGCCCGAGGCGCCGCTGTCGCGGTGGGCGCGCCTGCGCCGTCGGCTGTCGTCCAGCAACAACGCGCTGGCGCGCGCGCTGGCCGACCTGCTGTCGGTCGACAAGATCGACGCCGACGTCTGGGACGACTTCGAGACCACCCTCATCACCTCCGACCTCGGCGTCGGCCCCGCCACCGAACTCACCGACGCGCTGCGCAAGCAGCTCGCCGTCGACGGCGTGGCCGACCCGGCGAAGGCCCGCGAGGTGCTGCGCGCCGAGCTCCTGCGCCTGGTCGACCCCGGCCTCGACCGTTCCCTGAACCTGACCCCCGCGAACGACGGCGACCCCGCCGTGGTGCTCGTCGTCGGGGTCAACGGCACCGGCAAGACCACCACCGTCGGCAAGCTGGCCCGCGTGCTGGTCGCCGACGGGAAGTCGGTCGTGCTCGGCGCGGCCGACACCTTCCGCGCCGCCGCCGCCGAGCAGCTCGCCACCTGGGGCGAGCGCGTCGGCGTCGAGACCGTGCGCAGCGACGTCGACGGCGCCGACCCGGCCTCGGTCGCGTTCGATGCCGTCGCCAAGGGCGTCGCGGACGGCACCGATGTCGTCCTCGTGGACACCGCCGGCCGCCTGCACACCAAGACGGGCCTGATGGACGAGCTCGGCAAGGTCAAGCGGGTCATCGAGAAGAAGGCCCCCGTCACCGAGGTGCTGCTGGTCCTCGACGCCACCACCGGCCAGAACGGCATGACCCAGGCACGCATCTTCGCCGAGGTCGTCGACGTCACCGGCATCGTCCTCACCAAGCTCGACGGCTCCGCTAAGGGCGGGATCGTGGTCCAGGTCCAGCGCGAGCTGGGCGTCCCGGTCAAGCTCGTCGGCTTGGGCGAGGGCGTCGACGACCTGGCCCCGTTCGACCCGGAGGGCTTCGTCCAGGGCATCCTGGGGGAGTAATTGTCGGTGGGTCATGGGAGGGTTGCTCGCATGACTGAACCGTGGGACCAGGAACCGCCGCCGGAGTACGACGAGCTGCCGCCGGACCCGTGGGGCGAGCCGCCCGCCGACCTGGCCGACGCGCGCCCCGCGCCCCCGCGTTCCCCCGGTCCCGCGCGGCCGCCCGTTCCGACCCGAGGCGCCGTCGCGCGCGGCACCGCGGGGCTGCGCGAGGAGGCCTTGACCGCCCTGAAGGCGCTGACCGGCAACCCGGCGGCCGAGTTCCACGACGGGCAGTTCGAGGCGATCGAGGCCCTGGTCGCGGAGCACCGGCGCGCGCTCGTCGTGCAGCGCACCGGATGGGGCAAGTCCGCCGTCTACTTCATCGCGGCACTCCTGCAGCGCCGCGCCGGGGCCGGGCCGGCGCTGATCGTGTCGCCGCTGCTTGCCCTCATGCGCGACCAGGTTGCCGCCGCCGAGCGGGCGGGCGTCCGCGCCGCCGCGATCAACTCCGCCAACGTCACGGAGTGGTCCGAGATCGAGCGGCTGCTCGACGACGACGCGCTCGACGTCCTGCTGGTCTCGCCGGAGCGGCTCGTCAACCCTCGGTTCCGGGCGGAGCAGCTGCCCCGGCTGATCGGCACGGCGGGGCTCCTGGTGATCGACGAGGCGCACTGCATCAGCGACTGGGGACACGACTTCAGGCCCGACTACCGTCGCATCCGCACGCTGATCGCCGAACTGCCCGCCGACGTGCCGGTGCTCGCGACCACGGCGACGGCCAACGAGCGCGTGGTGCACGACGTCGCCGAGCAGATGGCCGCGGGCGGCCACGAGGTGTTCACGCTGCGGGGAGGCCTGGCGCGCGACTCGCTGCGCTTGGGCGTGCTGGAGCTCGGCACGTCGTGGCGACGCCTGGCGTGGCTGACGCAGCACCTCGCCGACCTGCCGGGCAGCGGCATCGTCTACTGCCTGACGGTGTCGTCGGCTGAGGAGACCGCCGCGTTGCTGGCCAAGGCCGGGCATCGGGTGCTCGCCTACACGGGCCGCACCGACCCGGCCGACCGGCTCGCCGCCGAGCAGGCGCTGAAGGGCAACGAGGTGAAGGCGCTGGTCGCGACGTCCGCCCTGGGCATGGGCTTCGACAAGCCGGACCTCGGGTTCGTCGTCCATCTCGGCTCGCCCAGCTCCCCGGTGGCGTATTACCAGCAGGTCGGCCGCGCCGGGCGCGCCACGGATCGGGCCGACGTCCTGCTCCTGCCGGGCGCGGAGGACAGGGAGATCTGGCATTACTTCGCCACCAACGCGATGCCCACCGAGGCGCGCGCCGACGCGGTGCTGACCGCGCTCGCCGAGTCCGACCGTCCCCTGTCGGCCGCCGCCATCGAGGCCCGCGTGGACCTCCGCCGCAGCCAGCTGGAGCTGCTGCTGAAGGTGCTGGCCGTCGACGGCGTCGTCGAGTACGTGCAGGGCGGCTGGCTCGCGACCGGGCGGGGATGGGCGTTCGACAAGGAGCGCTACGACCGGATCGCCGAGTCCCGCGTCGCCGAGCAGCGCGCCATGCTCGCCTACCAGAACGGCTCGAGCTGCCGGATGGCCTTCCTGACGGGCTCCCTCGACGACCCCGACAGCGCGCCCTGCGGACGCTGCGACGCGTGCGCCGGGCCGTGGTATCCGACGGGCGTATCGCTGGAGTCGGAGCGCGGCGCTCAGGCGACGCTGGAGCGGGTGGGCGTCGAGATCGCGCCCCGCGCGCTGTGGCCGCAGGGCTTGGACCGGGTCGGCGTCACCCACCAGGGCGCGCCGGTCAAGGGCAAGATCCCCGCAGCGGAACAGGTCGAGGAAGGCCGCGTGATCGCGCGGCTGACCGACCTCGGGTACGGCAACGCTCTGCGCGAGCTGTTCGCCCCGGACCGCGACGGGCGCCCGATGGACCGGGCCCTCCCTCCGGCGCTGGCCTCGGCCTGCCTGCGTGTTCTGAAGGAGTGGGACTGGGCCGAGCGCCCCGTCGCGGTGGTGTGGGTGCCCAGCGTCGGGCGGCCGGGCCTCGTCGAGGCGCTGGCGACCGGCATCGCGAGGGCGGGACGGTTGGAGCCGCTCGGCCCGCTGGCCCTGCACGCCGACGCGTCCCTTTCGGCGGTCAACAGCGCCTACCGGGTGCGCGACCTGTGGTCGCGGTTCTCCGTGCCGCCCGCGATGGCGAGCCGGCTGGCGTCGCTCCGCGGCCCCGTCCTCCTGGTCGACGACCTGATCGACTCCCGCTGGACCGTCACGGTCGCCGGTCGCCTGCTCCGCCAGGCGGGTGCCGACGCGGTCCTCCCGCTCGCGCTCGGGTCTGTCGGGTAGCGGCACCGTGTTCGGGGAGCGGCCTTACCCCTGTGGTAATACCGGTTATACTTGGGTGATGAAGACAGCCATCTCAGTTCCCGACGACGTCTTCCGCGAGGCGGACCGCGCGGCGGAGCAGCTCGGTTGGAGCCGTTCGCAGCTGTACACGCGCGCCATGAGTGAGTTCTTGGAGCGCCGAGGCGTCGACCCAGTGACCGCGGCCCTTGACGCCCTTGCCGACGAGTTGCCTACCTCGACACCGTCGAACACCGGGCGCGCCCTCATCGATGCCGGGGGCTGGGAGTGGTAGCCCGCGGGGAGGTGTGGTGGGCGGACTTCGGGGAGCCCTTCGGATCCGAGCCCGGGTACGAGCGCCCCGTGCTCGTCGTGTCCTCAGACCGCTACAACCGTTCGCGCATCGGCACCGTGATCGTCACGGCCCTGACCAGCAACATGCGGCTCGCAGCGGCCCCTGGCAACGTCGAACTGGAACAGGGCGATGCGGGGCTCCCCAAGGACTGCGTCGTCAACGTCTCGCAGACCCTCGTCGTCGATCGGTTGCGCATGGTCAGGGCGATCGGCGTGCTTCCGCGTCATCTCATGAACCGGGTCGACGCCGGGTTGAGGCTGGTTCTCGCGCTTTAGGGGCCGCGGGAAGGCCTCGCGGTCAAGTATCCTTGGGCGCGATCACGCACATCTGCGAAGGGTACAACCAAGTGTTCGACACGCTGCAGGACCGGCTCTCGTCCGTCTTCAAGGGGCTGCGCGCGAAGGGGCGCCTCACGGAGGCCGACATCGACGCGACGATGCGCGAGATCCGCATCGCCCTGCTCGAGGCCGATGTCAACCTCGGCGTCGTCAAGGAGTTCGTCGCCTCGGTCAAGGCCCGTGCGCTCGACGCCGAGCTGTCGAAGGTGCTGAACCCGTCCCAGCAGATCGTCAAGTTCGTCGACGAGGAGCTCGTCTCGATCCTCGGCGGCGAGGCCCGGGCCATCCGGCACGCGAAGCGGCCCCCGACGGTGATCATGCTCGCCGGCCTCCAGGGCGCGGGCAAGACGACGCTCGCGGGCAAGCTGGGCCTGTGGCTGAAGGAGAACAAGCGCACGCCGCTGCTCGTCGCCGCCGACCTCCAGCGCCCCAACGCCGTCACTCAGCTGCAGATCGTCGGCGAGCGCGCAGGCGTGCACGTGTTCGCGCCCGAGCCCGGCAACGGCGTCGGCGACCCGGTCGACGTCGCCCGCCGCGCCATCGCGCACGCCGAACACAAGCTGTACGACGTCGTGATCGTCGACACCGCGGGCCGACTCGGCGTCGATCAGGAGCTCATGCAGCAGGCCGCCGACATCAAGGCGGCGGTCAACCCGGACGAGACGCTGTTCGTCGTCGACGCCATGATCGGCCAGGACGCCGTCAACACCGCGAAGGCGTTCGACGAGGGCGTCGGCGTCGACGGCGTCGTCCTCACCAAGCTCGACGGCGACGCCCGCGGCGGCGCGGCCCTCTCCATCGCGCGGGTGCTCGGCAAGCCGATCATGTTCGCCTCCAACGGCGAGAACCTGAACGACTTCGACATGTTCCACCCCGACCGGATGGCCTCGCGCATCCTCGGCATGGGCGACATGCTCACCCTCATCGAGCAGGCGGAGAAGACCTTCGACGCGGAGCAGTCGCGCGCCGCCGCCGAGAAGCTGATGGGCAGGAACAAGTTCGGCCTCCAGGACTTCCTCTCCCAGATGCAGCAGCTGCGCAAGATGGGTCCGATGTCGAAGATCCTCGGCATGCTGCCGGGCGCCGGGCAGTTCAAGCAGGCGATCAACGAGATCGACGAGAAGGAGATCGACCGGATCGAGGCGATCATCTACTCGATGACCCCGGCCGAGCGCGACGACGTGTCCATCCTCAACGGTTCGCGCCGCGCCCGCATCGCCAGAGGTGCCGGTGTGCAGGTCTCTGAGGTGAACAAGCTCGTCAACCGCTTCGTCGAGGCCCGCAAGATGATGGAGGCGATGGCCGGCGGAGGCATGCCGGGGCTGCCAGGCATGGGCGCTGGCCGCCGCGCGGGCTCCAAGAAGCCGGTGACGAGCAAGCGCAAGGGAAAGAAGCCCGCGCCGCGCCCCGCCCAGCGTCGGCCGCAGCCGGGCCAGCAGCCCGCCGCCCCGCAGATCCCCCAGACCATGGACGACTTCCAGCTCCCCCCGGAGCTGCAGAAGATGTTCGACGAGAACAAGCCCAAGTTCTAGGCCGATCTCGCCCGGGCGGGGGGAGACGGTCAGCGTGAAGATGAAGTGAGGCGTCGATAGCTTCGAATGAGCCGCGGGATCCCCGCCCGGCCGCCCCGGTCGCATCCGGCGTTGCGGTCTGGGCGGGGATCCTGCTGCTGCCGCTGGCCGAGTTCCGCTGGGGAGCGGATCCCGGGGCAGCGCTGCGGCTCATCGTCGCGGCCGTGGTGTTGGTCGCCGCCGCGGTCGCGCTGCGCTCGACCCGGGTCTTTCTCGACGCCCGGGTGCTGATCGCGGCGGGGGCCGCGCTCGCGGCGTTCGTCGTCGCCGCGCTCCTTGGGGCGACCCCCGCGCTCTCGCTCATGGGGCGCTTCCCGCGCTACGAGGGCCTCGGGATGCTGCTGCTCTACCTCGGGTTGGCTGCCGCGGGGGCCGTTGCGATCGGCGGGCGGCGGGTTCAGCAGGCGCTGCTCGCGCTGGCCGCGCTCCAGGTCGTGCTTGCTGCGCAGGCCGTGTGGGAGACGATGCAGGACGGCGCGCGCGTCGTCACCGCGGTCGGCAACGCCTCCGACCTCGCGATCGTCGGGCTGACCGGCGTCGGCGTGCTGCTCTGGCACGCCGTCGAACATCGGTACGCGTGGCTGTGGGCGGGTGCGGGGGCAGGCGCCGTCGTCGTGGTGCTCAGCGCGTCGCGCGGAGGGTGGCTCGGCCTCGTCGCGATCCTGATCCTCACCGTCGCGCTGCTTGTCAAGGCCCGACGGTGGGGTGCGGTCGCGTGGCTCGGCGGGCTCCTGCTCGCAGCCGCCGCGCTGGTGTTGGCGATCCCGGCGACGAGGGCCCGGCTGCTCGGCCGGGGCCTCGCCGGGCAGACGGTCGACGGCCGGCTGCTGATGTGGCGCGAGACGCTGGCGCTCGCGGGCGCGTACCCCGTCACGGGGGCAGGCCCATCGCGGTTCGTCGACGAGATCGGAGCTTTCCAGTCCGAGGAGTGGGCCAGAGTGATCGGCCCGGAGAACCCGCCGGACGCGCCGCACAACGTGGTGCTGCAGGTCCTGGCGTCGACCGGCGCTATCGGGCTGATCGCCGCGTCCGCCGCGGCGATCATGGTGCTCGCGCTGCTGTGGCGCTCCCGGTCCGACTGGGCGACGGGCGCGCTGCTGGCGAGCGTCGGCGCGGGCGTCGCGCTGTGCTTCCACTTCACGACGCTGTGGGCGATCGGCCCGTTGCTGCTGTGCGTCGGCGGTGCGTTGGCCGCGCCCTGGCGTCGGACGAGCCTGGCGACGGCGGCGCTCGCGGCCGTCGCGGCGTGGGCGCTCGTCGTCGGCGCGCTGACGACGGTGTCGGAGGCGCGGCTGTACGCGGACGTCGAGGCCGCGGTCGCCGGGGAGACCGACGCGGACATCCGGCTCGACGAGACGCTGGCCTCGAAGTCCTGGGACCCGGACTTCGTGCGCCGCGCGGCCTACGCCGTGGTCGCGCTGGCCGAGGAAGGCCGCGCCGACCCGGCAACGGTCATCCCCGCGCTGGAGGACGCGTGCGCGCGGCTGCCGCGGTCGACGGAGTGCGCCCAGACCCTCGGCCGCGCCCAGCTTCTCGCGGGCCACGCCGACGAGGCCGCCGCCACCCTCCGGGACGCCCTGGACTACGCGCCGACCAACACCGAGACGCACCGCCTGCTCGCGGAGGCCGAGGCCGCCGCCGGGGGCTGAGCGCGCGTCGGTAGGCTGGCGCCATGAGCGGCGCCCTTCACATTCGCGGTCATCTGCTTCCCGGCGACGAGGTCGTCGACCTCTGGATCGCCGACGGCGTCCTGCACCCAGAGCCGATCCCCAGCGCCGACTCCCTCGCCACCGAGGGCTGGGTCATCCCCGGCCTGGTCGACGCGCACTGCCACATCGGCCTCGGCCCCGAGGGGGCGGTCAGCGCCGAGACCGCCCGGGCGCAGGCCCAGGCCGACCTCGCGGCGGGCACCATGCTGATCCGCGACGCCGGGTCGCCGTCGGACACCCGCTGGGTCCAGGCCGACGACGCCCTCCCGCGCCTGTTGCGCGCGGGCCGGCACGTCGCGCGCCCCAAGCGGTACCTGCGGAACCTCGGCGCGGAGGTGGAGCCGGAGGACCTGGTCGCCCAGGTGCGCCACGAGGCGCGCTCCGGGGACGGGTGGGTCAAGCTCGTCGGCGACTGGATCGACCGCTCGGTCGGCGATCTCGCCCCGCTCTGGCCCGCCGACGTCGCGGCCTCGGCCATCGCCGTCGCCCACGAGGAGGGAGCGCGCGTGACCGCGCACTGCTTCGGCGAGCAGTCCGTCGCGGAGTTGGTGGCCGCGGGCATCGACTGCATCGAGCACGGCACGGGCATGTCAGACGACGTGATCGCCCAGATGGCGGAGCGCGGCACGGCGCTGGTGCCGACGATGATCAACCTGGCGCGCTTCCCGCAGTACGCGGCGCCGGCCAGGGAGAAGTTCCCCGCCTACTTCGCCCACATGACCGATCTGTACGAGCGTCGCCGCGAGACCATCGGGAAGGCCGTCGAGGCCGGGGTCGCCGTGTACGCGGGCACCGACGCCGGCACCGTGGTCCCGCACGGCTGCGTCCGCGAGGAGATCGAGGAGCTTGCCGCGGTCGGGGGAGCCGAGTTCGCCGTCGGCGCCGCCAGCTGGCGGGCGCGCGCATGGCTGGGCGCCGACATCCTGACCCCGGGCGCCAGCGCCGACCTCATCGTGCTCGACGCCGACCCCCGCGCCGACCTCTCGACCCTGTACCGCCCGGTCGCCCGCGTGTTGAGAGGGCGAGTGCTCTGACCTACCCCCACCCCAGCTCGTGGAGCTTGTCCTCCTCGATGCCGTGGTAGTGGCCCAGTTCGTGGACGAGCGTGATCCAGATCTCGTCGTACAGCTCGTCCTCGTCGTGGCACATGCGCGTCAGCGGGCCCTGGAACACGACGATGCGGTCGGGCAGCTGGCCGAAGCCGTACTGGTGGCGCTCGGTGAGCGCGACGCCGTCGTAGATGCCCAGCGTGTCGGAGCCGTCCTCGGGCTCGTCCTCGATGACGAAGATGAGGTTGTCGACGCCGTCGACCAGCTGCTCGGGAAGCTCGCCGAGCGCCTCCTCGACGAGGAGCTCGAATTCCTCCGCTGAGATCTGCATCCGTCGAGCCTATCCGGCTGGCGACGCGTGTTTGGGCGGAGCCGTCGGGATCTGGCACAATGTCCGCTGCACCTTCTTCGCTCGTGCCCTCTCACGCGGGCGGGGGAGTCCCTTAGGTTTGCGCCGCGCGTGCCCCACACGCAACAGCGCGTCCATCCACTCGCCTGCGGCCGCAGGCACCTTGAGTAACAGGAGAAACCACACCAGTGGCAACCAAGATTCGCCTGAAGCGACTCGGCAAGATTCGCTCGCCCCACTACCGCATCATCGTCATCGACTCGCGCGCCAAGCGCGACGGCCAGGCCATCGAGGAGATCGGCCTGTACCACCCGAAGAACGACCCGAGCGTGATCCGCGTCGACTCCGAGCGCGCGCAGTACTGGCTGGGCGTCGGCGCCCAGCCGACCGAGGCCGTCGTCGCGATCTTCAAGCGCTCCGGCGACTGGCAGAAGTTCACCGGCGACACCAGCCCGTCGGGCATCGACCCGCAGCCGGAGCGTCGCGACCGCGAGGCCGAGTTCGCCAAGGCCCTTGCCGAGGACGCCGGCGCCACCGCGCCCGCGATCTCGAAGGCCAAGAAGAAGGCCGACGACGACGCCAAGAAGGCCGCGGAGGCGCCCGCCGCTGAGGCCGAGGCCCCCGCCGAGGGCGAGTGAACATGCTGGCCGACGCCTTGGAGCACCTCGTCGCGGGCATCGTCTCGAACCCCGACGACGTGACCGTCAAGGACAAGGATCTGCGCCGCGGCCGGCTCCTCGAGGTGCGCGTGCACCCCGAGGACGTCGGCAAGGTGATCGGCCGCCAGGGCCGCACCGCGCAGGCCCTGCGCACCGTGATCGGCGCGCTGGCGGGCAAGGAGAGCATCCGCGTCGACTTCGTCGACGTGGATCGCCCTCGCCGCCGCTAGTCCCGCTGGTTGAGCCGGGTCCGCGCGCGAAGCGCCGGAGCCGTGTCGAGACCAAGAGGCCGAGCACGAGAACAAACCGCACCGACGCCGGTCGAGCAATCGCTCGGCCGGCGTCGCTCGTCTCCCGAGGAGGAAGCATGAGCGACACCATCGAGGTCACCGTCGGCCGATTCGGCCGCGCGGTCGGCATCCGCGGCGAGATCGCCGTCGATCTGCGCACCGACGAGCCCGGGCGCAGGTTCTTCCCCGGCGCGAAGCTTCTTCTGGGGGCCACAGGCAGGAAGGTCGAGATCGCGGGCGTGCGCTGGAACCGCGGGCGGTTGGCCGTGACCCTCGTCGGGTACCCGGACAGGACCGCCGTCGAGGCGCTCACCGGGCAGCTGCTGCACGCCCGGGTCCCCGCCTCGGAGCGTCCGAGCGAGCCGGAGGAGTACTTCGACAGGCAGCTTGTCGGCCTCGCGGTGCTGAGCCACGACGGGACCCGCGTCGGCACGGTGACCGAGGTGGCTCACCTGCCCGCGCAGGACGTGCTGGTGTGCGACGTCGCCGGGGAGGAGCGCATGGTGCCGTTCGTGCAGGCGCTGGTCCCCGTCGTCGACGTGGACGCCGGGAACGTGCGGCTCGCCGACGTTGCGGGCCTGCTGGAGGACGACGAATGAGGATCGACGCCGTCAGCATCTTCCCCGACTACTTCGCGCCGCTGCGGCTGAGCCTCGTCGGGAAGGCCATCGCCGCAGGCACCGTCGACCTCGCCGTGCACGACCTCCGCGACTGGACCCACGACCGGCACCGCACCGTCGACGACACCCCGTACGGCGGGGGCGCGGGCATGGTGATGAAGCCCGAGCCGTGGGGCGAGGCGCTGGATGCGCTGGAGGAGGCGTCCCCGCTGCCGATGACGGTGATCGTCACGACGCCCGCGGGGCGGCCGTTCACGCAGGAGCTGGCCTACGAGCTGGCGGCCAAGGAGCGGCTGGTGTTCGCGTGCGGTCGCTACGAGGGGATCGACCAGCGCGTCGTCGACCACTGCCACGAGCGGTACGAGGTGGTGGAGGTGAGCCTCGGCGATTACGTGCTCAACGGGGGAGAGGTCGCGGCGCTCGCGATCGTCGAGGCCGTCGTCCGGCTCCTGCCCGGGGTCTTGGGCAACCCGGAGTCGCTGCTGGAGGAGTCGCACTCGGCCGGGAACGCGCAGCTGCTCGAGTATCCGAACTACACGAAGCCGCCCGTGTGGCGCGGCCGCGAGGTGCCCGACGTGCTCCTTAGCGGGAACCACGGTCTCGTCGCCACGTGGCGGAGGGAGCAGGCCGAGGCGCGCACACGCGAGCGCCGCCCCGACCTGGCAACCCCCTAGCTAGGAGCGAAAATACGTGACGAAGTAGGCGCGTAATTTCGTTTTTCGGGAAGATTCGTTTAACCTGCCCCCTGCCTCACTCGCGGCCTCTCTGTTGGCTAGAGTGAGCCCGTGGCAACAACACTTACCATTCATCAACGAGCGTTGCGATCAACGGTCATCAAGAAGGTCGTCATGGCGGTGACCGGCTTGGCGATGATCGCCTTCCTGCTCGTGCACATGTACGGCAACCTGAAGATGTTCGTCAGCTATGAGGCTTACGATCACTACGCGCACTGGCTCAAGAACGACCTCTTGTACCCGTTCATGCCTCACGGGCAGTTCATCTGGATCTTCCGATTCGGGCTGCTCGCGGCGATCGGCCTGCACATCTGGTCCGCCGCGACGCTCTCGCGCGACACGATCAAGAACCGTGGCGACAAGTACGTCAACAGCAAGCGCGTCGCCCAGACGTACTCGGCGCGCACCATGCGCTGGGGCGGCGTCATCATCGCGGCCTTCGTCGTCTTCCACCTGATCCAGTTCACGATCATCCCCGGTTCGTTCGGCGGCAGCGGCGACGAGCCCCACAGCATGGTGGTCGCGAGCTTCACCCAGTGGTGGATGGTCGCGCTCTACGCGGTCTGCATGGTCCTGATCTGCATGCACATCAGGCACGGCGTCTGGAGCGCCTTCACGACGCTCGGCGCCAACACCAGCGCGCTGGCCCGCAAGAACCTGAACCTCCTCGCGATCGTCGTCGCCGTCGTCCTCTACGTCGGTTTCATGATCATGCCCCTCGCCGTCCTGTTTAGGGTGATCTGATGTCTACCACTGCTACTACTAGTGACTTCTGGGTTGAAGGCGCCGACATCGCCGACACCAAGGCGCCCACCGGCCTCGAGATCGAGAAGGTCTGGAAGACCCGCCAGTTCCAGGCGCGCCTGGTCAACCCGGCGAACCGCCGCAAGCTGTCGGTCATCATCGTCGGCACCGGCCTCGCCGGTGGCGCGGCCGCCGCGACGCTCGGCGAGGCGGGCTACAACGTCCTCAACTTCTGCTACCAGGACAGCCCCCGCCGCGCCCACTCGATCGCGGCCCAGGGCGGCATCAACGCGGCCAAGAACTACCGCAACGACAACGACTCGACGTTCCGGCTGTTCTACGACACGGTCAAGGGCGGCGACTACCGCGCCCGCGAGACCAACGTCTACCGGCTCGCCGAGGTGTCGGCCAACATCATCGACCAGTGCGTCGCCCAAGGCGTGCCCTTCGCGCGCGAGTACGGCGGCCTGCTCGACACCCGCTCCTTCGGCGGCGTGCAGGTGCAGCGCACGTTCTACGCGCGTGGCCAGACGGGGCAGCAGCTCCTGATCGGCGCCTACCAGCAGCTGGAGCGCCAGGTCGCGGCCGGCACCGTCAAGATGTACGCCCGTCACGAGATGGTCGAGCTGATCGTCGTCGACGGCAGGGCCCGCGGCATCGTGACCCGCAACATGGTCAACGGCAAGGTCGAGACCTGGACCGCCGACGCCGTCGTGCTCGCCACGGGCGGCTACGGCAACGTCTTCTTCCTGTCGACAAACGCCATGGGCTGCAACGTCACCGCCGGCTGGCGCGCGCACCGCAAGGGCGCCTACTTCGGCAACCCCTGCTACACGCAGATCCACCCCACCTGCATCCCGGTGCACGGCGACACGCAGTCGAAGCTGACGCTCATGTCGGAGTCGCTGCGCAACGACGGCCGCATCTGGGTTCCCAAGAGGGCCGAGGACTGCGCGAAGGACCCGCGCCAGATCCCCGAGGAGGACCGCGACTACTACCTGGAGCGGATCTACCCGGCGTTCGGCAACCTCGTCCCGCGCGACATCGCGTCCCGCCAGGCGAAGAACATGTGCGACGAGGGCCGCGGCGTCGGCCCCGCCATCACCGAGCGCGACGCCCAGGGCAACGAGCGGCAGATGCGCCGCGGCGTCTACCTGGACTTCTCCGACGCGATCAACCGCCTCGGGCAGAAGGCCGTGGAGAACAAGTACGGCAACCTGTTCGACATGTACGCGCAGATCACCGGCGAGAACCCGTACGAGGTGCCGATGCGCATCTACCCGGCGGTCCACTACACGATGGGCGGCCTGTGGGTCGACTACGACCTGCAGTCCTCGATCACCGGCCTGTACGTGACCGGAGAGGCCAACTTCTCCGACCACGGCGCCAACCGCCTCGGCGCCTCGGCGCTGATGCAGGGCCTTGCCGACGGGTACTTCGTGCTCCCGAACACGATCAACGACTACCTGGCCGACGCCCCGTTCGAGAAGCTGGCCGACGACCACCCCGCGGTGGCGGAGGCGCGCGAGTCGGCCCAGGGCCGCATCGACACGCTGCTGTCCATCCAGGGCACCCGCTCCGTCGACTCCTACCACAAGGAGCTCGGCGCGATCATGTGGGAGTACTGCGGCATGGAGCGCACCGAGGCCGGCCTGAAGAAGGCCATCGGGCTCATCCGCGACCTCAAGGCCGACTACTGGAAGAACGTGCGCGTCACCGGCGTGAACGAGGACTTCAACCAGGCCCTCGAGCGTGCGGGCCGCGTCGCCGACTTCTTCGAGCTCGGCGAGCTCATGTGCATCGACGCGCTGCACCGTCGCGAGTCCTGTGGCGGTCACTTCCGCGCGGAGTCGCAGACGGAGGAGGGCGAGGCCCTGCGCCACGACGACGAGTTCCTCTACGTCGGCGCCTGGGAGTGGGGCGGCGAGGGCGGCAAGCCCGTGCTGCACCGTGAGCCCCTGGTCTACAAGGCAATCGAACTGAAGCAACGGAGTTACAAGTGAAGCTCAAGCTACGTATCTGGCGCCAGGCCGGCGCGAATGCCGCCGGCCGGATGGCCGAGTACGACATCGACGGCGTGTCGGAGGACATGTCGTTCCTGGAGATGCTCGACCTTCTCAACGAGAACCTCACCGCTCAGAACCAGGAGCCGGTTGCGTTCGATCACGACTGCCGCGAGGGCATCTGCGGCATGTGTGGCGTCGTCATCAACGGCGTCGCGCACGGTGGTTCCGCCACGACCACGTGCCAGCTGCACATGCGCTCCTTCGCCGACGGCGCGACGATCGACATTGAGCCGTGGCGCGCGGGCGCGTTCCCGGTGATCAAGGACCTCGTCGTCGACCGCACCGCCTTCGACCGGATCATCCAGGCCGGCGGCTACATCTCGGTGAACACCGGCGCCGCCCAGGACGCCAACAACATCCCGGTGCCCAAGGTGGACGCCGACCGGGCCTTCGACGCGGCCACCTGCATCGGCTGCGGCGCCTGCGTCGCGGCATGCCCGAACGGCTCGGCGATGCTGTTCACGTCGGCCAAAATCACCCACCTGGCGATGCTGCCGCAGGGCCAGCCGGAGCGCTACAGCCGTGTCCGGACCATGGTGGCGACGCACGACGACCTCGGCTTCGGCGGGTGCACCAACATCGGCGAGTGCGCGGCGGTCTGCCCCAAGCAGATCCCGCTGGACACGATCAGCCAGCTCAACCGCGACCTCATCAAGTCGCTGTTCCGCACGTAGGTCCTTGTCGGACGGCGGAGGCCGGCCCTGCTCAGGCGGGGCCGGCCTCCGGTGCGTGGGCGCCTCGGCGGCTTCGGGCGATCATGCTCCACCCCAGGCCCAGCTCGACGCCGGTCTTGACGAGGATCACCGCCACCACGAGCACCTGCTGGTCGGTCAGGGTGAAGCCCAGGCCGGCGGAGAAGTCCCGAACGGCGTCCAGGATGCCACCGAAGAGACCGCCCGCGACTCCGTTCTGGCCGACGCCGAAGAACATGCCGGTGCTCAACGCCAGGCCCCACGCGATGATCGTGGTGACGTGCAGGATGATCATCCGCGGGTAGGGGGCCGCGAAGGCCTCCTCGGCGGTCGCCACCTGCCGCAGGCCGCTGCCGAACCAGACCGACAGCAGGTCGACGAGGTGGCGCAGCA
>Ga0116180_1002364_pt1 | contig 14908 bp, 13 predicted proteins | sample AD_UKC073_MetaG_FD_89804 | JGI IMG/M metagenome (GOLD analysis project Ga0116180, IMG submission 89804) | Active sludge microbial communities of municipal wastewater-treating anaerobic digesters from USA - AD_UKC073_MetaG | ecosystem: Engineered > Bioreactor > Anaerobic > Digestate | place: USA...
GTAGTGACTGCGTGCCTCTTCGAGGTCGGTCACTCGCACGTGGGCGTAGCCCATGCGCATGACACCCATGCAAAGACTCCTTTGTCGTAGCGGATCCGCGGTGAATGAGTCGTGGCGATCGGTTCGGTCGTCCGCGTCAGCCTGCGGTCGCAGGCCCTTGGGCACCCAGTGCTGTTCCGCCAGTAGGAACACCCGCATCGTGCGCCCCTCGTGCGCGCCCCTCCCGACCGAGCCGGGAGGAGCGCTCGGGCATCAGTCCTTCGCGGCCTTGTCGAACTCCTTGGCCTTGTCGGCCGGCATGTAGTCGTAGCGCAGCATGGCCCGGCTGAACGAGCCGGTGCCGTGCGAGACCGAACGCAGGTCGATGGGATAGCGGGAGAGTTCGGTCTGCGGGACCTCGGTGGACGATGGTCCAGCCCTCGGTGGGGGCGGGCTCGGTGCCGAGGACCTGGCCGCGCCGACCGCGCAGGTCGGACATGACCGCGCCGACGTAGTCATCACTCACGGTGATATCGACCGAGTCGATCGGTTCCAGCAGGGCGACCGTGGACTCGTTGGCGGCTTCCTTGAGCGCCAGCTGAGCCGCCGTCTGGAAGGCCATGTCCGAGGAGTCGACCGAGTGGGCCTTGCCATCGAAGAGGGTGACCCGCACGTCGACGAGCGGGTAACCCGCCAGCACACCCTTTTCGAGCTGGGCGCGGGCGCCCTTCTCGACCGAGGGGATGAAGTTGCGCGGCACGGCGCCTCCGACGACCTTGTCAACGAACTCGAAGCCGCCACCGCGGGGGAGCGGCTCGATCTCGAGGTCGCACACGGCATACTGCCCGTGCCCGCCGGACTGCTTGACGTGCCGGCCCTTGACGGTGACCTTCTTGATGAAGGTCTCGCGCAGCGCGGTGCGGAACGGCTCGGCCTCGACCTGCACGCCATAACGCTCGTGCAGCCGCCCCAGCAGCTCCTCGATGTGGGCCTGGCCCATCGCCCAGAGGACGACCTGGTGGGTCTCGGCGTTGTGCTCCATCCGCATGGTGACGTCTTCGGCGACCAGGCGCTGCAGCGCGGAGGCGAGCTTGTCCTCGTCGGCCTTGCTCTTGGCGTGGATGGCGACCGGCAGCAGCGGCTCGGGCAGCACCCAGGGCTCGACCAGGGCCGGCTTGTCCTTGCTCGACAGCGTGTCTGAGGTCTCGGCCTTGGACAGCTTGGCGACCGTGACGATCTCACCGGCGATGGCGAACTCCCGCGGACGCAGCGCGTCGACCAGCGGTGAGGAGATCGGCCCGACGCGCTCGTCGTCGTCGTGCTCGGGGTGGCCTTCCAGCTCGTGGCCCAGGAAGGTCGCGAGGTGGCCCGAGACGTGGACGACCTCTTCCGGGCGCAGCGTGCCGGAGAAGACCCGAACCAGCGAGAGGCGCCCGACATAGGGGTCGCTGCTGGTGCGGATGACCTCGGCGACCAGCGGGCCGGCCGGGTCGCACGCGATGTCTGGGAAGTCGTCACCGGACGGTGTGGTCACGGCCGGGTGCGGGTGGGCGACCGGCGACGGGAAAGCCGACTCGATGACCTCATAGAGCTCTTCCATGCCGACGCCGGTGCCAGGGCTGATCGGCAGGACGGGGAAGAAGTTGGCCTTGGTGATCGCGGTCTTGACGTCGGTGACCAGCTGCGCGGGGTCGAGGTCCTCGCCGGAGAGGTAGCGGTCCAGCAGCGAGTCGTCTTCGGACTCCTCGATGATCGCCTCGACGAGGCTGCCGCGATAGGTCTCGATCTGGTCGAGCTCGTCGGCCGTGGGCTCGCGGCGGGTGCCGGTGCCGTCGGCGGCGTACTGCGAGATGAGGGCCAGCGATCCGACGACGGTCTTGTCCTCGGCGTGGATCGGCAGGTAGATCGGCTGGGCGTCGCCGAAGACCCGGCGGCAGGTGGCGATGGTCTCGTCGAAGTCCGACCGCGGCATGTCGAGCTTGCTCACGGCGATGATGCGCGGCATACCGATCGCGGCACACTCCTGCCACAGCAGGGCGGTCGCCCCGTCGATGCCGTCGGCACCGGAGATGACGAAAATGGCGGCGTCGGCGGCGCGCAACCCCGCGCGCAGCTCACCGACGAAGTCGGGGTATCCAGGGGTGTCGATGAGGTTGACCGTCAGGCCGGCACTCTCGACAGCGGCGACCTGGACGCCCACCGAGCGCTCGTGCTCGCCCTCGTGGGGACGACGGCCGGGCGTGCGGGCAGCGATGAGGTAGTCGAAGAGGGTGGATTTGCCCGCACCGCCGGGTCCGACGAGCACGACATTGCGAATCTGCTCGGGACTGCTCGGCACTGGTGCGGACGTGTGATCTCTGTTGGCGGCTGCTTTGCTCACGGGCTCCACCTTTCTCCACGACAGGACGGCCCACAAGGGGACGTTGGGCCCATCGGCCACGAGCCCACGGCCAGGGTATGCCGGGTGGCCACCCCCGGCTCGCGGGGGGCGCTCCAGGGGACGTGAGTTGCGCGTCAGGCGGCCCAGCTCGGCACTCGCCTGGGCGAGCGTGGCGGTCCTCAGTCGGCGAGTTGGACCACGACCGGGGCGTGGTCGGAGGCGCCGGTGCCCTTACGTTCCTCGCGGTCGATGACGGCGCCGTCGACCCGGGCGGCCAGCGCCGGCGAGCCGAGCACGAAGTCGATCCGCATCCCCTGCTTCTTGGGGAAGCGCAGCTGCTGGTAGTCCCAATAGGTGTAGACGCCGGGGCCGGGCGCGTGCGGCCGCACGACATCGGCATACCCCGCGTCGACCACGCCCTCGAACCCGGCCCGCTCACGCGGCGACACGTGGGACTTGTCGAGATAGAACTCCATCGACCACACGTCCTCGTCGTGCGGGGCGATATTCCAGTCGCCGACGAGCGCGATCTGCGCCTGCGGGTCGGCGGTCAGCCAGCCGCGAGCCGCGACGGCCAACGCATCGAGCCACTTGATCTTGTAGTCCATGTGCGGGTCGGTGAGGTGGCGGCCGTTGGGGATGTAGAGCGACCAGATCCGCACGCCCCCGCAGGTCGCGCCGAGCGCGCGGGCCTCGGCTACGGGCGGCTCGCCCCAGGACGGCATACCGTCGAATCCCACCTGCACGTCGGTGAGGCCGACCCGGGAGAGGATCGCGACGCCGTTCCACTGGTTGAGGCCGTGGTGGGCGACCTGGTAGCCGAGCGCCTCCAGCCGCGCCATGGGGAACTGCTCGGGCTTGCACTTGGTCTCCTGGATGGCCAGCACGTCGACGTCCGCCCGCCCGAGCCAGGCCTCCAGCCGGTCGATGCGGGAGCGGATGCTGTTGACATTCCAGGTCGCGATACGCACGGCCCCACTCTAGGTCGCGACTCCGACAGGCTCGGCGTCGTCCCGTCACGTCCGGACCTCCCCCGGTCGCCGACTCCGGCCCGGTATGCCGTCCGGTCGGCTTAGGCTGCGCGCATGCCTACCGCTCTCGTCACCGGCGCGTCGTCCGGTATCGGCCTGCAGTTCGCCCGGACGCTCGCCGCCCGCGGCTACGACCTCGTGCTCGTGGCGCGGGACCGGGCCCGGCTCGATGCGGTCGCTGCCGAACTCACCAGCACGTATGCCGTGTCGGCGGAGGTTCTTGTCGCCGACCTGTCCGATCGGGCCGCGGTGGGCGTGGTGGCCGATCGGCTGAGCGATGCCGCCCGACCGGTCGACCTGCTGGTCAACAACGCGGGATATGGGTTGCGGAAATCGTTCCTGCGCAACGAGGTCGAGGTCGAGGAGCAGGCCTTCGAGGTGCTGTGCCGGGCAGTGTTGGTGTTGTCGCACGCCGCTGCTCGGGCCATGCGGGAGCGGGGCCAGGGCGCCATCATCAACGTGTCGTCGGTGGCGAGTTTCGTTGCCATGGGCTCATATTCGGCCGCCAAGGCATGGGTCACCGTCTTCTCGGAGGGCCTGGCCAACGAGCTGGCCGGCTCGGGGGTGCGGGTCTTGGCGCTATGTCCGGGCTTCACGCACACCGAGTTCCACCAGCGCGCCGAGATGAACATGAGCAAGCTGCCTGCGCCGTTGTGGCTGGACGCGGATCGGCTGGTCCGGGATGCCCTCGCCGACCTCGACCGCGGCCGCGTCGTCTCGGTGCCGGGACCGGCATACAAGGCCTTGGTGGGCGCGCTCAAGGTGCTGCCGCGCTCCCTGGCCCGCCGCGCCAGTGGCGGCGTGGCAGCCAAGCGTCGGCCTCGGCGCTGAGGGGCGACGATGGCGACCGATCACCTTTATCAGGTCTACATCCATGCGCCGGTCGAGCGGGTCTGGCAGGCACTGGTCGACCCGGCCTTTACCCGGCAGTACTTCCACGGGACCTCGTTTGTCGCCCCGCCGACGGCTGGCGAGCCCTATCTCACGACCCTGCCTGACGGGTCGCCCGCGGTCGACGGGGTGATCGAGGTGCTCGATCCGCCGCATCGGCTGGTGCAGACCTGGCACACCCGATATGCGCCCGACCTGGAAGCCGAGCCGCCGAGTCGAGTCGAGTGGACGCTGCAGGAGGTGGCCCCCGGATTGACCTGGCTGCGGCTGAGGCATGGCGACCTCGCGGCCAGCCCGCTCACCTGGGCCAACGTCAAGGATGGCTGGGTCTGGATCCTCGACTGCCTCAAGACCCTGTTGGAGACGGGTGCTCCGTTGCCGGCGCGCGTGCCGGTTACCGACGACGCTGCCGACGGCGCTGCCGACGGCGCTGCCGAGCCGGTGGCGTCGGCTGCCGACCGCGCCGCCGACATCGAGGCCGACTGGCATCGGCGCCAGGCAGTCGAGGCCAACAACGCGACGTGGGATCAGCTCGCGGCGATCGCCGAGGGTCGGGCCGGCATCGTCGGGCTGGTGCGGGGCGCGTATGCCGCGGCATACCACTGGCAGCGCGCCCGGGGATATGGCCCGGCCAACGAGGCTCGGGCGCGCTACCTCATCGGCAAGGCCTGGCTGGCGTCGGGGCGGCCGGACCAGGCGCTCGACTACGGCGACCGGACCATGGCGGTATGCCGTGAGGCCGGCTTGGTCGACTTCGACCTGGCCTATGCGCACGAGTTGCGGGCCCGCGGGCTGGCCGGGCTCGGACGGCATACCGAAGCCGAGGACGCCTGGCGGGAGGCGCTCGCGGTGCCGATCGCCGACCCCGAGGACCAGGCGATCGTCGACGCCGACTTCGCTGACGCGCCGGAGCACCTGCGGCGCCGCTGATCCACCGGCACAGCGGCGTTCAGCGTCGCGGGGAGGGGCAGCGGGAGGTGAGCGGACGGCATACTGGCTGGCTGTGACCGATATTGCCGCCGACCGCGCCCGCTTGCTGGAGATCGTCAAGGCCAAAGCCATCGTCCACGGGCGGGTGACCCTGTCCTCAGGACGGGAGGCGGATTACTACGTCGACCTGCGGCGGATCACCCTCGACGGGGAGGCGGCGCCGCTGGTCGGGCGGGTAATGCGCGAGCTGACGCGCGACCTGGAGTTCGACGCGGTGGGCGGGCTGACGCTCGGCGCCGATCCGGTGGCGACCTCGATGCTGCACGCGGCCGCCGCGGCGGGGGAGCGTCTGGACGCGTTCGTCGTGCGCAAGGCCGGCAAGGCGCATGGGCTGCAGCAGCGCATCGAGGGGCCGTCGATCGCGGGTCGCCGGGTGCTCATTGTCGAGGACACCTCCACGACCGGGTCGTCGCCGCTGGAGGCTGCCACGGCGGCGCGGGAGGCCGGGGCCGAGGTGGTCGCGGTGGCGACGATTGCCGATCGTGCGACGGGTGCGGCGGCGGTCTTCGCGGAAGCCGGGCTGGAGTATCGGTTCGTTTACGGACTGGCCGAGCTGGGCCTCGCTTAGGATCGAGTCTCCATCGACAAGGAGTGCCCGTGACCCTCATCATCATTCTCGGCGTCGTCGTTGTGGCATTGGTGCTGTGGTTCTTCGGCGCCTACAACGGTCTGATCCGGCTGCGCAACACCGTGCAGGAGGCCTGGGCTCAGATCGACGTCGAGCTCAAGCGGCGCCATGACCTCATCGGCAACCTCGTCGAGACGGTCAAGGGCTACGCGCAGCACGAGCGCGGCACCCTGGAAGCCGTCACCCAGGCGCGCGCCGCCGCGATGGCGCCAGGCCAGAGCCCCGCTGACTCGTCCCGCACCGAGGCCGCGCTGACCCAGGCTCTCGTGCGGCTCAATGCGGTCGCCGAGGCCTACCCCGACCTCAAGGCCAACACCAACTTCACTGCCCTGCAGCAGGAGCTCGGCGCCACCGAGGACCGCATCGCCAGCGCCCGGCGCTACTACAACGCGACGGTCAAGGAGCTCAACACGAAGGTCGAGAGCATCCCGACCAACTTCATCGCCGGCCCCGCGGGCGTGTCCAAGGCCGAGTACTTCGAGTTGGAGGCCCCAGCCGAGCGCGAGGCGCCCAAGGTGTCCTTCGACCCCAACCCGCCTGCTGTCGGACAGGCCGGCCCGTATGCCGGTCAGCAGCTTCCGCCCGCGGCCCCCGCTGCGGGGGCGTCGGGTGGTTCGGTGCAGGACTCCCCCTGGCAGCAGCCTCCGACCCAGTAATCACGACCCTCGCCCAACGTCTTGGCTGCGCCAAGGCTTGGTGGCCCGGCTCTCAGCCTCGAAAGATCGCGATCTTGTCACTTGGGTACCGTTGCAACGCGATCCAAGTGACAAGATCGCGATCTTCGCAGCCCGTCTCTTCCTCTCAGAGCCCCCTCTCCTCCTCTCAGAGCCCCCTCTCCCAGTTTTGGTGTGGCGGAATGCGCGCCCTGGCGCGCATTCCGCCACACCAAAACTCGTGAGAACTGGTCGGCACGTCGAGCGGTCTGCGGGCGGCCAGCCCTCAGGCTGAGATGGTGAGCAGGCACGCGCCCGGTTCGGCGAAGGGCACGAGCGTGACGGGATGGGCACGCGAATGGCCGGCCGACCTGTGGGGCGGCTCCTCGACCAGGCCTTCGACGAGGCCGTGATGGATGCTGCAGACGACGGCGGGGTGCTCCCGAGCGGCGTCGAGCAGCGGGCAGGTCACCAGGCGAATCTCGGTTGGGCTCGCGCCGACCTGCTCCGTGGCCTCGCCGGGCTCTGGCGAGAAGCCCATCCGCTCCAAGGTGATCATGACTCGCGCCATGATCGACGGCAGCGCGCTGGGATCGCAGGACCTCTCGTCGATCGGCAGGCTCTGGCTCGCGGGTGGTTGCCCACCCGACGTCGAAGAGATGGCCCGGCCTCTCGCCGCTGCGTCGCCCGACGCGGCCAGGTCGCCCGACGCGGCCAGGTCGCCCGACGCGGCCAGGTCGCCCGACGCGGCCAGGTCACCCGACGCGGCCAGGTCGCCCGACGTCGAAGAGATGGCCCGGCCTCTCGCTGCGTCGCCCGACGTCGCCAGGCCGCCCGACGCCGCCAGGCCAGCCCCCCAATGCTGGCCGAACTCGCGCGCCTGGGCCGCCCCGTCCGGGCGCTCGGCCAAGAACGCCACCAACGCCTCGGTCACTTCGGCGGGGCCGATGGGACCACCTGCCCGGCACATCCGGTATGCCGTGCGGCCGGCGGGTGTCACGGCATACCCGAGGGCGGGGCGCCCGCGACCGGAGGCCGGCAGGGAGTCCCGCGACGCCAGGCCGGCCTCGGTGAGCACGTCGAGGTGACCGCGGATGGTGTTGGGATGACCTCCGAGGCGCGCGGTGAGGGTCGCCGTGTCGACCGGGCGGGCGCGGCGGGTGAGCTCGGCGAGGACCCGCAGCCGGACGCCGTCGAGCGCCGGGAGGTCCGGGAGGGGTCGAGGGCCGAGGGTGGCCCGATGGTTTGTCACATGGCATAGTGTAATAAACCAGCAGGCCGACCGGCCAGCCCGCCAGAGCGAGTCGAGCGAGGATTCATGAACGAGATGACCCAGTTGCCCGTCACCGAGGTCGCCCACGCCTGTGCCTGCGGCTGCGCCGACGAGGAGTTGCCCGAGCTCGACGCCCGCGCCATCCCGCACGCGATCCGGCACGCCACGATCTTCGGTGCGCTCGGCGCGATCAAGCCGGGCGGCGCCATGGTGCTCGTCGCGCCGCACGACCCCAAGCCGCTGCTCGCCCAGATCGCCCAGCGCGAGGGTGACGCCATCGACGTGAGCTACCTGCAGGAGGGTCCGGAGGCGTGGCGGCTGAAGTTCACCCGCCGGCGCTGACGACCCCCACCGATGGAGCCGGCGACCCGCTGGCCCCACGCGACCCGCTGACCGAACCCCACCCCGCGACCGCCTCCGAGCAAGCCCGCGGCGCTGGCAACCGGGCGCCGCGCGATCGGATGCAGCGCCCGCCGATGCCCACCCCACGGCGGGCGCTGCTTCTCGTGCCGGCCGGGCTCGCCCTGCTGATCGGCCTCGACGCAGCCCTGCTGCTGGCCGAGCTGCCGGCTCCGGTGACGGCCGACCGGCTCCCCGAGATCCACGGCATGGTCATGGTCCTCGGCTTCCTCGGGACGCTCATCGCGCTGGAACGCGCTATCGCCCTGCGGCGGCTCTGGGCGTATGCCGCGCCACTGCTGCTGGGCGCCGGCGGGCTGGCGCTCGCGGTCCCGGCCCTGCCGCCGTGGGTGGGTCAGCTGCTGCTGCTCGACGGCAGCATCGTCCTCACCCTCGGGTATGCCGTGCTGTGGCGCCGCCAGCGCGACGTCCCGACCGTGGTGCAGGTCGTGGCCGCGGGGCTCGCCTCGATGGCCGCCCTGCTCTGGCTGCGGGTCGACGTGGAACGCCTGGTGCCGTTGCTGTTGGCCTTCCTCGTGCTCACCATTGCCTCCGAGCGGGTCGAACTCGCCCGCCTGGCGCTGCCCGCCAACGCCGACCGAGTGCTGCTGAGCGTCGCGCTCGGATTGGCCACGGCAGCAGTGGCGAGCCTCATCGCGCCGGTCTGGGCCGGGCGGGTCATCGGAGGGGTGCTCTGTGGGTTGGTGATGTGGCTCGCCCGTCACGACGTGGCTCGCCGCACGATCTCGTCGGTGGGGTTGCCCCGGTTCGCGGCGGCAGCGATGCTCATGGGCTACGTGTGGTTGTTTCTCGCGGGCCTGGTGTGGATCGGTGTGGGTGATCTCGTCGGCGGGGCCGCGAGCGCTCATGCGGCCGGCCATCCGGGAGCCCAACCCGGAGCCCAACCAGGGGCCCAACTGGGAGCCCAACCGGGAGTCCAACCGGGAGTCCAACCGGGCGACCCCTTGGGTGGCGCGGCCTGGCTGGCCGGCGGGACGGCATACGACCTCGTCATCCACGCCGTGACCCTGGGGTTCGTCATGTCCATGGTGCTCGCGCACGCGCCGGTCATCCTTCCCGCGGTGCTGCGGCGGCCGTTGCCCTTCCATCCGGTGCTGTGGGGCGTGCTCGGCCTGCTGCACGCGAGTGTGCTCGCGAGGGTGCTGCTCGGCGACCTGGCCGGGCTGGCATCGGTGTGGAAAGTGGGGGCCTTCGGCACGGTCATCGCGCTGCTGCTCCTCCCGCCGGTCATTGCCTGGTCGGTGGCTCGTGGGCGGGGCAACCCGACCCGGCGCACAGCGCAGGCGACGGGTGCGGGTGCGGTGAGCGGACGGCATACCGCATGAGCCGGCATGAGACGGTGACTCGCGAGCGGGGAGCCCGCGGACAGTGGCCGATGCGCGACCATCCAACAACGTTCTGGCTGGTCGTCGCCGCGGCCGTCGCGCTCCTGTCACCGGCGTTGCCGGACGCGCGATGGATCCTCGTGCATGCCGTCTTGCTCGGCGCCGTGACCCACGCGGTGCTCGTCTGGTCGACCCACTTCACCCAGGCGCTGCTCAAGACCTCCGCAGCCCTCGACCCGCGCCCTCGACAGAACGCCCGGCTCACCGTGCTGCTCGCCGGCGCGGCACTGGTCATCCTCGGCGTGCCGTGGTGGGGCTGGTGGGCGGTCGTGGCCGGTGCGTTGGCAGTGACCGGCGCTGTCGGGTGGCATGCGTGGGCGCTCTGGCGACGGTTGCGCGCGGCCTTGCCGGGGCGGTTCCGGATCACCGTGCGCTATTACCTCTGCGCGGCGGCGTGGATCCCCGTCGGCGCCACCCTCGGCGCCCTGCTGTCCCGTGGCCCCGACGATTTCTGGCATGGGCGACTGCTCGTCGCGCACACCTCGGCGATGGTGCTCGGCTGGCTGGGGCTCACCGTCACGGGCACCCTGGTGACGCTCTGGCCGACCATGCTGCGCACCCGCATCGACGCCAGCGCGGAAACCCTTGCGCGGCAGGCACTTCCGGTGTTGTGTGCGGCGGTGGCCGTGGTTATCGGTGGCGCGATCTTCGGCCTCCGCCCGCTCGTGGTCGCCTCCCTGCTCCTGTATGCCGTGGGGCTGGGTTGGTGGGGCCGCGCCCTGTGGCGTCCGGCCCGGCAGGCACCGCCGCGCGAATTCGGGACCTGGTCGGTGTCGGCGGGTCTGTGCTGGCTGCTGTTTGCGGTGCTCTGGGTGGCGGGAACCGTTGCCTGGCAATCTGATTGGCGGTCCGTCGTCGATGGCTTCACGCCGGCGACCGTGGGGTTCGCGGCGGGGTTCGGGGCTCAGATGGTGCAGGGGGCCTTGACCTACCTCGTGCCGAGCGTACTCGGAGGCGGGCCGGCGATCGTGCGATCAGCGGGCCTGGCCCTGGACCGCTGGGGCGCGGCTCGGGTCGTCGTCGTCAACGCTGGCTTAGTCGTCGCCTTGCTGCCGGTGCCGGCCGGGGTGCGGGTGGTGGTGGGCACCCTCGTGGCGGCGACCCTCGCGGCCTTCATCCCGGTCCTCGTCCTGGCGGTGCTCGGTGCCGTCAAGGCCATGCGAGCGCTGCAGGCTCCGACGGGGGCAGCGGTGGCCATGCCGTCGGCTCAGGCTGGTCCGACGACCGGGACGCCTGCAGCGCAGTCCGTGGCGCCCGCGGCGATGCCTCCGGGTGGTTCGCGCACCAATCCACGGCCCCGCAATGGTCAAGTCGTCGGGGGATTCCTCGCCCTGCTCCTCGCGATCACCGTCGGGGTGTTTGCCGATCCCGCGGCGGCGGGGCTGACCCCCTCCGGGCTGGGCACGCCAGGGTGGGTCACGGCGCTCCCCGGGCTGGGTGGGGGTATGGGCGGAGGTGCGGGTGGTGGCAGCGGCTTCGGCGGTTCGGGTGACCTGGCGGCCGGCGTCACCCCCACCGGCCGTACGACGACCGTGCGCGTGGAGGCGGTGGGGATGCGGTTCGTGCCAGCCTCCGTGACCGTGCCGGCCGGCGACCGCCTGGTCATCGACCTGGTCAACATCGACCCCGGTCAGACCCACGACCTGGTCTTCGCCTCGGGCGCTCGAACCGCCCGGCTGCACACCGGTGATTCGGCGACCCTCGACCTCGGTGTCGTCGGATCGAGCACCCAGGGCTGGTGCTCGGTCGTCGGACACCGGCTCATGGGAATGGTTTTCGACGTCGTCGTCACCGGCGCCACCACTGACTCGGCGCACTCCGGATCCCACGGGGCAGCGACCCCGACAGGCGGGGCAGCGGGGCTGGGAGGCGACGACACGGCATACCCGAGGGTGGATCTGGGCCAGGCGGCTGACCCGAGTTTTCAGGCGGTCGATGCCGTGCTGCCGCCGCTGTCGGCCGACCGCGAGCACCACGTGACCCTGCGGGTGCAGGAGCTCGAACTGCAGGTCGCGCCGGGAGTGTGGCAGCAGCGCTGGACCTTCGGCGGGCAGGTGCCCGGGCCCACGCTGCACGGGCGGGTGGGCGATGTCTTCATCGTGACTCTCGTCAACGACGGCACGATCGGGCACTCCATCGACTTCCACGCCGGGTCGCTCGCGCCGGACCTGCCGATGCGCACCATCGCGCCGGGGGAGTCGCTGGTCTATCGGTTCATGGCGACCCACGCGGGCATCTGGATGTACCACTGTTCGACGATGCCGATGTCGGCCCACATCGCCGCCGGTCTGCACGGGGCTGTCGTCATCGAGCCGGAGGGGCTGTCCGCGGTCGACCGCTCGTATGTGCTTGTGCAGTCGGAGGTCTATCTCGGGGCATCGCACGCCGCCGGGAGGGCCGACGAGGTGGACGCGCGGCGGGTCGCGCTGGAACGCCCGGATGCGGTGGTCTTCAACGGGATCGCCAACCAGTATGCCGTCCGCCCACTGACCGCCCGGGTCGGCGAGCGGGTGCGGATCTGGGTCTTGGATGCCGGCCCCAACCGGCCCACGTCCTTCCACGTCGTCGGAGGACAGTTCGACACGGTGTATGCCGAGGGAGCCTGGCTGTTGCGCCCACCGGCCGTTGGTGCCGGCGGGTCAGGTGGCGGCGATGGCGGCGGCGGTGCTGCCGGATCGGGCGGATCGGGGGGCTCGGGCGGCTCGCAGGCCTTGGCCCTCGCGCCGGCCCAGGGCGGCTTCGTCGAACTGGTCTTCCCGGAGGCCGGTCACTATCCGTTCGTCAGCCACGTCATGGTCGACGCCGAACGCGGCGCCCGCGGCATCGTCGGGGTCACGCCCTGACCTTGGGTAGTTCCCGAAAGTCGTTGACCTGCGTCGGGACAGACGCCTAGGGCGGCCCAGGCACGCCACGGACGGCCGTCCAGGCACACCCAATGCGCTACCTGCCGGACGCCGCAATGCGTCGGACGAACGTGTTGGCCCACACGACTGCCTCCTCCACGGTCGGCAAGACGTCGAGACCTTCGGCGGCCTCGGCGTAGAGGGTCTCCCACTGGTCAGCAGCCAGAATGGTCGGCGGCCATGGTTGCTGCTGCCGGTAGTCGAAAAGCCGCATGCACGTTGACGCGACTTGAGCAAGATCGAGGTTGGCTCCCTTGTCGAGGAGTTGGAGATCGACGAGGTCGCGCGCCCGCTCACTTCCCTCATCGGTGACGGCATGGAGCTTCTGCGCGACCTGGTGGTCGGAACGCATGACCGGCACCGCCTTCGGGGCAGGAAGGCCCACCTCGGTGAAGAGTCCGGCGAGATCAGCAGCGAGCTGGTACTCGGGTTCGTCCGCGTCACCGATCTCGTTGTGGCCCAGTTCGAACTTCACGGTGCACCAGGACCTGCCTCGATAGTCGAGCTTCACCTCAAAGGGTTGCATGACGTATGCCCTCGGCACAGCCGGAGGGCGCGGTGCAGCCTTCTCCACGAGTCTCCCGGTGAAGCCCGCCCATCCCGCCGCGAGAGAATCCTCGAAGTCGCTCCGGAACTCGGCGAGTGGCTGGACTCGCGCGGCGTCGAGATCCTGGGTAAATCGTGTGCCTCGTCCGTACCGCAGCGCCATCGCACTGCCGCCCTTGACCACTCCCTCGGGCAACATCTGACCGACGACAACAAGCGCCATCCCGACACGACGACGCAGCGCCAGTCCGTCGCTGCTTTCCACGTTGCGGATGCGTTGCTCCAAGGAACGCACGCTCGTCGGCGCACTCGAGTAGTTCACGACCGGAGGCCTTTCCTCACCCGCTGCCACTCGGTCGTGGTCATCAGCCCTTCGCCCCGAGCGCGCTTTGCCGCGTCCAGAAGGCGGTCGGTCTCGATGCGGCCGCGACACTCAAGGATGGCGTCGGCAACCGGCTGCGCCACCAGCCCGTCGTAGAACGTCGTGCGGACCTCATCCCTGACGTGGGTCAGCTTGACGAACGGCGGCAACGTGGAACGAGCACGGCGCCGGACAGCCACCTTGATCTGTCGCAGGTTCACGTCGGCAAACCCAAGCAGGGCCAGCACCGTCTCTCCGTGGAGGTAGGCACCCTCGCCGACACGCAGGAGCGCCTCGGCGAACTGGTCATTGGCCGTCGCCGGCATATCCGGCATCCGGTACAGACCGTAAGCGACGTTCTCCAGTCCGCCGCGCGCAGCGAGCTTCGGCAGCTCGACAGCTGGCACCCCCGCCTTCGCCGCTTCCTTCGTCGTGACATAGCCATGGTGATCTAGCGCGATCTCTCGCACAATCTGTCGATACGTCACCTCAGCAGCCATGTCACAACGATACCGGAAACGGTAGTGTTGTGACAACGTTGCTCTTGCTCGAGAGAAACCGCCTGCACGCCCTGGCAGAGCACCAGTCGATGCGGATGCCGCACACCATCCCGACCACGACCTGCACCCCCGGCGAGCACTGCGGCTGCAGCAAGACCCTGACCATCCTGGACAGCCTCCTCGAACGCGACCGGCAACACCACCCCTGGCAGTCCACGCGCTGGGCGCTGTCGTTCAACCGGCGCACCCTCGTCGAAGGCCTCATAGGCGCCAACCGCTACCAACGGATAAGCGTCAACCGCGGCTTCTTCCGACAGACCGGCCTCGTCGCGACCGCACTGCTCCTCGCCGTCACACTCATCGGTCACAACCTCGTCAGCCCCCACGCCTGGCACACCACAAGCGGACGACCGGAACCGTGGCAGGTCCACCTCGGCGAGCCCATCGACGACCGACCACTCGACACGGCCTCCAGGACCCGCGGCCGACGCAGACGCCTGAGCGACTGACGATCCCGCCGAGCCGCACCATCAACGAGAAGGCGGCGCCAGCCTGCCCGGAACGGCCCGGCGGCAACGAAATCGGCCCCACGGCATACGAACTGACCGCCGCCACCGGTCCTGCCGCCGCCCACGACCCCCGGAACAACGAACTCCCGACCGGATCACCTCCGGCCGGGAGTTTCGGGAAGCCAAACCGGGTAGTTCAGGGAACTACCCGACCTTGACCTCGGGTGATGGTCAGTCGTTGTGCTCGACCTCGTCGACGATCTGGCGGGCTTCGGCGGCGGCCGCACTCGGGGTCAGCTGTGCCTGGCGGCGGTGGCGCCACCACTCGATGAGCATCGGCAGCACCGACACCAGCACGATCGCGACGAGCGCGGCCTCGATGTTCTTCTGCAGGAACGGGATCCCGCCAAGGAAATAGCCGAGGAGAGTCACCCCCGTCGCCCACAGCACGGCCCCGAC
>Ga0116180_1002367_pt1 | contig 14887 bp, 14 predicted proteins | sample AD_UKC073_MetaG_FD_89804 | JGI IMG/M metagenome (GOLD analysis project Ga0116180, IMG submission 89804) | Active sludge microbial communities of municipal wastewater-treating anaerobic digesters from USA - AD_UKC073_MetaG | ecosystem: Engineered > Bioreactor > Anaerobic > Digestate | place: USA...
CGCGATCACCGAGTCCGACGTCCGCCTGTTCACGACGCTGGTCCGCTTCGACCCCGTCTACCACGGCCACTTCAAGTGCAACCGGCAGACCCTCGCCTCGATGCCTGCGCTGTGGGCGTACGCACGTGACCTCTTCCAGACTCCCGGCTTTGGTGACACCGTCGACTTCCAGCAGATCAAGAGCCACTACTACGAGGTCCACCGCGACCTGAATCCGCACGGGATCGTGCCGAAGGGGCCGGACCTGGCTGGGTGGCTCACGCCCCACGGCCGTGAGCAGCTGGGCGGGCGCCCCTTCGGCGACGGCACTCCTCCCGAGCCCGTACGGGCGACAGAACGACCACCCCACACGCTCCTACCGACCTGACGGTGATCAGCCGCCACATCGGGTCGGATCGCCAGATGGCAGGCCCAGCACCCGGCACAGCTCCGGGGTGACTTCTCGTCGCTGGAACCCGTCGTCGAGGTGGTTCTCGCCGCAGTTGTTCGGATAGACGAAGACCTCGTACGGCAGGCCCTCCACCCTGGTCCGCAGCACGGCCACCCGCTCCGGCGGGAAGGGGCTGATGCAGCGAGGCCGCTCGGGCGGTGCAGCCAACATCGCCACGACCAGGTCGACCCGCTGCCCGTCGTAGAGAATCTCCGAGCTGACCAGGGTGGCGATCCCCGGGGGCTCCCGGTTGTAGCGACAGACGACGAACCAGTTCGCTCGCTGAAGCTGCCGCAGGTCGAACGGGTTCGTGGGCCGCGCCACGGCCGGCCACGGGAGAGCCGCGTTGTGCCGGACCGGGCAGCCAAGAACGTCCTCGACGATCACCACGGCTGAGGCCAGGATGGTCCGGACGAGCTCTCGGTCCCCGCCCCGGGGCACACCGGCGATCAGCCACACGCTACCGGCCTCCCGCACCAGGACGTTCGACACGTCGGCACCGTTCACTGGGGCCGCCGGTACGTACGGTTGAGCAGCCACCATCGGGGCGGTCGTTGTGGCAGCGCAGATCACTACCGGGATCGATGAGTCGCGACACGTGCCGCCATCGCTCGACAGCTCCAGCCAGCCCCAGACGGATGCTCTCCGCGACGGCCGCCAGCTGGCCGGCACCTGAATGGCCACGTCGCGGGTCGACACCCAGACCCAACCGTCCGCAGCCCCGGGCAGGTCATTCACCTTCGGCGCGCCAGACCCGGTCCAGGTCGGCACACCCGACGCGGGCGGGACAATCACCCGTGATGCGGCGGTCGTGGTCGGTCGCGCAGCGCTGGGCGTCGGCGCTGGAGTGGTCGTGGTCGGACCCGGGAGACCTCCCACGAACGCCACCACCAGCGCAAGGACCGCGGCCAGAACGCCGAGCTGCAGCATCACTCCCCTGGCCGCGAGCGGACCTGGGATCTCCACCACCGGCATATGGCGCGAGGCCAGGCCAGCCAGCAGCTCCCGGAGCACGGGGAGCGCCTTGGCGGTGGTCTCCGTCGTACGGCCGCGGTGGTCAACCAAACCCGCGATATCGATCAGCATCAGCTCGAGGTGGCTGCGTACTGCGTCATCGGGCAGCCCCAGCGTCCAGGCGGTCTCCCGTACCGAGAGGCCGTCCAGGACGTGGAGGGCGGCGCAGGCCCGGGCACTGGGGAGCAGCCGCGTCCAGACCTGCCAGGCCCGCCCGAGCGCTGGACCGAGCGAGGAGTCGGGTGCTAGCGCTTCGTCGGCCGGCAGTCCATCCGCCCCAGCAGCGAGCCGCTGCGCCTCTGCAACCACTCGGCGTCGCGCGACGGCGGCCGGGTCACCAGACTCCGCCACGTCCCTGAAGTCTCTGCGCAGCGACGTGAGCACCGTGCCGACGACCCCGGTTGCGGCCACGGGATGTGCCGTCACCAGGAGGGCGAAGCGGGACAGGTCGTCCCGCTCCTGACGCGCCCAGGCAGCGAAGGTCTCTCGCTCCTCCACGGCACCCCCTCGGTCGCCCTTGACCCCCCACAATGCCGCAGTCAGCCCCTCTGGGACCATGGCTGAAGCAGGTCAGTTTGTATCGGGTACCGTGGCTCACGGAAGCAAGGAGTGGAGCGGGCATGAGGTTTGTCACAGGTGACGTGGCGTTACGACGGTGGAGCGTCGCCTCGATCGTCGCCAACATGGTGCTGATCGTCACCGGTGGACTCGTCAGGCTGACGAAGTCAGGCTTGGGCTGCCCCACCTGGCCCCAGTGCGAGGGATCGTCGTACGTGCCACGGCCCGAGTCGGGCATCCACGGGATCATCGAGTTCGGCAACCGCACCCTGACGTTCGTGCTGGCCGCCATCGCCATCGGCACGTTCGTCGCAGCGTGGCAGGCCCGCGGCGCCGATGGACAGCCGCGACGCGACCTTCGCATCCTCTCGTTCCTCGCCGGGCTGCTGATCCCGATCCAGGCGGTGATCGGCGGGATCACGGTGCTGACCAAGCTGAATCCCTGGGTCGTCGCGCTGCATCTCCTTGCATCGCTGGGGATCATCGGGATCTGTGTGCTGCTCTTCCACCGGGTCTCGGGTTCTCCGTACCAAGCCGTGTCGCTGCTGGGGGACAGGCTGGTGAAGGTGACGTACGGGCTGACGCTGCTGACCATGGTGATCGGCACGGCCGTGACCGGGGCGGGGCCGCACTCGGGTGACGGCGGCGCGCTCCGCAACGGCCTGTCACCCGAGCTCGCCTCGAAGCTGCACGCCTGGGTGGTCTGGGCGCTGGTCGCGGCCACCATTGCCGCACTCGTGGTGACCCGCGCCAGGCTCGTCGCAGCCCTGCTCGTGGTGGAGCTCCTCCAGGGCGTCGTGGGTTATGTGCAGTACTTCACCCACCTACCGATCGGGCTGGTGGTCGCCCACCTGCTGGGGCTCGCTGTGACGATGGCCGTTGCGACCGCAATGGTGCTCGGTGTGCGTCACAGCGAGGGCGACCGTAGACTGCCGGAACACTCAGCCCCGACGCTCCAGGAGCAGCCAACGTGACGCCACCCACGGCCTCGGCCGCGCTCCAGACGACTGCGCCGACGGTCGGCGCGGCAGTCGGGTGGCGGGCCGTGCTGGCCGCGTACGTGAACCTCACCAAGCCGCGGATCATCGAGCTGCTGCTGATCACCACTGTGCCGGCCATGTTCCTCGCAGCGGGTGGTGTGCCACCGCTGGGGTTGGTGGCCGTGACCATGGTCGGCGGCTACTTCGCGGCAGGCAGCGCGAACTGCTTCAACAACGTGCTCGACCGTGACATCGACGTGGCGATGCGCCGCACCAGAACCAGAGCACTCCCCCGCCACCGGGTCGAACCACGCTCGGCCGCGATCTTCGCCACCGTCCTCGGCGTGTTGGCCACCTTGATCCTCGGGTTCGGTGCGAACTGGCTCTCGGCTGGCCTCGCGCTCGCCGCGAACGCGTTCTACGTGCTGGTCTACACGATGCTGCTGAAGCGCCGGACGTCGCAGAACATCATCTGGGGCGGCATCGCTGGCTGCTTCCCACCACTGATCGGCTGGACCGCGGTCACCGGCAGCGTGGCCTGGACGCCGTTCGTCCTCTTCGCGATCGTCTTCTTCTGGACCCCACCCCACACGTGGGCGCTGGCTTGGCGCTACCGCGAGGACTACGCCGCCGGCGGTGTCCCCATGCTGCCGGTGGTGAAGGGCGCCCGCGAGGTGTCCTGGCAGATCCTGATCTACACCGTGGTGACGGTAGCGGTCAGCCTTCTGCTCTGGCCGGTGGCGGGAACCGGCTGGCTCTACCCGGCTGCCGCCGGACTAGCTGGCATCTGGTTCACCGTCGAGGCCGTGGCGTTGCTGCGTCGAGCGTACGCGGGGGCGGACGATGTAGCTGCCAAGCCGATGCGGCTCTTCCATGCCTCCAACACCTACCTGGCGCTGGTCTTCCTCGCCGCTGCGGTGGATCCGCTCATCTTCTGACCCAGCGGTACCTTGCACCGTACGGGCTTGGATAGAGTCAGAGGTGGCGACCGTCCGCGCACGAACCAAGGAGCACCTCATGAACGAACGACTCAAGGCACTTGCTGACGCTGGCGTCTCGATCTGGCTCGACGACCTGTCGCGCAGCCGGCTGCGCAGCGGAGACCTCGCTGCCAAGATCGCCGAGGACTCCGTCTCCGGCGTCACCACCAACCCGACCATCTTCGCTGCGGCCCTGGCCAACGGCGCCGACTACGCCGACCAGCTGCGCGATCTCGGTGACGTGTCGACGTCGGACGCCATCAAGCAACTCTGCGCCCAGGATGTGCGCGACGGGTGCGACCTGTTCGCCAGCATCTACGAGCAGTCGGGCGGCTACGACGGCCGAGTGTCGATCGAGGTCGAGCCCGGTCTCGCTCACGACACCGACGAGACCATCGCCCAGGCCAAGGAGCTGCACGCTCTGGTCGGACGCGAGAACGTGCTGATCAAGATCCCCGCAACCAAGGCTGGCCTGCCGGCGATCCGCGCCACGATCGGCGCCGGTATCTCCGTCAACGTGACGCTGATCTTCTCCGAGGACCGCTACCTGGAGGTGATGGACGCCTACCTTTCTGGTCTCGAGGATGCCGATGCTGCTGGGCTCGACCTGTCGACGATCCACTCCGTCGCGTCGTTCTTCATCTCCCGGGTCGACAGCGAGCTCGACAAGCGGCTCACGGCGATCGGTACCGACGAGGCCCTCGCCCTCAAGAGCAAGGGCGCCATCGCCAACGCGCAGGTGGCCCTGGCTGCGTTCGACACGGTCTTCGGCGGCGACCGATTCGCGGCACTGGCAGCCAAGGGGGCGAACCGGCAGCGGCCGCTGTGGGCGTCAACCGGCACCAAGGACCCGTCGCTCTCCGACACCCTCTATGTCACCGAGCTGGTGGCTCCCGGAGTGGTCAACACCATGCCCGAGAAGACCATGAAGGCGTTCGCCGACCACGGTGAGGTCGGGGCTCCGATGACCGGCACCGGAGCTGCAGGCCGCGCCGTCCTCGACCAGATCACTGCCGTCGGGGTTGACCTCGATGACGCCCTCCAGGTGCTGGAGGACGAGGGCGTTGACAAGTTCAACGTGTCCTGGGGTGACCTGGTCGCCTCCGTCGAGCAGGCGATGGCCGACGTCAAGTGACCTCATCCGCACGCTGACAAGCCAGTCCGACGGCGCTCATTATCTGGTTCTGAGCGCCGTTCGGCGTTGCGGCAGCAGTGCGGGCGTGCGCTAGTGTCGTCGCTCAGAAGCACGTTGCGGACCAGTCAAACGGAGGGGACCCGGTTGTCGGACCATGCCTGTTGCACGAGCACGGAGGCCTGATGCCTGCCGTGTCCGTCCAGCGGTATGCCGACTCGTCGTCCCTGGCTGCCAGCGCAGCCGCAGCTCTCGTGCGGCGTCTGGTGGAGCTTCAGGCGGGTAACGCCATCGTCCACCTGTGTCTGACCGGCGGCCGGATCGCCAACCGCATCTACGAGCACGTGGCAGGAATGGTGGCGACATCGGACCTCGATCCAGGCCGACTGGAGCTGTGGTGGGGCGATGAGCGCTTCGTCCCAACCGATGACCCCGACCGCCACTCGCTGCAGGCCCTCACGCGGCTCGCGGGCAGCTTCCCGCTCGACCCTGCGCGTACCCACCCCATGCCGTCGGCTGACGTCTTCACTGACCCCCATGAGGCGGCCTACGCCTACAGCCGGGAGATCAGCGGCATCACCCTCGACATCTGCCTGCTCAGCATCGGGGAGGACGGACACGTCGCTTCCCTGTTCCATGGCCATCCGTCATTCGAGCCGACCCAGAGTCTCGCGGTCGGTGTCACGGACCCGCCGAAGTCCCCCGAGCGGGTCTCACTGACCCTGTCAGCCATCAACCGCGCCAAGGAGGTATGGCTGCTCGCGAGCGGGTCCGAGAAGGCTGGTCCGGTGGCACGCGCGTTGCGGGGCGACCCGACGATCCCGGGCGCACATGTGCACGGTGTCGACCAGACGATCTGGTTCCTGGACGAGGACGCTGCCGCCCTCGTCCCGTACCACGAATGCGGGCTCTAGCTAGTAGAGCACTTCCCCGCGGGCGCGGCGGTCACGAAGGCCCTTGAGCGCCTCGTCGAGGATGCTGCGCGCCTCGGCCGTCGTACGACGCTCCTTCACGTACGCGAGATGCGTCTTGTACGGGAGGATCTTGGGCGGAGGTGGCGGGTTCTCGGAGTCCAGGTTGGCGGGCAGACCGCAGCGCGGGCAGTCCCACTCCTGGGGCACGGTGGCGTCGGCGGCGAAGGCCGGACGCGTCTCGTGGTTGTTCGAGCAGAAGTACGACACGTACAGCCGCGGCGCGGCATCACCGCGCTCGGCCTCGCCCATGGGACCTGCACCGACGCGGCTGCCACGGATGGCGCTACCACCGACCACTTTGAACCAGACTCCTTGGCTGAAACCAGTTGAGAACCGCTCGGGCTCAGATGCCGAAACGGTAGAACGCGAGCAGCGTGAGGACGCAGGCCAGCCAGATCAGGCCGACGATGACGGTGATGCGGTCGAGGTTGCGCTCCGCCACGCTGGTGCCACCCATCGAGGTCGACATGCCGCCGCCGAAGAGGTCGGACATGCCGCCGCCGCGGCCCTTGTGAAGCAGGACCAACAGCGACAGGATCACGCTGGTCACGACGAGGACGATGGATACCGTCAGGGTCGGCCAGGTGATCAGAGGGACGATGAGGCTCACCGGACCATGCTAACTCACGGGCAACCGTGTGCTGACCACGGCATTCCCCTGCGAACGCCACTGGCGCCGGCCCTCGCAGGGACCGGCGCCAGTGAGGCTGGAACAGATGGTTCAGGCGTAGAACCGGATGATCTTCGCGAACTCTTCCGGGTCGAGCGACGCGCCACCGACGAGGGCACCATCGACGTCCGGACCGGCCATGATGTCGACGATGTTGGAGGACTTCACCGAGCCGCCGTACTGGATCCGAACCTTCTCAGCAGCCTCAGGGCCCACCAGCTCGGCGACGTAGCCACGGATCGCGCCGCAGACCTCCTGGGCGTCTTCAGGGGTCGCGACCTCGCCCGTACCGATGGCCCAGACGGGCTCGTACGCGATGACGAGGGAGGCGACCTGCTCGGCGGACAGGTCATCGAGGCAGGCCTTCACCTGGTCAAGCACGAAGGCGACATGCGTGCCGGCCTTGCGGATCTCCAGCTTCTCCCCCACGCAGACGATCGGAGTCATCCGTGCGTCGAGGATGCGACGAGCCTTGGCGTTGACCAGCTCATCGGTCTCGCCGTGATACTCGCGGCGCTCGGAATGGCCGACGACCACGTATGCGCAGCCGAGCCGGCTGAGCATGTCCGTCGAGATCTCGCCGGTGTAGGCGCCGGACGCGTGCACGGAGACGTCCTGGGCACCCCAGGCGATCGGGTACTTCTCGGCCTCGATCAGCGTCTGCACCGTACGGATGTCGGTGAACGGCACAATCACCGCGCACTCCGACTTGGCCTTGTCGTAGCGGCCGTCGGCGAGGGTCCAGGCGAGCTTCTGGACGAGACCGGTCGCCTCAACGTGGTTGAGGTTCATCTTCCAGTTGCCAGCCATCAGGGGTGTACGGGCCATGTCAGGCCTCCTTCAGGACGTCGAGGCCGGGGAGGGTCTTGCCCTCGAGGTACTCCAGCGAAGCACCGCCACCAGTGGAGATGTGGCCGAACGCCTCGTCAGCGAAGCCGAGCTGACGGACGGCGGCGGCGGAGTCTCCGCCACCGACGACCGAGAACGCATCGGACTCGGCGAGCGCGGTCGCGACGGCCTTGGTGCCGTTGGCGAGCTCCGCGATCTCGAACACGCCCATCGGGCCGTTCCAGAACACGGTCTTCGCACCCTTGATCGCGTCAGCGAACAGCGCCTCGGTCTCGGGACCGATGTCGAGGCCCTGCTGCTCGGCGGGGATCGCGTCAGCTGCCACCACGGTGACCGGCTGGGCGACCGTACGGGCCGCGAAGTCCATCGAGTCGGCGACCCGGACGTCGACGGGCAGCAGGATCTGCTTGCCAGCAGCCTCGGCTGCCGCCAGGTAGCCCTGGCAGGTCTCCACGTTGGCCGCGTCGAGGATCGACTCGCCCACCTCGTAGCCCTTGGCCTTGAGGAACGTGTAGGCCATGCCGCCACCCACGACGAGAGTGTCGGCGACCTTGAGCAGGTTGTCGATCACCGCGAGCTTGTCGGCCACCTTGGCGCCGCCGAGGACGACGACGTACGGGCGCTCGGGACGCTCAGTGAGCTTCTCGAGCACCTCGACCTCCTTGGCCACGAGGGTGCCCGCGGCGCTGGGGAGGAGCTTCGCGACGTCGTACACCGACGCCTGCTTGCGGTGGACGACACCGAAGCCGTCGGAGACGAACACGTCGGCGAGCTCGGCGTACTTGGTCGCCAGCTCCTCGCGCTCGGCGTCGACCTTGCTCTCCTCAGCCGGTTCGTAGCGGACGTTCTCGCACATGCCGATCTGGCCGTTCTCGAGCGCGGCCGCGACGGCCTTCGCTGAGTCACCGACGACGTCCCTAGCGAGGACGACGTCGGTGCCCAGCAGCTCGCCCAGCCGCGCAGCGGCCGGAGCGAGGGAGTACTTCGGGTTGACCTCCCCCTTGGGACGGCCGAGGTGAGCCAGCACCATGACCTTGGCGCCCGCGTTCAGCAGTGCGCTGAGCGTCGGGAGCGCGGCGCGGATGCGCCCGTCATCGGTGATGGTCGTGCCATCGAGCGGCACGTTGAAATCGCAACGGATGAGCACGCGCTTGCCCGCGAGGTCACCCAGATCAGATACGGACTTCACCGTCGGCCTTCCTTCTCAGGGTGAGGGTGTCAGAGCTTCGAGCCGACCAGGGCGGTCAGGTCGACGAGGCGGTTGGAGTAGCCCCACTCGTTGTCGTACCAGCCGAGCACCTTGACCTGGTTGCCGATCACCTTGGTGAGCTTGGCGTCGAACACGCAGGACGCGGGATCGGTCTCGATGTCCTTGCTGACGATCTCGTCCTCGGTGTAGACGAGGATCCGGCCGTCGGCAGCAGCCTTGACGATGGCGTTGATCTCCTCGACCGTGGTCTCGCGGGCGGCCTCGAAGGTGAGGTCGGTCGCCGAGCCGGTCGGGGTGGGCACGCGCATCGCGTAGCCGTCGAGCTTGCCCTTGAGCTCAGGAAGCACGAGCGAGACAGCCTTGGCCGCACCGGTGGTGGTGGGGACCATGTTCAGGGCCGCGGCGCGCGAACGACGGAGGTCCTTGTGCGGGCCGTCCTGCAGGTTCTGGTCCTGGGTGTAGGCGTGGATGGTGGTCATCAGGCCCTTGACGATCCCGATGCCGTCGTTCAGCGCCTTGGCCATGGGGGCGAGGCAGTTCGTGGTGCACGAGGCGTTGGAGATGATGGTGTGCGCGGCGGGATCGTACTTGTCGTCGTTCACGCCCATCACGATCGTGATGTCCTCGTTCTTCGCCGGGGCGGAAATGATGACCTTCTTGGCGCCAGCAGCGATATGCGCCTGTGCCTTCTCGGCATCAGTGAAGAAGCCGGTGGACTCGATCACGATCTCGACACCCAGCTCGCCCCAGGGGAGGTTGGCCGGATCACGCTCGGCGAAGGCCTTGATCTCCTTGCCGTCGGCGGTGATCGAGTCGTCGTCGTAGGTCACCTCACCTGGGAAGCGGCCGAGGATCGAGTCGTACTTCAGCAGGTGGGCCAGCGTCTTGTTGTCGGTGAGGTCGTTGACGGCGACGACCTCGAGGTCAGCGCCGGACGCGACGAGCGCGCGGTAGAAGTTGCGGCCGATGCGGCCGAAACCGTTGATGCCAACCTTCACGGTCATGAGGGCTCCTTATTGCCGGGGCGTGCAGACGCTCCCGATAGGCGTTTGGACAGTGCCCAGCCTACTGACATCGAAACCGTCGCGCCGAACCGGGTCCCGGTTTGGTCAACGGCTGGCCAGTCCTCGTCGTCCTCGTTGAGCGCGGCGTCGGTGCCAGGCACCCCGAGCTCCTGGGCACGTCGGTCAGCGGTGGCGAGCAGCCGGCGGATACGCCCGGCAACAGCGTCCTTGGTCAGCGGCGGCTCGTGCAGGGCACCCAGCTCCTCCAGCGACGCCTGCTTGTGGGCCAGGCGCAGCAACCCGGCAGAGCGAAGATGCTCCGGAACCTCGTCGGCGAGGATCTCCAATGCGCGCTCCACGCGGGCACCCGCGGCCACGGCCGCCCGGGCAGACCGGCGCAGGTTGGCGTCGTCGAAGTTTGCGAGCCGGTTCGCGGTGGCCCGTACCTCACGGCGGATCCGCCGGTCCTCCCAGGTCAACATCGTCGAGTGGGCGCCCAGGCGGGCCAGCATGGCGGCGATCGCGTCGCCGTCGCGGATCACGACGCGGTCGACTCCCCGTACATCGCGGGCCTTGGCGGGGATGCCGAGCCGGCGGGCTGCCCCGACGAGCGCGAGCGCAGCCTCAGCACCGGGGCAGGTGACCTCCATCGACATGGAGCGGCCAGGCTCGGTGAGGGAGCCGTGCGCCAGGAACGCACCACGCCATGCCGCGACAGCGTCGCAGGCAGCACCCCCGACGATGGCTGCTGGCAGCCCGCGGACGGGCCGACCACGCTGGTCGATCAGACCGGTCTGCCGGGCCAGCGTCTCGCCGTCCTTCACCACCCGGACGACGTAGCGAGTGGACCGACGTAGCCCTGAGGCGTTGACGACCAGCAGCTCGCTCGACAGCCCGTACACCTCAGCGATGGCGGTCCGCAGTCGGCGCGCAGCTGCACCCGTGTCAAGCTCGGCCTCCACGGTCAGCCGGCCCGAGATCAGGTGCAGGGCGCCAGCGAACCGGAGCAGCGTGGTGACCTCTGCCTTGCGGTCGCACGGCTTGACTGACACGACGGTCGCCAGCTCCGCCTTCACCTGTTGGGTCAACGCCATTCGGTCATCCTCCCACAGTCGTCATAGCTCCAACACGTCTGAGAGGGCAGATCCGAGCAGCAGGGGGTCGTGCCGGGGCGATCCGTCCCGCATCCCCATCCGAGCCGTGTGGACCCTGCCGCCGAGGCTCTCGACGTACCGGACCAGTTGCCGGTCCCGACCGGCGTACCGGCTGTCGGCCACGACCACGTCCAGCCTCAGTCGGGGTGCATGGTCGGCCAGCACTTCGATGTGCTGCGAGGGGGTGAAGCCATCGGTCTCATCGGCCGCGCCCATGTTGAGGATCAGGATTCGCGAGGCCTGGGTGGTGATGATCGCCTCGGCGAGATCCGGAACCAGCAGGTGGGAAATCACGGAGGTGAACCATGAGCCGGGCCCGATCACGACATGGTCAGCACTGCGGATCGCCTCGACCGCCTGCGGGTAGGCCGGTGGTGAGTCTGGATCGAGACGCACGTTGCTGACCATGCCCGCCGTCTTCGCGACGGTCGCCTGCCCGCGCAGGACGGAGGTCTCGTCGGGCGCCTCCGGGATCAGTCCCACGACATCGGCCTCGATGGTGAGCGGTACGGCCGACATGGGCAGCACCCTGCCGTGCGTACGGAGCAGCTTCCCGACCATGTCGAGACCTGCCACAGGATCACCGAGTCGCTGCCAGAGGCCGGCGATCAAGAGGTTCCCGATCGCGTGACCTGCCAGAGGGCCTGTGCCGCCGAACCTCGACTGCAGCACGTCGGCCCATTGGCGCCCCTCCACGTCGTCGTCGCACAGGGCCGCGAGCGCCATGCGCAGGTCACCGGGTGGTAGGCAGCCCAGCTCGCGGCGCAGGCGACCCGACGACCCACCATCGTCGGCGACCGTGACGATGGCGGTGAGCCGGTCGGTGATCCGGCGCAAGGCGGACAAGGATGCGTACAGACCGTGGCCGCCACCCAGCGCAGCGACCGCGGGCAGCTGGGCGAACTTCATTCCCGCCCCAGGTCCCGGTGCACCACCTGTACCTGGATGCCGTCGGCACGGAGCCGCCGCGCCACCTCCTCCGACACGGCGGTTGAACGGTGCTTGCCTCCCGTACACCCGATCGCGAGCTCCACGAGCCGCTTGCTTTCACGGGCGTACCCCGCGCGCATGGTCGCGAACAGGGCCAGAAGCTGCTCCATGAACGGCTCGGCCCCAGGCTGCGAGAGGACGTACTCCGACACGCTGGCTGACAGGCCGGTCTGCGGGCGCAGCTCCGGTACCCAGTGCGGGTTCGGCAGGAACCGTACGTCGAAGACCAGGTCAGCATCGATGGGGATGCCGTTCTTGAACCCGAACGAGACGATCGTCACACGCAACTCGTCGCGGTCCTCGCCCCCGTATGCGTGGGCCACCCTCGTCGCGAGCTGGTGGACGTTGAGGTTGGTGGTGTCGACCACCATGTCAGCCGACGCGCGCAGCGTCGACATCATCCGGCGCTCCCGCTGGATCCCCTCGATCAGGCGCCCCTCACCCTGCAGCGGGACCGGTCGGCGTGACGACTCCTGACGCTTCACGATCATCTCGTCGCTCGCCTCCAGGAAGAGCACCTCGGGCTCGGTCCCCTGCTCAGCGAGCTCGGCAAAGACCGCAGGCAGCTGTTCGAAGTCACCCCGGCTTCGGACGTCCAGGCCGACCGCCAGCCGTTGCAGGCCTTCCTCGCGCAGCAGCCGCGACAGGGCGGGGATCATCAGCGGCGGAAGGTTGTCGACCACGTACCAGCCGTGGTCCTCCATGGCGTGCGCGGCTGTGCGGCGACCAGCGCCAGACATGCCCGTGATGATCACCACCCTTGCTGCGGGCGACTCCGGCGAAGGTTGCGTCTCGGTCACGAGGTCATCATGGCAGTCACTCCAGCACCTCGCCGGTGGTCACGTTCACTGCCGGCTCCACGGTCGCCACGTGCGCAGCCACGGCTGCCACCACCGCCTCTGCCAGCCTGGGCCCGAAGCCCGGCACGCTGCCCACCTCGTCCACCGTCGCCAGCTTCAGCCGCTTGAACGACCCGAACTGCCTCATCAGCGCCTTGCGCCGTACGTCTCCGAGCCCTGGCACCTCATCGAGCACGGACTCCACCATGGATGCGCTCCGGCGACCGCGATGGTGGCTGATGGCGAACCTGTGGGCCTCGTCGCGGATCCGCTGGAGAAGATACAGACCTTCGCTGCTGCGAGGCAGGATCACCGGGTCCTCCTCCCCCGGCAGCCAGACCTCCTCGAGCCGCTTCGCCAGGCCACAGACCGCCACGTCGTTGACGCCGAGCTCAGCCACGACCTGAGCAGCCACGGCGACCTGTGGCGCGCCGCCGTCGACCACGAGCAGAGCCGGCGCGTAGGCAAACCCCTTCGGGGCTCGCGTCGAGGCGTCGATCAACCCCGCGGCACCATCAACTCCAGAGAGCAACGCCCGTTCGTCGAGCAACCGCCGGAACCGCCGGGTCAACACCTCACGCATCGCTCCGGTGTCATCGGACTCGACGGTGCGGACGACGAACCGGCGGTACTCGGACTTGCGGGCCATCCCATCCTCGAAGACGACCATCGACGCCACCGTCTCGCTGCCCTGGAGATGCGAGACGTCGAAGCACTCGATGCGCAGCGGCGGGTTGGGCAGCTCCAACGCCTCAGCGATCTCCTCGAGCGCGAGATTGCGGGTGGTCAGGTCGCTGGCCCGCTTCGCCTTGTGCTGCGCGAGACCCTGACGGGCGTTCTGGGTGACGGTGTCGAGCAGCACCCGCTTGTGTCCTCGATGCGGCACTCGGACGGCCACACGACTGCCCCTCAGGTCACTGAGGAGCTCACTCATGGCAAGCCCGGAGGCGGGCGGAGCAGGCACGAGTACCTCGGGCGGTACGGCCCTGCGACGATCCTCGGCCGACGCTCCGGCAGGGACGATCTCTGCGTACAGCTGCAGGAGAAAGGCCTCGACAAGCTCAGCTTCGCCGCTGTCGTCGGTACGGTCGGCGACCCAGCCCCGCTCACCGGCCACGCGCCCGTCCCGGACATGGAAGACCTGCACACCGACCTCGAGGTCCTCGATGGCGAGCGCGACCACGTCAGCATCGGTGCCGTCAGGCAGCACGATGGCGTTGCGTTCCATCGCCCGCCGCAACGCAGCCAGGTCATCGCGCAGCACAGCCGCTCGCTCGAACTCGAGCTCGTCGCTGGCCCGCTGCATCTCGTCGGTCAGCCGGCGCATGATGCCGGTCACCTGCCCCGACATGAATGCGCTGAAGTCCTCCACCACCTCACGGTGGGCCTCCGGAGTGATCCGACCCACGCAAGGGGCCGAGCACTTGTCGATGTAGCCGAGCAGGCAGGGTCGGCCGCTTGCCCGGGCGGCGTTGAACACCCCGGTCGAGCAGGAACGCATGGGGAACACGCCGAGCAAGGCGTCGACGGTCTCGCGGATCGCCCAGGCATGCCCGTACGGCCCGAAGTAGCGCCACCCTCGCTTCTTGGCCCCGCGACCCACGAAGACCCGCGGGAACTCGTCGGACCAGGTGATCGCCAGCCAGGGGTACGACTTGTCGTCGCGGTACTTCACGTTGAAGCGAGGGTCGTACTTCTTGATCCCCGTGTACTCGAGCTGCAGCGCCTCGAGCTCGTTCTGCACGACGGTCCAGTCCACCTGCGCTGCCGTTCGTACCATCGTCGCTGTACGGAAGTGCAGCGCGGCGGGATCGGCGAAGTACGAGGTGAGCCGCTGCCGTAGATTCTTGGCCTTGCCCACGTACAGCACAGCCCCGTGCGCGTCCATGAACCGGTACACGCCCGGGTTGGTCGGGATCGCGCCCGCAGCAGGTCGATAGGTCGAAGGGTCGGCCATGACGGTCACAGTAACGCCCTGCACCGACATTTAGCCTGACGGTGGGTCCGTGGGCGGTCGAGCGTTCCGACCGGGACACGTGGTGATCCCTGGCATCTGAGTGGTCGCCCGCGGACTCGGTGTCTGGTCGAGCGGTGTCCCTGTTC
>Ga0116180_1002369_pt1 | contig 14880 bp, 16 predicted proteins | sample AD_UKC073_MetaG_FD_89804 | JGI IMG/M metagenome (GOLD analysis project Ga0116180, IMG submission 89804) | Active sludge microbial communities of municipal wastewater-treating anaerobic digesters from USA - AD_UKC073_MetaG | ecosystem: Engineered > Bioreactor > Anaerobic > Digestate | place: USA...
ACTGCGTGCAATGAGTGCATAGATAAAATTATCAATAGTGTAAATGACAAGGAGGAAACCGATGCCCTGGAATGATGCATTAGTTTGGACAATAATAGGTCTTTTCTCGATACTGCTTGCGATGATGGGGTGGGATACTTTAAAGCAAATAATCAATGACCGGAAAGAGAAGAATGATAAAGAGAGGAAACAATGAAAATCAGAATGGTGATTGACCTGCAGATCAAAAAAAAGAGGGAGGCGAAAAATGGAGTTGGAATATAAGCAGTACAAAGACCTCGAGCGAAAGATCCTCGACGCGAAAATGAACTTACGTGTAGCGGAAGCCGAACTCAAGCGGCTTGTCAAACTTGCCGGACCGCGAGATGTGAAAGCTATTGATTATAGCAAGATATTATTTAATCCTCAATTGTATATAACGGACAAGGATATTATTAATAAGATAATATTATGTAAGCAAAGGGTGGACGCTTGGTCCGAGTATCTCGCTGACCTCGAGCACGCGAAAGACATCTATATCTACGGGATTGAGCGACTGAGGGAAACATGCAAGTCGCTGGAAATGGACGTGTTTTACCGCCATCACATCGAGCGAAAATCTTTGAACCAGGTCGCTCAGGAGCTACAGTATGATTACCCTTACATCCGCAGGATCAACTCGCGGATCATCGCCAAGATTAAATCGCAGGAAATCGAAGCTCTACAAAAAACACACAAAAAACACACAGTTTTTTCAAAAAGCCTGTGATATAATGTAGACGTAGGTTTATGCCTGCAAGACGCCGAAACGGTCACGTTTCCGTTGTTGTTTTATCTCCTTCTATCATTTTCAAGTTTCTTCTCTCTCTTCTAACTCTTCTTTTTGCCTAGGTAATATATTATATTTTACCTAGGTTTTTAATTTGATTATATGTTATTACATTATACTTAATATGTAATAATGGCTATATATAAGTAAGTACTTAATAATATTATAAAGCAATAGCGACCAATAAGTCGCTTTTTATTTTACCAAGGAGGAGGCCTACGCTGAGAAATGAGGTGTTAATGTGGCTGACAAGACAAAAAACACAAAGCCAGCCCCGTGCAAAAAGAAAAAAAGGGCCAAGTCCGGGCGAACCGGTCGAAAAGGGAAATATCACGAGTGGATCACCGAACAAGGGCTGGGTATTGTTGCCGCTTGGAAGCGAAATGGCCTAACGAATGAACAAATAGCTAAAAACATAGGTGTGAACCAGGATACGCTATATACCTGGATCCGTCGTTTCCCCGAGTTTTCCGAGGCCTTAAAAATCGGGCGCGACGAAGCCGATATGCAGGTTGAAAACGCTCTATTTAAGCGGGCATTGGGCTATTATACCGAAGACATCCAAGAAGAATATGAAGGCACGGTACGAGTCAAGCGTGTCGTTAAAAAAAAGTGGGTCGCTCCGGACATCTCAGCCCAGATTTTCTGGCTTAAGAACAGAGCAAGCAACCGGTGGCGCAACGACGACCGCCTGATCGTGAATGATACGAAAGACGAGAAAGCGTCCGATTTGCATGTGACGATACTATCTGCACTTAAGGATCGCAAGGTGCCCGGATTCGACGATGACGAAATAGCCGAGATCATTGACAGCAACAACGAAGGTGAGGCGGGTGACAGCAATGATGGCGGCCTCAGCGGGTAAAAAATTCATTGTGACGGACAAACTCCTGGACGCGATGTCAGTCGGGTTGCGCGATAACGTCCACCTGCTTGTGTTCGAGGGCACGATCCGCAGCATCAAGACCGTCACCTCGATCCAGCTGTTTTTCGAGGCAGTCCAGGATTCCAACGAGCGCCTGCACCTGATCGCCGCGGAGAACCTGGATGCCATCCGCGACAATATTCTAACTAGCGACTTCGGGCTTGAAGTCATGCACCCGAAATACATCAAGCGCCGGCGCGAGGAAATCGGCGGCTATTACCTGGAAGTGCGCTGTGACATCCCCGGCCGCCCGAAACTGAAAAAGGTTCTGCTTTGCGGCTACTCGACCGCCCGCGACTGGCGCAAGATTCTCGGTAAGACGATTGGCGTCATCTTGGTCGATGAGGTTAACAATGCCAACAAACAGTTTATTGACGAGTGTTTTGCACGGCAAGCTTCGGCCGATCGCCCGTTTGCGATTTGGACACTTAACGGCGACGTGCCGACACATTACATCTACCAGGACTACATCAACCGGTGTAACATAATCGGCGACTGCCCGGCATCTATCAGAGCCGACATGAACAAGGTTGAAAAGGAACCTGGTTGGTATTATATGCATTTTACGATGCAAGATAACCCGATCATGACATCCGAAAAAATCGCACGCATATCGAGTGTGTATCCTGTCGGCAGCTACTATTACACGATTAAGATACTCGGCGAGCGTGGGAGCCCTGGCCAGTTATTGTACATCGACTACATGGACCCGAAACGCCACATCAAGCCGCTCGACGTGCGCAATTACCACCATTTCGGAATCGGCTTCGACATCGGCGCGACCAGGGCGACAAATACGATCAGTCTTTGGGGATTCCAACACGATTACACTAAGGTCGGCGGGATAGACAAGATGACGTTTACACAATGTGGATACCAGCAAAAGACGCAGCACCTGATAGCGTTCATCAAGCGGTATCAACACCTCAACATCCGCTACGTCTCTATCGATTCCGCCGAACTTAACTACATCGCCGACATCCGGACGATGTTCAAGACGATGTTCCCGCACATTGAAGTGATTGCCTCGTACAAGGCGACTATCAAGCAGCGGGTCGACCTGGGGATAATCATGTTATCCCACGGTGTCCTGGAATTCAACGATACCACCGAGGGCCGGGACATTTACGATGCGTTCATGGTTGCCAAGCGCTCGGAAAAGCCGAACGAGGTCCGGGAAGATTTGAACGAAAGACATAACGACATTATCGACAGCAGCGAATACGCATGGACGCGGCACATGAACGCGATTCTACGCGCCGCAAAGGATTACGATAGACTAGACAGGCAGGTGGCTTAAGCAATGGGTGTACTTGATAGAATTCGTGCTTGGCGGGAGCGCCGGCAGGAAAAGAAAACGACAAAGAGATTAAATCAATTGGAGGCCGATTTGAATATGTTATATGCGGAAAAGGGCGTTTATGTTTTCAATCCTAAATATTACAATCAGCCGCGCTCGATGACGCCGGAGCAGGAATTCACCTTGAGCGTTCTCGAGAACTTTGCCTGGTTCTCCGGGAAGCCGTACATGATCCGGCAGTTTTATCAGTCTTATGGGCCGGTATTGACCCATGACATGAATTACTTCTGGGCACAGGCGCCCGCGAATTATCGCAAGGTACATTCCGGGTTGCCGGCGCTTATCGCGAATAAAATGGGAATCGTTCTTTTCGGCGGTGGCATACTGCCGGAGATCACGATATACAAACTAGACGCCGATGGCAAGCCGACGAAGGATATAGACGAGCCAAAGACTAAGGCTGCAAAGGACATCCTCGAGGTGCTCATGAACAACACCGCGTTCGCGGAGCAGATGCATAAAGCTGCAGTTACGGCTAGTTGGTGTGGACATGTGTTCATTAAGCTTGGCTATGACATGGCCGTATCCGATTATCCCATCATTGAGATTGCTGACATTCGCAACGCCGAGTTGGTCAAAGACCGCGGCATCACAACCGAGATCATTTTCAAGAACTACTACAAGGTCGGCTCAAGCAACTATGTCCACAAGGAAATCTATACAACCAACGAACAAGGCGAAGCGCTCGTAATTCACAAACTCTACAGGGTTAGCGACCGCGGCGATGAAAAGGAAGTTCCTTTAACGACGTTACCGGAGACGGCTCCTTTAGCCGAGACACCGGAATTGCATTTTTCCGATCTGAAGGGTATGCTGGCCTTTGAGCTTCCGAACAAGCTTCCGAACAACGAGTTCCCGGATTCCCCCTACGGTGCGTCGGACTATGCCGGTGCACATTCGAGCTATGACGCGCTTGACGAGGTGCTCTCGGAAATGTACTCGGAAGTTAGGAACAACAAGCCTATGCGGTATGTTCCTGATACGATGTTGAGATTTCTCCAGGACGAGAAAGGCAGCATCGACATAAAGATGCTCGACCCGTTCGTCCAGAACTATATCCGGGTCTCGGGCGATCCTGACCAGAACGCCAAGAATGAGATTGTCGTCGCGGAGATTAAGGACAAGCAAGATTCGCTCAAACAGAAATGGGTCACCGCGCTGACGACGGCGCTTAACATCGCCGGATTATCTCCTTACTCAATCGGCATTACTGGCATCGAGAGCGTCGACGCTTCGGCCGAGAGCCAACAGGAACGGAACAAGACCACACTCGAAACCCGTTCCTCGAAGCTTAAGCTCTGGGGCCCGTTGCTTGAAAAACTGCTGTTACAGTTTATTGCTCTGAATTCCTGGATGCAGAAAAATCTTGAAAACCTTAAGCAGGAAGACATTCCGGACATAAACATTGACCTCACTAACTGCAGAATCAACGTCAAGTTTGGCGACTATGTTATCGAGAAACAGGGCGACAAAATCAACACATGGGGAACGGCCAAACAATACCGGGTCGCCTCGACGCGGGAAGCTGTGAAGAATATCCATCCCGACTGGACCGACAGCCAGATCGATGAGGAAGTCAACCTAATCCGGTTTGAGGAAGGGATGGCGCTTGACAGCCCAGATAACCTGCCTAATCTTACTGGCTATGACGAAGAAGAGGAGCCAGAAGACAAGAACGAGAGCGTCGATGTCGAAAAACAAAAGACGACACAGCAAGAACAGGACATGACGAAGCTTATCGAGGCACAGCAGAAAGAACCGAAACAGGAGTAATGCTGCGTGGAAGCGAAAACCCTGGAACCGATAAAAAGCCCGAACGAAAACGTCGCGCAAAAAGCGGTCGTTCTGGTCCAGACGGCAACGACAAAGGTCAAGGAAGCGATCACCCTCGGCATCATGCAGGGCCAAAGCCAGGACGAACTGACGAAGACACTCAACAAGTTAATAGCCCGGTACTGTAGTCAACTTGAAAACCCGGTATTGCGCGAGGAAGCAAGACAGGCACTAGTCCGTTCCTGCCGCAAGTGGTTTTGGCAGTTGGAGCAGACGATAAAAATTCTTAATCGCAACTTGGCCAACCAGGTCAAAAGCGAGTTCACTGGCGAAGTGTTCGTCGGTGACATCATGGCGCTTTTGCACGACGTCGACAAAGTCCGCATAAACTCGATCCGGCCGCTTCTGGATCAGACCAGGAAAGGGCTGACCGTTATTGAAGACTACGACAAGCAACTCAAGATTGCGCTTAAGGCCCTGGCCGCGGAACCTCCGAAGGTAGTCAAGGTCGGGGCGACAGAGAAGCGCAAGGGCTATACCTACGTCATGTCGCTCCGAAACCGGGCCGAGATGGCCGTCCGGTACGAAGCTAATATGGAGGACTTGCAGCGGTACATTGACGAGGGCGTCGAGTACGTTTGGACGACGAGCCACCCGGATGCGAGCCCCCGGTGCGCACCGCACCAGGGTAAGCTGTATAGTATAAACCCGAACAACAGGCAGGGTGTAAAAGATGGGATACCGTACACTTACCTGCCAGATGTTTTGCGGTTCAACGAAGGAAACTCGATAATCAATGGCTACAACTGCCGGCACCGGCTCATACCGTATCAGCCAGGATCCCGACCGCCGCAGGAATACAGCCGCGAGGAGATCAAACGTGAATACGCGATCGACCAGAAGCAGCGCTATTACGAGAACAACATCCGGCAGCTGAAGATGGAAGAGCGCTTGATGCGGCAGGCCGGATACACCAACGAAGCGAAGCGTCTTCGCTTGAAGTGGCGTAGACTCAACAAGGAATACGAAATTTACAGTTTACAGCACGGGCGTGCTTTTTACCGCTGGCGGACGATCGTCAGCGAGGACGAAAAATACTATACGCCAGAATAGATTTTTCTTCATAATTCACCCTCTCCTTCCCAGGGCCGGCAGTTGCCGGCTTTTCAATAGCCTATTATGCCATTCGGCTGATAGATAGATTTCGCCTGGCGGTGCGACAACCGTCCTTTTTCACATCTCCCAAAAATCGGGTCGCGCCCGTAAAACGCGTAGAAAGGAGTATTGAAAATGCCTGATGCATTAAAACAGTTAGTCGGCGAAGACGTGTATAAGCAGCATATCGAGCCGAAATTGGGCGCCGAAAAAAAATACTTTTTTGGCGAAGGTGAATTTATTCCGAAAGGTCGTTTTGACGAGGTCAACAACCAGGTCAAAGACTTGAAAACTCAAATCACCGAGCGCGACAAGCAGCTCGAGGATCTCAAGAAGGCCGCGGCTAACAACGATGAGTTGAAGAAAAAAATCGACGAGTTGACCGACCTCAACAAGAAGACTCGCGAGGAGTACGAGAAAAAGATCGCTGAAAAGGAATACGAATATGAGTTCGAGAAGTCTCTTTCAGCGGCAAAGCCGAAGGATGTAAAAATCCTAAAAGCTCTTATCGACCAGTCAAAGGTCACCTATAAGGACGGCAAGTTCTACGGCCTCTCGGAGCAGATCGAAGCGCTTAAAAAGTCGCACGATTATGTTTTCGAGGCCGAACAATCCCCAAAGCCGGCGTTTCCGACATCGAGTGGTTTGCAGCCAGCAGGCGGCAAGGTAGTTCCCTCAGCTGCGGGCAACCAAGCACAACAGCAGCAGACAATTCAAAGGCCGTGGAACCGCCGCAGCCCATTCAAGCAGATTTAATTTAAGGAGGTTTATTAGTTAATGTCTAGTTCCTATTCTTCGCAACCGAACTATGCAGAGATTTGGTCTCCTAAGTTGTTGGAGATCAAAATCCAGGAAAGCCTTACCTCGCCGTTCATTGTTCCGAACGTAAAATGGTTAGGCGCGCGTACATTCCACTTCACCCAGATGGCCGTCAGCGGCTTTAAAACACATCTTCGTGATGGTTCTGGGTTTAATAAAGGCAGATGGGTGCAAAACGATGTCCCGTACACAGTTATGCACACTCGTGACATTTCGTTCTTCGTTGACAAAGCTGATGTCGATGAAACCAATTATCTTGCATCAGCAGAAAATATCGCGATGATATTTCAAAAGACTCAGGCCGTTCCCGAATTGGACGCACTCTTCTTTGAACGCGTAGCTCAAGCTGCGATAAACGGAGTATGGCATTCCGGCTCTCAAGCCGCGGAACCGATCGAAAATCTTTATAGTACGACCAAAGTCAGCGCATATACAAATAACGCTGTTTCAAAAATTAAAAGTTATATTTCAAAAATCAAAAAATATCGGCCAACCCTGATTTGCTACGTTTCGAGTGCAATCATGGATAAACTGGAGACTTCAACCGAACTTCAGCGCAAAATCGAAATGGTGACCATTCCGGAGGGCGGTATAGGAATTGAAACCCGATATACGTCCATTGACGGCGTTCCGATTCTCGAGTGTTGGGAAGACGAGCGTTTTTATAGCGCATTTAATTACAATCCCGCTGATGGAGGATTCGAGCCGCAAAAAGACGCGTATGCAAAAACAACGGACGAAACAATCGTTGATGGGAAAACTTATTATACGAAATCCGACGGAACATATACTGAAGTTACGAACCCGAATGCAGATGATCTTAATGATTATTACGAAAAAGTCACTTCGGCGGGTGTCAAACTCAATGTTGTTCTTGCGTCTCTGGAAACAGTAATTACCGTTCCGAAAATCAATTCGATTTACTTCTTCCCGCCGGGCACCCATTTGCACGGCGATGGCTATGTATTTGCTACCAGGGAAGATTGGGACACCTTTGTCTTCCCGAACGGCAAAAACAATAAGATTGACAGTGTCTATGTTGATTTGCAACAGGCTGAAACGGCTGAGTAATTATATTTTTAGAAGAGGAGGAATTTATTCCTCCTCTTTATTTTCATAGGAGGTCATTATGACTGAGAATAGAGTACAAAAATTTGCGAATGATTTTTATCAGCAGTTCGGCTTAAACCTGGAACAACAAATCCCAGGGAATCAGCCAAACAAACTTATTGCCTTCGCCAACCGCATCGAGCGCATTGTTTACGAAGAAATCAAAGAAAAATGTCCGACGTTTCGGCATACGCGATTGTCGGCAATGCAGCGCGACGCAATTTGGCGGGTGTGTTTGGAGCAGGCGTATTATCAACTTACTAATTACGACATGAACGTCTTCGTCGGCATCGATCCGGTGTCGGGGTCGACCATTCCGCTTGACGAGATACGAGGGCGCGCTTTCTCCCCGCTCGCGAGAAAAATGCTTGTAAACGCCGGGTTATTCTACGCTGGCATTTATTTGCGTTCGGCGGACGATAAGCCGTTCACATCATTTTGGGAGGATTAGGGCTATGCATTACAGGTTTGATAAAACCGCTATCTGGCACAAAGCTATTCCCTCGAACGACAACGAGCAGCTACGCCCCGGCGTAAAGGGTGTGAAGTTCCGGTGCTTCGAGGCAGTGCTCAAATCAAAGGGTTTTACACAGATTTTACAGGGCGCAACTGGGGGCATCGCGACGCTGGCATTGCAAACCGATGACCAGGTCGCCCGCGAGATCGAGTCAGAGGATGCCGTCGAGTACGGGGGTTACGAGTACAGGGTGATCTCCGTTGCCGAGGTCAAGGGGCTCGCGTTTCGCGGGCACAAGGAATATGTGATTTCCCTCGGGTGATAATATGACCCAGCGATTATATGAATGCTGCGTCGTCCTGCATAGTGCCCTGGTTGCAAACGCCCCGAAAGACACCTGGAACCTGGCGCTGAACTCGATCCGAATCGTCCAGGAAGGCGGCAGCTATCACGTCGTTGTGGGCGGCGAGATCGCGCCTTACGCCATCTACACCAACGAGCCCTGGCTCCGCGGGAAAAATCCGAACGAGGGTTGGATCGAGCGGACGATTGAAGAGTGCCTGCCGATAATTCGGCAGATCATGAGCGGGGCGCTTACCAAAACGGAGGTTGAAGAGTGGATGCGTAATAATTATCACCGGAAACTCGCTCAACATTACCACGAGCATATCGAGAAAAAACTACGTGAATTGGAGCGGATAGCGGTATGAAAACATTCGAGCAGGTATACAAAGAAAAATTCAAAGGTCAACTTGAGAAGTTTATCGATAAGCCTTTGCGGGTGACGAACGATCTTAACTACAGGCCCCTCGAGGACGATCCGAACGAGGTCGCAGTTATCATCCGGACGGGTCCGGGGATTAGGTCGTCCATCGCTAGTTACGACCTGACATCGCTCACTTTTTACGTCGACTTTATCGTCGCGGCGAACAGTGTCCAGGAGCTCCTCGGGGCTCTCAACAACCTGACGCTGTACTATAACGCAGTTTGGGATAGCGTTACAATTGACATCTACAATCCTGGTCAGGATAGGAACATAACCACGACATTCCATTTCAAGCCGATTTTCTCAACGCCATTTATCCAGGGAAATCAGTTCAGTTTGCGCACGAAACAGGGGACGATTAACGCGATCTCCGTCAACATGAGCGTCACCGTCGGTTATGCAAGCAACGCAGCTGTATTGCCGGAGACTTATAAATTGCGGATAGGCGGCCGGGATTACGTCATCAACTACGACAGCCGGACGGTCGTAGACAGCCCGGTCTACAAGCAGACGGACGAGGGTGGCAAGGTCATTAAGCAACGGCTTTTGAGCCACGTCGTCACATATACATTCGTCATACTTCGTTCCGCGCCTGGTGTCGATCCACTCCAGGATATCCTGGTTGGAAATGCTTATGAACAGCCGGCAAACATGCTTTCGGGCAATACGCTCAAGCTCATCCGCGGAAACAAGGTAATCGATATCCAGACCTACCGCATCACCGAGCGTTATCTCAACGGTGCATCGGTTCTGGAATTGACACTTACGAGGTGATGGTATGGCTGCAATCGAATACAAAATCAAAATCGACAACGAGATCGTCGGACTCGAGAAGGTCAACGTTGCTACGGATCCACAGCGGCAGCTCGCGCCCGATAAAGCGGCGGAAGCTCTGAAACAGCAGGCGTCTATGTCCGGCGTCGGGGAGACGATAGCGATAACCCTCGGCAAACAAGCGCTCAATTACGTCGTCAGCAACTACGGAAACCTCACCGGTGATTATGTGACACAACAAAACATCCAAGCCGGTATCGAGATTGCAAGTACGGTCGCGCTTCTGGCTTCCGGACCTGTTGGTACGGTAGTGGCGGCAGGTAACATTGGCGTGAGGCTGCTTAACGATTTTATGACACGCGAAAAGCATAACCGAGACGTTGAGATATTGCGGATGCGGACCGGTATGATGGGCTATAGCGGGGGGCGCTTATGAGCTTAACAATCGAAGTTTTTAAGGGCGGAACCTATGTTGCGCTGCAAAACGTTTCCCTCGGCGCCCCGATTTTAGAAACCATCGACGGCGAACTGGACAAGGCGACGATCAAATTCACGGCCCTTTTCGAGAACGTCATCGATGTCCTGAATCCTGTCCGGATCACCGCCGGCGCATATCAGCGCTGTTTTATCGCCGCCGACATCCAGACAGACAAAACTGCGTCGTACTCAGTCTATGAATATGTGGTCTCTTTGATCGCGCCGGAAAAATACCTGGAAAAGGTCGTCTGCCCCTCAATGTCGTTCACAAACCCAAACGACAGCCTGCTCGACCAGATCGAAAAAGCCCTGTTAAATGCGGAGCCGGTTGAAGCAGGGAGCATTCCACGCTTCAGGCTTTCAGACAAGGCAAAGACGGCTTTGGCCGGAATTCCTGGTGCGGATTTCTTTTTCGAGCGAATGAACCTGCGGGAGATTCTTGACGGTTTTCTGTCAAGGTTGGATGCCCGTTGCGTTGTTAAAGAAATCACCGATTACGACGACATCGTGATAGACTTTCGCTATCTTGACCGCCGCGGCAATAAGATAATCAGCCTGCCGGCATCGAGAAAGCGGACAATTCGCAATATCGAGTACTTGGGCTCGGACGTCGAAAGTTACGCCGAAAACGCGCTCGTGACATATAGTGGCCCCAGTCTTTTCGGCCGCAGGGTGCCGATCTATCACCCGTCACCGAACGGCTGGGACACATTCAAGACCAACGAATCGACATTGACATCATCGAACGCCGTCATATCGACGGCCTTCCCGATCGAAACGATAACCAATTTCTTTTTGCCTGGCCCTTTCGTTTTGAAGGGGCATTACGATGCCGGACACGGTGGCGGTGAGGAAACGCTGCTTATATTGCCGCGGCTCGATATTTCGCGCAACGTCCTTGACGAGGAAACTTACAACATCCTCAAACAGGCCGCTCTCGGCACGGAACTGATCGAGACCGATAAACAGTACCAGCAGAACACGATTTACTACACGCGCGGACAAACGGAAATTCACAACCTACGCTACCCGATCTTTTTCGGGATCGAGGGCTCGCATCTGGCCAACGCCGCAAACAACGCTTTCTGGAACGACAGTCAGGTCCAGTCGGTGATGCAGTCGGCCGAGTTCGACTGGTACGAGATAAGCTCGCCCTACAGCGGTAGCACGAACATTTCGTCGGTAAGATTCCAACTTCTCTATATTCCGCAGGTCGACGCCCACCTGAAAATCGACAAGGACAATTATTCGTCCGGGCCGGCCGCAACGATCATCAGTCAGCAAAGCGACCGCATCATTGACCTGGTGCGATACGGCGATAATCTCCGCGGCCTGATAAATCGCGTCGGAAACAAGGAAATCTACATTGACGCGGTCTTGGACTCGCCTAGCGAAATGTTCGACCTCGGCGACTATACCGAAGATGGCTATGTGTTGACAAGCCGCGAGTTTGCGATTTATGAAAACGACCTGGAAGTCCGCTATACATTCACGAAAGACTTCAACGCCCGGTCCCGCAACATCGGGATCGACAGGCAGAAACGGATTTACAACATCCCGCTTGAGTATTTCCGGTCAGACACGATAATCAAGCAGTACATCGTTGCGCATCATGGGAGCCCGTCCGTGAACGATAAGGTGATAAACCAGTTCCTGCGGACTTTCAGCGATGGCTCCAGACATATCACCAACGCTCTTGTCAAAACGTACTGGCAAGGCGGCGAAAGCGATTTGTTCGAATTGCCACTCATCGGGTTCGCCGCCGGGAACACGGTCAACTTACATTTCCGGTTCCGTGACAATTATTCGGCCGGAATGAGCGTTGAAAACCTGGTAGTCGGCGGCCGCAAGGTGATCCCGAATCCGTATGTGAACGAGCTGGGCGAGTACGATGAAATCGAGATCAAGCTGTTTTGGGGCGGCATCAAGTACCCGGCGGCGGATGAGCTAGCCAGGGCCCGGCAGCTGCCGAAGGTGGCGTTGGGTGAATACGATTCCAACGGCTTTATCTTCTCGCAACGATACCGCCGGAAAAAGGACGCATACGAACATCAGTCGTTCACTATTTGTTTCGGGATCAGGTCAGCCGAGCCGGACATCATAATCGGTCCTGCCCTGATAGAAAACTGTGCGCTCTGGTACACTGCGTCGCCTGATTTGCGCGTCTATGTGACGTCCGAGTCTGTTAAATATATGCCGGGCGATAAAATTGTCCAGGGTGTTGTCGCAACAGATCAATCAATAACAGTTAATGATGGGTATATATCTGTTGCATTTTCTAATTCCGGCGTCCAAGCATGGGCTATTGGCGACGAGAATAGAAATTTATATATTGCCTGTAACGATTCGAATCGACGAACGATACAGTTCATACGTCGAAAACGGTTGTAATTTATCTTTGGTTTTAGTATAATAATTCCAAGGAGGAGTATTGAGAAGTGAAAGAAAAACAGACAGAACAGGTCAATTTATTCCCGCTTGTTTTTAGTTGGCTTTCGCTTTTGACGGGTTTTTTTATTCGGCATGCTGCGAGATTCGAGTATCAGGGATTTTCGATTTTGTTTTTCATCTTGGCCGGAGTGTTTTTCCTGGCTTTCATTGTAATAGTCTTTAAATCGCCAAAAGAAAAAGACCGCTAGCCGGTCTTTTTTGTATGACCCCGAAATTTCGCTTCTGCTGCAAAAAACCGGGGGTGGCTATCTAACTACCCGAAAATCAAGTTAATGTTTTTTTGCTCCATAATTATGGCGTCCGCAGAGCTAAAATCGCAAAATAAAATCGACTTGTCTTTTTATGGCCCTTGCCCGATTAAATAGGGCTTTTTTGTTTAAAATCTAAAATCAAAGGAGCGGATAACTATGTCCGAAATTTTGAATTATGTTTACTTTAACGAGCGCGGCCGGATAAAGAAATATATGATAGCCGACCTTTTCCAAGGCAGCAAGAACGTCGACAAGGTCTATATTTTCGCCGATTTCAATATTTCCGGCCAGGAATGTACGATCATGTTCCGTCGGGCCGACGGCATGCTCGTTGGAGAAGTCGACGCACTCCCGGAAGCCGAGCCGAAAATCAATCCTGCAACAGAAACAACGATGCCTTGTTTTAGCTATCTCTTGGGCGGCGACGTTTTGGGCGCAGTGGGATCGCTAGAAATGACGGTTAGATTTTATGAAATCTTTGTCGATCCTGTGACTGGGTTGCCGGATGATAGGGTAAGAGCGACCGGGATGTTGACAACGACGGTTTACGAGGCAGTGCCTACTTACGGCGCGCAGTCGACGGTTATTCTCAACCTTAACCGAAAGATTAATACCGTTGCTGAAAACCTCACAACTTATATCGACGAGGCCGACGGGAAGTTCGGTGCTAAGCTTGCGGTCGATGGCAACGATATCGTTTTGCAAAACGAGGCCGACATGGAATTATCTCGAGTAAGGGTTCCAACAGTCATTTTGACCGAACAACCGGGCGATCTTATCTTTTTTGGCACCGGCGATTTTATCATTGGCGCCCACAGAAAATACGTCATCGTGCCGGTCGGATCATCAAGTGTCGGTTTGCACGTTTATGAACGGAACGAAAGCGGCGAGACCGGGGAAGTCAGCTATACCAAAAAAACGACCAATCCGGTGTGGTCGTTTACGACAAACCAATTGCTTAAAACAAGACTTGACGAACCGATACCAAGCAGCCCGTTTGACGGCACATACTACATTTCGGGTGAGTATTGGCGTAACGGCGTTTATGACACGTTCGACGTCGGCTACTTGCATTTCGGCGGGATATCGCAATGGAGTTATCCTGTTTTGGGCTTGCACTCCGTCGGCTATTACCAAGTGTACGAGATGGAGTGATGTCGCTTGAGGGTATATTTTGATAGCAAGGGGAGAATCCGGGAGTTTTATCCGCAGCCGATATTTGCGACATCGGACAAGGTCGACAAGCTTGAGGCCTACGCCGATTTCGACATTACCGGCTTTGAGCCGAGCCTGACGATCAAGCGGGCCGACGGTGTAGTCTTGGGACCGTTCCCGATGCTCCCGGCGCTCGACGAGCAGGGCAGGACGTATCATTACTATGTCTTTTCCAAAATCGATGTTGGGGTTGCCGGTCAAATTGAGATGACGATCTGGTATAACAAATACCAGTACGACGATGTCCTCGGCGAGATCGTGTTAGTCGCCGAAAAGCCGACGGCGAAGCTGGCGACGTACGTCTATGATGCCGTGACTCATCCGACGTCCGACAACCTGGCAGCGATCTATCGGCAGATAAGACAGTTGCAGGAACAGCTCGAGGACCTGCCCCCCGGCGACACTCATTTTATCGGCGAGGTGCCGCCGGACGATGTGAAGCGTTATCGTGTCTGGCTGGATTACAGCGACGACGATATTGGAGTAATGTTCGGAGGCGGTGGAGTAGTGCCGATGTCGGAAGAATCTACCCCGACCGA
>Ga0116180_1002376_pt1 | contig 14866 bp, 15 predicted proteins | sample AD_UKC073_MetaG_FD_89804 | JGI IMG/M metagenome (GOLD analysis project Ga0116180, IMG submission 89804) | Active sludge microbial communities of municipal wastewater-treating anaerobic digesters from USA - AD_UKC073_MetaG | ecosystem: Engineered > Bioreactor > Anaerobic > Digestate | place: USA...
ACTACCTGGATGCATGAGGTGTGCAGTTGACGAGCATTTTCGTTTCGGGGGTCGTCGGCGGGGTCGCGGCGTCGGGGAGGAACTTTCGCGTCGCGCGGTAGGGGTGTGCTCGACGTCGGGAGTCGGCGGGGCGGGGGTGTCTCGGGTGGTCGGAGAGCCGTCGCGGAGGGCGTCACCGGGAACCGTGGCTGAGAAAGTTCGGCGAAGGTGGCCCCCAAGCGGCCCGCGACGTGCGTAGGGAGTAGAAGGCACTTTCCACAGTGGAGCCGGGAAGAGGGTGGTTCGGGTGAGCCGACGACAGGACTGGAACCGGGCGAGGCGCACGGCGCTGGACGGGCAGAGCACCTGGCGGGCCGAGCGCAAGGCCAAGGACGACCGGTGCAGCGCCCTGGGTGTTCAGGTCGCGCTCGCGCTGCAGGAACGCGCCGCCTGGGTCGCGCAGTGTGAGCAGCGCGCCGGGCAGGCGCTGACGGAGCTGGTCGAGGCCGAGGGTCTCAGTGTTGGGGAGGCCGTGCGGTGGTGCGCCGGCACGGTCACGGTCGCCGATGCTGCCCGGCTGCGGCGACTGGCCAAGGGCGCCGACAAACAGCAGCCCGACGCCGACGCCGACGCGGGTGACACGTGACAGGACCCGGCGCGGAGGCAATGCTCTCGTGCCGGGTCCTGTGTGGCCTCGGTATCAGTGGGTCACCGGTTCGGTGGATGGGTGCCGGTGAGAGTCGCCCACGCGGTGTGCTTAATCCGCGTCGGTGTCGCGCTGGTGAGCAGCCGGGTGGCGCGGGCGGTGGCGACGTCGGTGGTGGTGGTGCGGACCGGGGCGTAGCGGTCGACATACTCCACGACGGCCTGGTACCCGGCCCAGGCGGTGCCGCGGATCCCGTCTTGGGTGTCGGCGTCGTGGAAGAGCTGGGACAGGGTCTGCCAGCGTCGGCGCGCGAGGTCACGGGCTCGCCCTGGTGAGTCCCGGGGTGGGGTGCGGAACGTGGCCTTCACGAGGTCGGCGAACGCGGCGTCGGTCAGGTCCTGCTCGATGAGCTGGTCGGCCTGGGTCTGGAACTCGGCCGTGTAGGCGAAGGTCAGGCCGAGGGCGTCGCGGGCGGCGGTGACGGCTGACCGTGCGCCCGTGGTGTGCCGGATGCTGACGGTGGCGGCGTGGTTGCGCAGGGCCGCGGCCTGGGTGTTGGCGCACACGACCCGTACCGGGGTCGGCAGCAGCCGGAACGCGCTGGAGCCGTCGTGGCTGTTCAGGGCGGCGATGTTGAGGTCGAGCCGGTCGATCCCGCCGACGAGGAGGTGCTCGGGCATGGTCATGGTGACGAACACCTGACGCCCGCTGCGCAGGGAGCCGGCGGTGTCGAACACGGCCCCGGAGGCGTCGGCCAGGTGGTTGAGGAACTCGCAATGCTCCTCGTTCTGGATGGGCTGGTACCCGGCGCCGACGACGCCCAGGGCTTGCGGGTGCCCGGTGAACGGGTTGGTCCGCACGGTCGCGTACCCGGGAACGTCCAGGGCGGTGACACCGTCGCTGGTGAGCTCGTGGGCGGTCAGCGGAACCTTGTGCACGTCCCAGCCGCCCAACCGTCCCAGGGTCATCGCCTCCTGGGCGGTGAAGGCCCGACCGGCGACGGTCACCCCCAGGCGGTGCCAGGGGTCGGTGCGGGCGAAGATCGCGGCGGCCTGCTCGCCGTGCTTGTCGATGTGGTGGCTCATGGTCTGGGTCTCCTTGCTCGTCAACGGGTTGTGGGTGGGGGCCCGGGAGGGGAAGCGGGGGAGGGGGCTGCCCCTCCCGGGCGGTTCGTGGGGCTCAGGCGGCGTCGCTGTCGTCGGCGCCGGTGTCGGACGTGACCGTCGCGGTGAGGAGCTGCTCGACGTCGCTGGGCTGGTACCCCCACCCGGTGATGACGCCCATGACCCGGGCGTCCCACGCGGTGGGGTGGCGCCAGGTGTGGACCCCGGTGCTGGCTTCCCACGACGCCAGGACCGCGGCCAGGGTGCGCACCGTCGCGGCCTTCGCCGTGGTCGGGGTTGCCAGGGGAGTGGCGGGTGACTTTTGCTCGTGTCCGAGCAGGGTCCGCAGCAGCGGGTGGGACTCACCCATCGCCTTGGACAGGGTGTACTGCCCGGTCAGGACCGCTTCGCAGATCAGCGTCTCGGCCCCGGCCGGGACGCTGGCCCGGGTGATGAAGCGTCCCAGCCATGCCCGGCGGACCGTCTGCGCGGACCGCCACGCGGCGTTGTTGGCGATGACCGCCCGGCGGCTGCGCCCGTTGTCGCTGACCCCGTCCTCGTCGTCGGCGCTGGTGTTGGCGGTGGTCGTGCCGGTGCTGTCGTAGCGCGACCGCAGCCCGGCCGCCTGAGGGTCGGTGCAGATCCACACCTGCACGAACCGCAGGGCCGGCTCCCCGTCACCGTCCGGGTCGCCGTCGGTGTTGCTGGTGTCCGGGTCGTCGCGCTCGTCGGGGTAGGCCCACTGCGCCCGCAGCAGCACCGCGGCACCGGGCACGCTGGGCCAGTCGTGCTCCGGGACGGGCTCGCCGTCAGCGGTGACCAGGGCGTCCAGGTGCAGGGTCCATGCCCGGTCGGGAACGTCCTGGGGATCCAGGACGGGCACCCCCTGCCCGCGAAGGAGCTGGGCGTGCGCCCGGAGGGCGGCCTCCTCGGCGCGCGCGTCGCGCAACCGCTGCGCCGTGTGCTCCAAGGGCCGGCCCCAGGACAGCGCCTGCTCGAGGGCCTGGATCGCCTGCGGGTCGTCCTCGAACTCGGCGAACGTCGCGGCCGCCTCCAACGTCATGCCGGCGGCGTCCATCCGCTCCCGGGCGATCTGGCTGGCGGACACGGTGAGGGCCGCGTCCACCTTCGGGCGGGTGATCGCGGTGCGCTTGGTGATCTGTGCGGCCGACACCCCGAGCAAGGACAGCTGCTCGATCGCGTCGCGTTCCTCGGCGGCGCGCATCGCGGCCCGGTGCACGTTCTCCACGAGCTGGTCGGTGACCCGATCCACCTCCGCGGGGCGGGTGACGACTTGGACCGGGACGAGCCCGTCCGGGGTTCCGACCGATGCCGCGGACAGGGTGCGGCGCTGCCCCCGGTAGACCACGAGACGGCCGTCGTCGTCGACCCACGCGGTGATCGGCTCCAGCACCCCGCGGGCCTTGATCGACGCGGCGAACTCCTTCGCCCCAGGGTGGGTGTCGCTGCGGACGTTGGCGCCGATGACCAGGGCCCCTGGGGGGACCCGGTAGGTGCCCCCGACCTCGAAACCGGTGCTGCCCCGCCTGCTGCTGCGTGTACTCATGATGCTCAACTCCCCTGATGGACAACCGAACTGGATGCACTCATCCTCCGCGGACGAACCCCGCCGGGGCAGCCCATGTGGGGGTCTGTGGAGAACGCCGCCGCGGTGTCCCCACCTGGGGATAACCCTGCCTCGCCGCCGGTGAACACCCCAGTGCGGGCACGACGAGGGTTGAGCTGCTCGAGCCGACCTGCCCCCGTCCAAGACGCGGGGCACCTGCGATACCCGGGTCTCGGCTGGCCCCCACGCGGCGCGGCCCCGCCATGCCAGGCCGAGATCTGCAGGAGCCGGAGCCGCACCGGCGCAGGCGGCGGGCCTGCTTCCAGTTGTCGACGTCGTGCCCGCGTGCTGGAGTGTGCGGTGTGGGTGACCCGGTAGGAGCGCTGGAGTGGTTGTCGCGTCGACGCGATGGCGAGTCGGTCCCGCTCATCGCCGCCGGTGCCGGGGTGAGCGCCCGAACCGTGCGGGCGGCGACGGACCCGTACGGACCGTTCCCGGCAGCGTCGAAGCAGCGGGGCAGAACCGTGGCTGATGCCGCGACCGTGCGGGCCCGCACCGACCGGTGGGTGCAGGCGCGCCGGCGCGGGCAGCGGGTGACCGACATCGCCGCCCGTGAGGGCGTGGCCCACCAGCTGGTCTCCCGGTGCACCAAGGCTGCGGGACCGTACCCGTCGCCGGAGGCGGTGCAGCAGTGGGTCGCGGCCCGCCGGGCGGGACGCACCCTGGACGCGATCGCGCAGGAGTTCGGCACCGTGAGCGTGGTGGTCTCTCGCGAGACCCGCGCCTTCGGCCCGTTCCGCCCGCCCGGGCCGCGGCTGCCCGACGGGGTGGTCGGATCCCGGGGCATCGCCGCACTGGCCGGGGTCAGCGACACCGCAGCGCTGCGGTGGGTGCGCACCGGACGCATCCCCACCCCGGACTTCGTGGTCGGCGACAGCCGCCAGCTGTGGCTGAAAGGCACGATCACCAGGTGGCTGGCCACGGCCGACCTTGCCACCTGCCCGACCTGCGGGGCCCGGTGCCTGCAGCTCGCCTCGCACCGCGCCGCGGCCCGCTGCGGGGACGCAGTGCTTGCGCTCACGACCGGTCCCATCGACGCGGGCCGCTGAGACGCCCGCACAGGGTCGCTCAGGTCAGGGAGAGGACTACGCCGCCGGTGCGGTCCGTGGTCCGCGGCCGGGTGAGGCGGGCATGGCGTTCCAGGCCGACACGGTGCCCGGCGACGGCGAGCAGCCCCGCGTAGTGCCCACCCAGCCCGTGCTCGGCCAAGGTGTCGTCGCCGACCTCGGCTAGTCGACGGTGCCAGTGCCGGGTCAGCGCGGGCTGCGCGTAGGTCGCGCCGATGAGGACCACCAAAACGGCGGCCATCCACGGGTGGCCGCCGGCGGCGTTCTGGGCGACCGCGATCCCTGCGACGACGACCCGGGCACGCCACGCCAACCGCAGCAAAGCGAAGCCACGCAACACTCGTCCCGCAGCCGCCACGACGCCCTCCAGCACGACCCAGGGCAGGCACCACACGGACAGGGCGACCTGGCCCCGGGTCAGCCCGGCTGAACAGATCGCGGCGGCGTGGGCGATGCTCGCCGCGGCCTGCTCGTGGCTGAGGCGGCCATGGTGGACCGCCACGATCAGGGCCCGGGGCGCCACGACGGTGGTGCCGCCGCACGCAAACGCGACCAAGCCATGTCCGTGCGGCTGGACTGCGACCGTCACCAGGGGCGGGCCCAGCCCGCCGGCGCACACCCGGGTGATCACCGGGGCCAGCACGGCGGCCTCCGCAGCGGTGGGGGAGCGGGCGCCATGCAGGGCGCGGCACGCTAGCTGCTCACCCACCCCGAACCGCAGCAGGACGGTGGCCGCGCCCAACCCGCCGACCAAGGCCAGCGCCGGCAGGGCAGGCATGGACCCGGCGGCCATCAGCAGCACCACGCCGCTGACCGTGATGGGCACCAATGCGCGGCACCACCCCACCAGTGACGTCGACGCAGTCACGACGATCGCCTCCTTCGTCCCCGGTCCCGACGGGGGGAACGGCTCCCTTCGCCCGGGCTTGTGGGTCCTCACGGTCACTGTCGCGCACACCACTGACACCCCGGCACGGGTTATCCACAGGCCGCCGAGAGGTCGGCCCAACAGTCCAGGACCGGGTGACAGTGGGGCCTTCAGCGGCGGGTCAACAAAAGTCGTCTGCCCGGAAGTGGCCCCCAAGGACGCCTTGGAATGCGTAGGGATATATGAGCACTTCACCAACTGCGGGCCTCGCGCCCGGCCTGACCGTCCTGCCCAGTGCGGAGCGGACGGTCGCACTGAACCACCTCGCCGCCGCGTTGGCGGTCCTGGGAGATGACGCTTCCCGCGCGAGCGAGCACTCACGTGACGTGCGGTTGCACGTCGTGGCTTGCCAGGCGCAGCACCTGGCAGGAGAGGTTCTCGACCTCCTGCCCGCGCGCGACACGGCTGGGTTCGTCGTGCCGGACCCTGCCGGGCTGCCCGCGGCGGCGACCGCGGTGCGGGTCGCGCTGGACGCCGAGCACGTCCAGCCCCTTCCCGGGGGGCTCGGCATTTCGCTGGGTTTCCTGCTCGAGCTCGCGCAGGCGGTCACGCCATGAAGGCACCGAGCCGGCTCAGCGTCGGCGAGCTCCTCCTCGAGGGCGACCTCACCGCCCGGCGGCTGCTGCTCGACCCGGACGCCCTCGACGCGGCCGCGATGGTGCGCACGTGGCCCGAGGTCGTCCAGGCCGGCCACGAGTTCCTAGCGATCCTGCCCCGCCGCGGCGGCGGGCCGGGGGTCCACGCGCTGCCCGGGGCGCGCAGCCAGGACCAGACCGGTGAACGGCTGCAGCTCATGGCCACCTCTATGCACCAGCACTTGCGCAACCGGTTCTGGCCAGGCGACGGACCCCCGGACGACCAGCTCCTGGCCATCGCCGGGAACCTCATCCGCGCGCACGACATGGTCGCCAGCCACCGTCGCCCCGCACCCTTGCTCACCCCCGCCGTATTGGCGGACGCTGGCGTCGCCCGCGAACGCGTCCTTCACACCCTGTACGTGGCCGCCCACGCCATCAACGTCGCCGTCCAGGCCCAGCTGCGCGCCCACCCCCGGCCCGGGACGTCCACACCCCGAATCGGCTCGGCGCTGCGCAGCACCCAGCAGCGACTGGCCACGTTCGAGGCCGTCGCCGGCAGGGAGGTCTACCGGACCTTCCCCAGCGACCCTGCACTCGAGCGCCGTGACCCCCCCTGCCAGGACCGGCTGTCCGCGGCCCTGGCCGGGTGGGACATCGCCACCCACCGGGCACTGGCCCGCGAACCGACCATGGCCAACCTGGCCGAGCTCACCCGCGTCCAAACCCACACCCTGGCCATGACCCGCACCATCTTGAACGCTTCGGCCTCACTGGGTGTCCTCGACGGTCCGGCCTACCACGCGCGGCTGCAACCGCGCCTCACCGACGCCGAATCCGCCTGGGGAACCCTGCACGCCACCGTCCGGGACCTGACCAGCCACACCCACCGAAACGTCACCCCCGACCTGCGAGCCGCCGGATCAGAGGTCGCGCACGCGCTCTCCGAGATCGTCATGACCGGCACCACCCTGGCCGACCCCGCCACCATCGCCACTCGCGTCCACCTGCCCGCCACCACCGCGACCCTCCTCGGCGCCCTGGAGGCACCCCACCAAATTTCGCTGCTCCTGCACGACGCCGCCCTCCACCCCGCAACGACAGTCAGTGCCCGAGCCGCCCAACAGCTCCTGACCCCGCTCGAGGCCGGCCGCAAGCCACCAGGTACTGAGCGCCCGGATGCCGCCTGGGTCGACCCCCGGGCCCTGGTCGCCGACCGCGCCGTGCCACCTCCACCACCAGTACGCGAGCTCATCACCGCACAGCTTCGTCACGTCAGCACCACCTCCCACGCGATGTCCAGCGCAGCGACCCCACTGACCGCGCCGGCTCAAGCCCGCCCCCCGCAAGCGCGAAAGGCCCGACCCTCGGCCGCCCGTCAGTCCCGGGCCCGCGTCTCGAGCGCGGCGGCCACTGCGCGCACCGGCGCACAACGGTGACTACCGCCGCCCCATGCCAGGTCCGACGATCGCGACCCCTCCGAGCCGGGACATCGACGGACGCGGCCAGCCAGCTGCCCGGTCTCAGCCGGGCCGGGGTTTGGGCTTATCCACAGGGCCACGACCCCTCCGCGGCGCCATCAACAGCGTCTCGGTCGCCTGACCAGCAGGACCCGACGTCGGGCAACCTGCACCCACACCAGACATTTGGGCACCCCGCCTTGCAAGGAGGACAGCATGACCATCACGACCGACGCTGACCGTGACGCCCGACTGCGGCAATGGGCCGCGGGCATCTACCCCGAGGAGGCTGCCGTGGAGCTCCTCATCCGCAGCGGTTGGACCAGGCGCGCCCCGCTCGCCACACACCGCGCGGCGACCCTGGACGGCACCCACGACGTGTACATCGACTGGGATGTCCTCGGACGGATCCTGGATGGGCACCTCGACAGCTCCATCCTCGCCGCGTCCGGCGGCGAGCTCCGAGTGCTGCGCATCGCCCACAGCCTCGCGCGCGGAGTCCTTCAAGAGACGGTTCCCGGGCTCGACCGGCACAACACCGACCTCGTCCTCGCAGCAATCGCCCACGCCAACGGCTCCCACCAGCACAGCGAACCCAGCGAGACGCCGGTCAACGGCCGATGGGTGGACCGTGAAACCGGCCTACGCGTGTCGTTCAACGCCCTGCAATCCCTGCACCGATGGCCGAGCACGCAGTAAAGCGGTCGTCTCCTGCGAGCACACCCTGCACGTGACGGCCCCGGTTCTCTGAGCCCGACTCATCGAGGGCGACGCGGCACGGGCATCGACGAGCGGCTACATCCCGAGGTTGCGTCTCTGCGCCCACTTAGCCCTTCTCGCGCCCCCTTGGATGCGTCGGGATTCGTGCCGTCTCTCGCAGACGGTCCCGGGTCGCGCAACTCCGCCGCCTTCAGTCTTGTTGCTTGTCCCCGGAAGAATCGCGTAGCAACGCGAAACACAGTCAGGCGCGGGGGGCGAGAAACGCCCGAAACTTACGCAGGTTCTCCGGAGAAGCCTCCCAGGTCGGCGCCTGGTTCAAATGCTCATGCAATTTGTCTAGCACGCCGCTAGTTGTGCCGTGAGCCCGCGTCATCACGATTTCGCCATTGTCAAGCAGGCACTCGATGTACGCGCCGGGATGAAGTGCGAGGGCCCATCCACTGGCCTCGCGCGGTCGCTTGCGATCGAGGGCATTGCGATTCGCTAAGCGAACATTGACGCGTTCTATCCCCGCCATTCGCAGAGCGCCGACAACCTCCACGAGTGTGTAGGTCCGGAGTCTCTTTCCGTTGAAGTCCGGCTCCCACTTCCGCGAGCGAAGAGGGCCCATCCTGAGGTAGTGAGCCAAGTCGATGACGTCCATCTCGGGAAGGATCGAATAGCGCTGCCGCCTAGAGGGTCCAACCGGTGGGGTGGGCTGCGGCACGGTTGGTGTTGCCGGCTCAGACTCTTTCCCCCCATCTGGCCAGCTCGGTGGCTTGGATTGGTTAGATGCGCCCCCGTCGTCGCCGTGGTTGCCTGCCCCGTCTCGCCCCATTCTCGGCGCTGAGCCCTTGCGTGACGTGCCAATTCCGTCTCTGCTCACGTCGGACGTTTGGACGAGACCCGTTGTCGGTATGACTCCGGGCCGCTTGGGGGCCACACTGAAGGGCTTGGCCGCTGGGTTGGGCGCGGATGCCAACGAAGACGGCGCCGAAACGGTTTGCGAAAGGCGAGCGCTCGGTATCGGCCGAGTTGGTGCCAGGTGCGCCTCGATGTCGGCGGCGACCACGGCGATGACGTCGCCGGGCCGCGTCCGGTCGACCTCGCGGTAGATCTTGTCGCGCAGCGAGTCGGGCAGCGGGGTGTTGTCAATGCGCAGCGGCATCACCTTCACAACGCGGTCCGTCACCTCGTCGGTCATGGCCAGCGCCAACTCGCGCTGGCACCAAGTGCTCCGCACCGAGTGTTCAGAGATCAGTGCCAGCAGAAAGTCAACCTGCGATACTGCTTCCGCTAGGCGCTGAATCAGGGAGTCTCCACCCCGCAGCTCGCCCTCGTCGAGCCAGACGAAGAACCCGAGCGACTTCAGGCCGGACGCAAGCTCCCGTGCGATCGGCCGGTCAGCGTGGTTGTAGGAGATGAAGACGGACGCTTGCGCGTCGTGACGTTCGTCGGGGGGGCGGTGCCCACCAATAAGAATCTCCGGTGCGACGGTTCGTGTGAGGCGCGGGGCCATGTATTGCATATTACTGTGGTGACGCGGAGCATGAAGGTGTGCCGCTAGCTAGCGGGTGTCTACAGGAAGATTCGCTGCCCTGGAGAGTCGTGGCGAGCAAGGGTCAAGTCCTGAGCGGTGGTGGCGTCGATGTCGACGTGGCAGGTGATGGTGCTCGCGCGAAGGTCTGCGGTGATGGCGAGGTTCCCGACGGTGTCTGGGATGCGGATGACTCCGGTGAGCTGGCCGGTGCTGGCGAGCTGTTGAGTCAGGGCCGCGGTGCGCAGGGCGGGATCGGCGAGTTCCTTGCGGGACAGCACGTGTACGACCTCGGTCCCGAGCCGGCGACCGAGGTTGAGGCTGGTGAACCGGAGTAGGGCGTCGAATCGTGCTGCCACGTTGGGGATGCCCTTGTCGGTCGCTCGTAGGGTGCCGGCGGCCACGGCGTCGCGCACCCCGGTCCAGGACTCGCCCATGTCGTCGAACTCCAGGGCTCCGCTGCGGGTGTGTTCCAGGTAGCGGATGAGTTCGCCGAGGATCCAGGCTTGTTCGGGGTCGGCGATGCCGCAGAATCCTTCTGCATCACGGCTTCAGCGAGGACCTGAGACCAGGACTGGTGGTGAAGGGCAACCTTGCGCGGCTTGCGCTTGTCGATCTTGGTGGGGTGCTGGCCGGCGACGGCGGGGATCTCGTTGCTGATAGTCAGCACGGCGTCGAAGCCCTGTTCGCGCGCGACGTCGAGGTAGTTCTCGAGTTGCTTGGTGGCCAGGTCGTTGCTGCCGGTCTTGACCGAAGGGTTGGCCTCCATGATGACGCTCATCGAACACCAAGTGGCATCGGGCCATCACGGAGATCCCAATCGCGGGCGGGAAGGGCCACCTGGCCAGAGTGAGCGACCTCCACTCTCCGGCGCGACGCGCCGTGGTCACGCCTCACGCGTTGGCGACCTTCCTCGCCTGGCGGGCGCACGTGAAAGGGTGGCCAGATGGTGGACTCGAGTGGTGCACGTTCCAGCGGCGATGACTCGAGCAAGGCCGGTAGCTTCGCCGCGCTCAAGCGTGGAGGCAGCTTGCTGTTCAAGGGCGTAGTTGCCACGGCCGGCGCGGTGTCAGTGGTCGCAGCAGCCCTCTACATCCTGTTTCCTGGCGCTATACCTCGACAGAAGTTGGGTGCTGAGCTTGACCGGGTGGTAGTTCAACAAGGCGTTTCCCTGTCTCGATACAACGCTGAGATGGGTCGCACGGCGACGAAAGATGAGGTCGACACCCCCGGGATTGTGGTCTTGGTTCACGCCAAGTTGCTCGGTTTTGAAGACCGTGGGTACGTCGCAAACGTCTTCGCTTTAGACGCGGAGACGCACCAGGACCTATTTCCGCCGAATGACGTGCCTGCGGCAATATGTGGGATCAAGTCGCCCGAAGCAGATGAAGACGCGGTCGCATGGAGGTGCTGGCTGATCGCGCCACCAAGCGGTAAGAAGTTTATGGTTCGTGTTGAGCTTACGGACCTTGGACCTCAAGACGATCTGGCTGATGATCAGTCTGTACAAGGGAAGCTATTGGACTTTATGGATGGCCCGACCCTGACCTCGAAGCGTTAGGACCGTTGCCAGGAGAGCCGAGTGCAGGCTTGCGCGTGCCTATCACTTCACATGCCCACCAGAGGCCGGGGCGGGGGGTTGAGGTCGACACGGCCGATGACCGAACCGTCGAAGACAACGGCGAACTTGACGATCTCTTCGCCTACGCGGGTTAGCGCCAATGCGTGTTCCGCCACCGTCACTCCAGTTCGTCCGGGGCTAGATGAATGCGCTCGGCGTTCCGCGTGATCAGTGCAGCGCTTTGCGCGACGGCGGATGCGCCTTCATCCACCTGTCCGTTCAGAGCTACCAGCACCAAGTCCACCTGCGCAGTGCGATCAGATGCATCTCACCGTTCAAGCGATTTCGACGGGCGAGGCGCACTTTCGATCATCGGCGTGAGCGGCGACCCACGTGGTGCGTCTCATCGCCGCCAGCTGACCGCAGTCTGCATAGCGAAGCTCCGTTGCTCAGCAGTGGGGCCGCCCAACGTCATCGCTCCCTCGGGGCTCCCGTTCCCACCAACCCTTGGCGGTAGCTGCCCACCTGGCGCCGAGGTCACATAGCCTCGCTTGGGTGAACATGGATCCTTACCGGCTTGAGCGTTTCGTCGAGGCTCAGGAGGGTGTCTACGGCCGAGCGCTGACCGAGTTGCGTGCTGGCAGCAAAGCGCGCCATTGAATGTGGTTCGTCTTTCCCCAGGTAGCCGGTGATTCACCCGCGGTCACCAACCCACAGCCCATCACCTTCAGGCTGCGTTGGCGATCCTCACAGTCTCATCGCCGCGCGTTGAGCGGCTGATTCACGGACATGGCGATGCCCTGAGGCCTACTGCGCACTCACGGTCACCCATACCGTTCGGTCCCCCGGCGTCACCGGCCCCGTCCCTGTAACACTGGCCCTAGAATGCCGGCGTGCCAGCGGAAGGGGTCGTCCACCACGGGTTCATGAAGTTGCGCCTAGTACATGCGCGTGGCCGCTCTCTGGTCCTGCCCGACCAAATCATTGTGTGCGGCTCGGGAACCTACTGGCTGCAGCCGCAGTGGTTCTATGCGTCGATGCTGATGCTCGACGAACCTGGCTACACCCCGCTCCACATAGCTGTGGCCAACCAGTGGGACAGCGACGTAGTCGTGCGCGTTGAAGTCCGAGGCGGTGACCACGTCACCTCCTTGCCCGACCGATCGCAGATCTACCGCTGCATGATCCACGGGCCCCGCAACCTCGACCGGTACAAGGCTGGCCGAGCCCGCGTCCGGTCGGACGGGGGAATCGACTTGCGGCTGTACCACCACACGCGCAAGGGGACGAAGCCGCTCATCTTGAACAGCAAGCACATCATGGGCTCCGCTTGGAACTTCCAGGGTACGAAGGAACTCGCGAACTGCGGGTATGCCTACTTCACCAGCCTGGACCGGATCGAGACGGACATCGACCTTCAACGCATTGCGATGTCGGGGACGGGCCGTATTCCCCTCCGCCTTGACCAGTCCCCATCAGGCACCCCGCCCGACCTCGTGATGGAGGTCTACCGGGAACACACCAAGAATCGAACAGGCCGGATCCCTCTCTGGGTTCCAGCAGAGCACGTCTCGCCCTCACACATCTACGAACATCACACCGCTGGTGTGGAGTACGAGGTTGCCCACCCTTGGATCTATCGAGTGGGTCTAGAGCCCGGCGCGACCTACGAATTCGTCGGCGATCGTGCGGCGCCGGATCAGAAGGGGCTGAAGCGGTTCGACTACATCGTGATCGGAGATTGCACGACCAAGCCCGGACTCGCCGCGCCGTACGACGAAGACGTGACAGGCGAGACGTTCGAGATTCAAGAACTCGGCGATCGCACTGTTTTCCAGTTCTGGCGAGAGCACGCCAACCAAGACCTTCTGCGCGGCGACATAGAAATGCAGGAGTTCCGGAAGTAGACGCAGTGAGGACCTTCGCTGGGCGCAGCGGCCTCGCGCCTCGCGATCCGGCTGGGCTGGGCGGCCCGAGCTGTCAACAGGTATCTCGCAGCGGATCAGGCAGCAACGCCGATGAAGACAAACGCTCGAGGTTTGCCTGAGTCTCTGCGCCGCGACAGGGACGGTGAAGTCCCTCACCGAAGTGCCAGCGTCAGACTTTGATCGCGACGACATACGCGTCGTGATCAGACAGTCGGCGTCCTTGAACGTCCGCGGAGATCCGCCCCCTGTGCGTCAGGCTGTGGTGAGACACAACGACTGAGTTCCTTCCCTTGCACGGGGTGAGAAGCGAGTAGTAGCTGATGACGATGACTTTGGCCGATGTGGCCGTTGATGATGGGGTCATGGGACCTCGAGGTGACCGGCCCAAGCGGCGGGTGTTCACGGCGGAGTACAAGGCGCGGATCCTGGCCGAGTACGACGGGGCCGAGCACGGTGGGCGGGGTGCGGTCCTGCGCCGGGAAGGGCTGTACTCCTCGCACATCGTGGAGTGGCGTCGAGCGGCTGACGCCGGTGCCCGGGCTGGTTTGGGCCCGGTCTCGCGGGACCGCCGCGACCGGGAGATTGAGGAGCTCACGGCCCGGGCCGAGCGGGCCGAGGCCGAGTTGGCGCGCACGAGGGCGGCGCTGGACCTGGTGGGAAAAGCACACGCGCTCTTGGAGACGCTCTCCGAGGGCGCGGAGCCGACCAAGCGGTGGCGGCGGTGATCAACCCGCTCGTGGACGAGCTGGCAGTGTCCACCGGCGTGAAGGCTGCGTGCGCGTTGCTGGGCCGGGCGCGGGGTAGCCACTACCGGGCCAAAGCTCCTCGCCCGGTGAGGGATTCGGCGCCGCGCCCGGCCCCGCCGAACGCGCTGACTGACGCCGAACGGGCGCAGGTGCTCGCGGTGTTGACCAGTGACCGGTTCGTCGACAAGTCCGTGGCCCAGGCGTGGGCGACGCTGCTGGACGAGGGCACGTACCTGTGCTCGCGGTCCACGATGCACCGGATCCTGCGCGCGAACGACGCCGCGGGTGAGCGCCGCGCTCAGGCCACCCACCCGCCCCGGGTCAAACCGGAGCTGGTGGCGACCCGGCCGGGGCAGGTGTGGTCCTGGGACATCACCAAGCTCCGAGGACCGCAGCGTGGGGTGTATTTCGACCTGTACGTCGTGCTCGACATCTTCTCCCGCTACGTCGTGGCGTGGACCGTCGCCGCCCGCGAGGACGCTCAGATCGCCACGGCCATGCTGCAGGAGGCGATGGGTGTGCACGGCATCCCCGATGTCGTGCACGCGGATCGGGGCACCTCGATGACCTCCAAACCGGTCGCGCAGCTGCTGGTCGACCTGAGCGTGACTCGCTCGCACTCGCGCCCGCACGTGTCCAACGACAACCCCTACAGCGAGGCCGCGTTCAAGACGCTCAAGTACGCACCCGCCTTCCCTGGCGAGTTCGGCTGCCTGGCCGACGCCAGAGCCTTCTGCGCCAGGTTCTTCGGCTACTACAACCACGAGCACCGCCACTGCGGGATCGGGCTGCACACCCCTGCCTCGGTCCACTACGGAACCGCGACCGAGGTCCGCGCTCAGCGGCAGGCCACCCTCGACGCCGCGTACGCCGCACACCCCGACCGCTTCAGCCACCGCCGGCCGGCACCACCGAAACTGCCCACCGCCGCGTGGATCAACCAACCCTCCCAGGAGGCCCTCATACAAAGCGCCTGACCGCAGATGTCTCAAACGGCTTGACACCTTCCG
>Ga0116180_1002380_pt1 | contig 14849 bp, 12 predicted proteins | sample AD_UKC073_MetaG_FD_89804 | JGI IMG/M metagenome (GOLD analysis project Ga0116180, IMG submission 89804) | Active sludge microbial communities of municipal wastewater-treating anaerobic digesters from USA - AD_UKC073_MetaG | ecosystem: Engineered > Bioreactor > Anaerobic > Digestate | place: USA...
ACACGTAGGCTTGTCTGGCCTTGGCTTCCTCCGGATGGCGAAGGGGGGTGAAGCGCTCCGGTGCCGCGATTAGGCCGGCCAACATGGCAGACTCGGCGAGCGAGAGCTCAGACGGTTTCTTGCCATAATATTGTTGCGAAGCTGCAAATGCACCATAGGCGCCGTGGCCGAAGTAGATCGTGTTCAGGTACATTTCGAGTATTTGATCCTTCGAGAATATCTTCTCCATGCGAAGAGCGAGGATCGTCTCCTTGATCTTCCTGTCGAGCGTCCTGTCGAGCGTCAAAAAGAGGTTGCGGGCCAATTGTTGCGTGATCGTGCTGCCTCCCTGCATCGCCTCTCCGCGCCTGAAGTTGACCCAAAGCGCTCTGATGATTCCGGAAATGTCAACGCCGTGGTGCTTGTAGAAGCTGCTGTCTTCGGCCGCCATGGTCGCCTTTATCATCCACGGTGAAATCTCTTCTAAGCGAACCCAGGTGCGGTTTTCCCTGAAAAGCCTGGCTATCTCACGGCCGTTGCGGTCGTATATCACCGTGGAGAGGTTCGGTTCGTAGGATACCATCTCGTCGAAGGTCGGCAAATCACGACCGTATTTAAAGAGAAAATAAGTGACTGACACTGCACCGGCTGCGACTAAAAGGAGCACCGCCAGCAGCACAAACGTAAATATCTTTCGCATCCAACTTCGATGCTTTTTGGCATCTGCCTTAGCCATTAAAAACCCTCCGTAGCGTTTTTCCTGTGAAATCATTATAACATGCGGCCCCGAGGCGCCGTGCCCTCTTCGTGCGACCTCGGCTTCGACGGCGACGGATGGATGCAACGTTTCTGCACGTCCCTCCGTCGCCGCCGATAATAACCTACAACGCAAACAGCCCGGACGCGCGCCTCTTCACACCGGATGAGCCATCGGGGGCGCTATCCTGTGTCAGCCCATGGCACAGAGATGCAGTTAAAACACTCAAAATGACCTTTAGGATTTTACAATATCATCAATACATGCCATTGTCATTATTTACCAATAACCAGATTTAATAATTTGAGCTAAATTCTGCATAGTCGGCAAAAACACAAAAGCAAAGGCCTAACCCTAAAAGCGACCATTAAAGCCAGTATTTATACTGTTCCAAAAACGAGACATATCGATATGATAAAATAAAAGAAAATGGATTTTACAAACTATGGGAGGAGGTGGTGAGCCTATGAATGTGGCGAAGAAGGCAGGGTTAATATTGTTGTTGGCGTTGTTTACGATGAGCGCTTCCTTTTCCGCGGCCGATGCCAAGACTCCAGAACAAAGGATTACATTGGCAACGCAGCTTCTTCAGGAGATGAAAGGGCAAAGCGACGTCGAAGGCTTGACGGATCTTTTGAAGGATTGCGTAGGTGTCGCGATTTTTCCAAACGTTACAAAGGCTGGTTTCGTCTTCGGGGCAGAGTTCGGAGAGGGTTTGTTGCTTCGTCGAGCCCCAGGTTCGACAAAATGGTATGGACCCTCTTTTTTGAGCGTCGGCGGGATCTCTGTGGGCCTTCAGATAGGTGTGCAATCGACTGCGCTAACATTGGTGATAATGGACGAAGCGGGATTGGACGTGCTCAAGAAAGAGCATGTCAATTTGGGAGCTGACGTCTCCATAGCAGCAGGTCCGGCAGGGCGCAGAGCAGGTGCAGCCACGAGTTCCATCTACAGTTATTCTATGGCAAAAGGCGCTTTTGCAGGGGTCTCCTTGAGTGGAGGAACAGTTGATACCGATGAGAACGCCAATATAGCTTACTGGGGCAAGAAGTATACCCCCGAAGAAATATTGCAAAAGCGCGCGACAAGCGATAAGATAAAGCCCTTAATTAATGAGCTAAATTCCCTTATCGCCATGGCAAAATCGAGTAACGAAAAACAATAAAAGTTCCCCAAGAAATGGACCACGAGCAATAAGCCAAAAGAGAGGCTCCTATATCGCCGAGGTTCATGCTCTCGAACGCCTGAGCATCGAACGGCGCAAAGATGTATAAGCAGGGATAAACCTCAAATGGCGTATGGAAGCCTCTCTCAAGGTGCTTTTACAATGGGATCAACAACGTCTTTACAGGTGTTGCAGCGCCACGAAAAGGCCAAGGAGCGCCCCTTTTTGGCTTGGAAGAGCCATCATCGTATCATCCCCCATGCTTCATGGCACAGATTTGGGCGGCCGCGCCTCTGACCCGGACCGCGCGAAAGGCATTGGAAGCATCCTTCATCCCAGCGATGCCTGTCGGAGAAGTTATCTTTCTATCCACCTCTCCAACTTCCCCATATCCAACTCCACACCTATACCGGGCTCTGAAGGCAGGGTTATGATGCCATTTACGGGCTTGGGCATGGGGGTGGTGAAAATATCCATGAGAGGGTGGTTTACCTCCATAAACTCGAACATGAAAAAGCCGGGCGCAGCCGCCGCAAAATGCATAGTGGCTACGATATTTAAGGCCGAGCACATCCCCGTGTGAGGAGCAAGGTAAACGTTGCTGGCATGCGCCAGGGCTGCTACTCGCATACCCTCAGTAAAGCCACCCACTCGCCCCAAGTCGGGCTGAGCGTACGATACGGCTCCCGTGGCAAGCAGGTCCCTAAACCCATAGGTCGCGAACTCGCCCTCTCCGGATGCCAAGGGTATGGGTTGTCCTGCCCTCACAGCCTCATACCCCTTGAGGTCATAGGGAGGGACCGGCTCCTCGAGCCACTCTATCTCGTACTTCTCAAGGCGCCGCCCCAACCTTACGGCGGTGCCGGCGTCGTAGGCGCTATTGCAATCGATCATGAGCTTGACTGAGTCGCCCACAACCGATCTAATCGCCTTGACGGCCTCTTCGTCGCGGTCAATGCCAGATCCTATCTTTATCTTCATGGCCTTATACCCCAACTCTATGAAGTGAACCGCCTGAGAGGTCATCTCGGCCACATCTCCCATGAAGATCGAGGAGGCATAGGCTGGCAGCACTCTCCTACCGTAACCGTGCAAAACCTTAAACGTGGGCATGCCGGTGGCCTTCCCGATGATATCCCAAATGGCCACGTCTATCCCGCTCATGGCTTCCAATACGACTCCCTTGGTATGCCCCCTCGTGCGCATAGCGGAGAACATCTCCCACCAAATTGAGCCCGCGTCCATGGGATCCATGCCTATAATCTTAGGGGCCAACATATCCTCTACTATGGAGGCTGTGGCCCTTGGCGCAGACCTTACGAGGCATTCCCCTATGCCTACCAGGCCTTCGTCAGCGGTGACCCTCACGATTGTAGCCCTCACCTCTGTAAAGACGGCCGTAGCGATGCGCACCGGCTCATCCATCACCGCCGTCACTGGCAGTGCTTCCACCTTAGTTATTCTCATCGGGGCTCTCCCTTCTTATTTTTGATTCGATTATACCAACAATGTAACGTCCATTTAGCTCAGCCAATAAGACAAGGGAAGGGCATGACCACGAGATTGAAGGCCAGACGTGCGGTAGGCATAGAAGCGATAGGGGATGCGCCAAGCCGGGGTGAGTCCGGCGAGCCTTTGGGAAATGATAACTTACTTTGATTTTAAGTGAGACAACTCCCGGTTTGATAGAGCCACTTTTTGGTGTAAACTTTAAACACATAGGAGGTGCACCATAATGAGGCTTTCGGTCACGGTGGACCCAGAGCTCTTGGAGGAAGCAAAGCAATTGGCTAAGGCAAAAAAACAAGCGAGAGGCGATTGAGCTGGCCCTTCGGGAGTTTGTGCTCAGACGGCGGCTAAAAAATCTGGCAGAACTTGCGGGATCGGGGCTGGTGGAGATGGATGTAGAGGAGCTTAAGCGGTGGCGTGAGTCCGGAGTGGGGAAGCCCTAATGGCCCAAGAGCGCATCCTCCTCGACTCTTCAGGCTGGATCTGTTACTTTCGACCGCAGGGATGGGGGACCTCAAGGCCGCGGTACAGCGGGCGCTCAGCGAGGGGCGGATTTATACATGTTGGGTGGTTAAGGCAGAGGTTCTTGTTGGGGCTAAAGATGAGGAGGGTTTTGTAACGCTCCTCGATAATCTTCGTGCACTGCCAGAGATTCCCGTCACCGGGAAGCTTTGGGAGGCTGCAGCCGCTTAGGCTATAGCATGCGAAGACAGGGTTTGACAATCCCTCTTCCGGATCTCTTGATCGCCCAGGCGGCCATGGAGGGAAACTTTGTCCTTTGGCACATAGACGAGCATTTTGAGCGAATGAGCCGCTATAGCCCCCTCCAGACGAGGGATTTCTTGCCGTAAACAGAAAGATGACTGTGAAGCTGGTTTTCGATGTAGTCGTCAATTGTGAGGAAACAATGTGATTTCGAAGAGATTATTTTTGAGGAAAACCAGGGTTGACAAATTGGAAAATGTCATGTAGAGTTCACTCAAGCTGGAGGAACCTGAACAAGAGTACATAATGCAAATGGCGATGAAGCGAGATGCCCGAAGGGGTGACGCGTTTACAGAGAGGGTCGTTCACCGGCTGAGAGGCGACCTAAATGCGCTGGAGGGCTCAAAGCTCGCGGAGCTGGCGCCGAAAGGGCTCGTTCCTGGAGTAAGCGCTCGGTTTGGATCCCCGTTATAGGATCCAGAGAGGGGCGTGAAAGCGCCCAAGTTGGGTGGTACCACGGGCTGTTATGGCAGCTCGTCCCTATGGGGACGGGCTGCCAATTTTTTAATGAAGAGGTGACTAAAGATGAAGGTTGCCTGCGTAGTATGCGAGGCCGAGATCACACTACCGTCAGGGGCTGTGGTGGGAGAGCTTTTGGTTTGTCCGGATTGCGGCACGGAACTCGAGATAGTTTCGCTGGATCCCCCCACCGTCGAAGAAGCTCCTCAGGTGGAGGAAGATTGGGGGGAGTGAAAATGCCACAGGTACGCATTTTTTACACGCGCCTTCGCAAGGAGGAAAAGCTCCTCGCAGAGGCTGCCGAGAGGGAGGGCATCCCCTATTCCCTGGAAGATGCCAGAGAAATGCACTTCGGCGCCACGACGGGTTTGTCGGACGACGTTATACTGTGCCGCTGCATAAGCCACAGCCAGAACGTAGCCTTGGCGCACTTCTTTGAGGGGATGGGGCACAGGGCCGTAAATCCGGCGTCTGTTATGGAAAGGTGCGGTGATAAACTGGCCACCAGCATGGCTTTGGAGAAAGCGGGAATACCGCAGCCAGCCTTTCGTTTCGCCATCTCGCCCGAGGCGGCGTTATCGGCCGCGGAGGAACTGGGATATCCCGTAGTGTTTAAGCCTCTAACGGGGAGCTGGGGAAGGCTTTTGGCGAAGGCGAACGACAAAGATGCCGCTGAAGCCATCGTAGAGCATAAGTTCAATATGGGTCCACAGCATCAGGTCTTCTACGTTCAGGAGTACATCGAAAAGCATGGCTACGACGTTAGGGCTTTTATAGTGGGCGGTGAACCCATAGCGGCTATCCGCCGGTTGAGCGATCATTGGATAACGAACACCGCTCGTGGTGCCAAGGCCGTGGCGGAACCGGTAGAGGGCGAACTGGAGCGTATATTGCGCAGAGTCCACGCAGCCATCGGCGGCGATATTTTGGCTGTGGACGTCTTTCCGACCGATGACCGTGGGTGGCTGATCAACGAAGTAAACGACGGCGCTGAGTTCAGGAACTCGATCGAGCCGACCGGCGTCGACATCCCCGGTGAGATCATGCACTTCTGTTGGAAGCTTTGTTGCGGCCTTTCCGGCGAATTGGCGCTTGCGAGGGGGTAGCCTTTGGTGGCTAAAAAAGCGCTCACATTGCCGTCTAAACTCAATAAACCTAAAAGATGCCCCGAGGGCAAACCGAAGGGGAGGATTGGCATTTTCGCTGCGGGCTAAACATAGCGATAACGACTTAGGTCTTCATCCATAAAAGCTATCTTTAGCCCGCAGGTAAAACCCCTTGCGGGCTAAGTCATTTTTATAGAGGAGGTGTGGCCTTGCCACGCGTAGCGGTGTGGGGTGGGGCCGGCATGACAGGGGGAGAGCTACTTCGCCTGCTGGCCCGTCACCCATCTTTAGAGCTTGCAGTAACTGTGTCGCGGAGTCAGGCTGGGAAACCGATTTGGCATCAGCATCCCGTTCTACGACCCGATTATCCGGACATGACCTTTTCCAACCCCGAGGATGCGCTCAAGGAAGAGGTAGACCTGGCGTTTCTCGCCTTACCCCATGGCGCATCTTGTCCCATCATCAGGGAGTATCGCAAAAAGGGTGTGCCTGTCGTGGATCTGTCGGCAGACGTGCGCCTCAGAGATGAAGGGATTTACAAACGATGGTATGGCCGTGCTCACCCCAGCCCCGAGCTTCTGAAAGAAGCGGTCTACGGCCTGCCGGAGCTGCACAGGGAAGAGCTCAAAGGTGCAACGCTTGCCAGCGGCGTCGGGTGCAACGCCACCTGTGCTATATTGGGGTTATTCCCTCTGGCCAGGGAGGGTCAGATAGAGCACCTTCACTTAGAGGTGCGCGTAGGTTCTTCCGAGGGAGGGGCTAACCCGACGCAGGGAAGTCATCATCCTTATCGCAGCAGGGCAATGCGCGTGATAGATCCGTTTCGCCACAGGCATCTCGCCGAGATACTTCAGGAGCTCAAGCTCCCCGAGGAATCCGTGGCGATGACGACTACCGCGGTGGAGATGGTGAGGGGCGTTCAGATGATGGCGTACGTGACGCTTAAAGATAGAGTTTCCGAAGCCGAGCTGTGGAAGCTCTACAGGAAGGCGTTTCGCAACGAACCGTTCCTGCATCTGTGCCCGGCGCAGCCTGCCCACCTGAGGTTCCCGGACCCGCGCTATGTGTTGGGGAGCAATAGGGCGCTAATTGGCTTTGCCCTCCACGATGATGGCCGCAGGCTCTTGGTTGCGAGCGCCATAGACAATTTGATGAAGGGAGCCTCGGGCACAGCGCTCCAGGCTGCCAATGTTATGTTTGGTCTACCAGAAGAGACCGGGCTCACGATGATGCCGGTATTTCCAGCGTGAGCACTGAAGGGGTGATACGAGAGTGATTGGAGTTGTAAAGATCGGAGGAGCCATCGGGAACGCCCTGGAACCTCTGATGGAGGAGCTCGCAAGTCGGACTACGACAGAGCATTGGGTCCTCGTCCATGGAGCGAGCGGCGTTACCGACGAGTTGTGCCGCGTCTGCAATGTGGAGCCCAGATACGTCACCAGCCCGAGCGGATATAGAAGCCGCTACGTGGGAGAGGTGGAGCGCGCTATCTTCGAAGCTGCCTCATATTCCTTTTCTGCCCACTGCGCCACGCTGCTTGCCATGAAGGGCACGCCAGCCGTGCCGCTGCGCCCAGATGTGGCCGGCACAGCTTTTGCCAAGCGAAAGGAAAGCTTGCGCGTCGTTTCCGAAGGGCGACAGATGATCCTGCGCGGGAATTACAGCGGCACCGTCACGCGCGTGGATCCTAAGGTGGTGTTAAAACTTTTAGGAAAGGGTTGCATCCCAATCTTGCCCCCTTTGGCGATGGACGAAGCGGGAGGAGTTCCCTTGGATGTGGATGGCGATCGCCTCGGCGCGGCCGTGGCCGGTGCCCTCGGCTCTCAGGTGCTGGTCATCTTGAGCAACGTGCCAGGGTTGTTGCGCGACCCCTCAGACCCTAATTCTCTCATCGCCGAGGCGACGTCGGGCGACTGGGATGAGCTCGAATCTTGTGCTGAGGGCAACATGAAGCGAAAACTTTTGGCCTGCAAGGAAGCCCTTGACGCTGGGGTTCCCCACGTGATACTTGCAGACAGCAGACTTTCAAGGCCGCTCTCTGCGGCCCTATCGGGAGGAGGCACGCATATATGGCGTACGCGGCCGTCTATGACGCAAACGGGTTGATGGTAAACGGGGGAGAAGGAGCTGAGCTTTTAGGCGAAGATGGCAGGCGATATGTCGACTTCTCTTGCGGCCATGGGGCGGCCATCTTCGGACATGCCCACCCCAGGCTCGTGGAGGCCCTCGAAGAAGCGTCCAGGAGGCCGTGGACGATAGGGTCGAGACTCAGGGAACCCCACAGAGAAGCGCTCTTAGAGAAAATCGGCAGCTTGTTGGAAGGCGGCAAGGCCTTTTTGTGCAACAGCGGCGCCGAGGCTATAGAGGCTGCCCTCAAGCTCGTAACCGTCGTTAGGCCTGATCGCAAGAGGATTTTGGCCCTTCGCAGGAGCTTTCACGGTAGGACGCTCGGGGCGCTATCGCTTACATTCAACCCTCGTTATCGTAATCCCTGGCAGCGCCTGCTCGTGCCCGTAGAACACGTATCCATGGAGGAGGCGGCCGGGGCTATAGATGAAAATACTGCGGCCGTCTTCGTGGAGCCCGTGCAGGGCGAGGGCGGCGTCCATGTGATGCCGAAAGATGTGGGTTCGGCCATAACGAGCGCCTGCAGGAAATACGGTGCGGTCTTGGTGGCGGACGAAATTCAGACGGGCTGGGGCAGGTGCGGGAAAATCCTCGCGAGCCCTCTTGTGGGGCTTGAACCCGATATCGTATGCCTCGCCAAGGGCATGGCAGGTGGCCTTCCTATAGGCGCAGCCGTATGGAAAGGGTCTTTGGGAGATTTCCCTACGATGGGACACGGCAGCACGTACGGGGGCAATCCCTTAGTCTCCTCTGTGGCTCTGGCATCTTGGGAGATCCTTCACGAAGACGGCTTTTTGGAGGGAGTCATGGAGCGTGCCGAGAGATTTCGTGCGTCGCTTTTGCGGATAAAGTCACCTCGCGTCAAGGAAGTGCGCGGCATGGGGCTCATGTATGGAGTTGAGCTTTCTTCGATCAAGGCTACGCCGGTCCTGCAAGCTTTGCAGCACAAAGGAGTTGTCGCCCTTCCGGCCGGACCGACCGTTGTGCGTTTCCTGCCTCCGTTGGTGGCTCAAGACCACCACTTCGACCGCGTCGCCTCCGCCTTCGGCGAGGCTTTGGAGGAATGCGCCGATGAGTGAGCCTGTATATCATGGCGCTGGAATCGAAGCGCTCGCCGACATTGAAACACTCCTTTTGGCGCGCCTGGTTTCCACGCGCAGCGAAAGCGGGAACGAAGGGCCTGCTTGCCGGCTTTTGGCGTCGATGCTGCCAGACTTGGGGTGGGAGCGCGTGGAGATCGACGAGGCTGGAAGTGTCGTGGCCAGGAGGGGAAGCGGGGGGAAAGAGCTTCTCCTCCTGGGGCACATAGATACGGTGCCAGGTGGGCCGGAGGCGCGCCTCGAGGGGGACACGCTCTGGGGCAGAGGCAGCGTCGATGCGAAGGGCCCGCTTTGCACCTTCGCCGTGGCCGGAGGAAGCGTCGACGTCCCTCGAGAGTGGAGAATAACGCTCGTGGCGGCGGTCGGTGAAGAGGCGAACTCTATTGGAACGCGCACGCGCCTTCCTCTGCACAGGCCCTCTGCGTGCATAATCGGAGAGCCATCGGGGACCGATGGCGTAACCATAGCATATCGTGGCAGTCTGTGGCTCAAGCTCCATGCCGAAGACGGGGGAGCCCATTTAAGCGGCGATGGAGGGCCCCTCACGGCCACGCTTAGAGCCGCCGCCAAGATATTGGATGAAGTAGAGGCTTTGGACGACCCTCAAAAGCCCGTCATAGAGCGGCATAGCGGTGCCGTCGCCGCCATGAGCGGGCGCGATGAAGGGGAAAGAGAGGCCTCGATCCTTTTGAATCTGCGCGTCCCTCTGGGTGTTCGACCGGAGGATATGGTCGAGCTCGCCTCGCAGGCGGCTCACGCCCGCGGCGTGACGCTTGAGGTGGTAGAGGCCACGCCGCCGCACGCCGAATCTAAAGATAACATTGTCGTGCGGGCCTTGCGGACGGCCATCCGGATGAAGGGATGCAAGCCGCGCCTCTTGGCCAAGGGCGGCACGGCCGACTTCAACCTGGCCGCTCAATGGGGGTGTCCCATGGCCGCTTACGGCCCCGGCGACAGTCACTTGGATCACACCAGTGAGGAGCGCATTTCTTTGAGCGACTATCTGAAAGCTATAGACATATTGCGAGAGGCGCTGCGCCTCATAATGACATATGGCGACGATAAACTTCGAGCAGTTTGAAGCCGTTGAGATGCGGGTTGGGCGCATTTTGAGGGTCGAGCGCAACGAAAAGGCGCGCAAGCCCGCCTATAAGTTGTGGATAGACTTTGGCGAGGAAATCGGCGTAAAACAGAGCAGTGCTCAGATCGTAGACCTCTACGCCCCAGAGGAGTTGGTTGGGCGCCTCGTGGTGGCCGTGACTAATTTCCCTCCGAAAATGGTGGCAGGATGGGCGAGCGAAGTCCTGGTCTTGGGCGTCCCTGACGACGAAGGTAGGGTCTGCCTCCTCAGCGTGGATGGTTTACCCCCTTTGGGAGCCCACATCTTTTAAATTTTGGGATCAAGTCTTTACTTTTTGCGTTTCTTAGCCTCCTTTATCTCTTCTATGTCACCCCCACCCCCACATCCACATTCACTATCTCCCGCCTTCTGCGAAGACGTAGGCGAAAATGCCGAGGTGTTTTCTACAACAGGGGATAAAATTGTAGAAAGATCATTGACTAAGTGACGGGGGTAAAGAAGATAAGATGAGGCGCTCGGTATTGCTATCTTTTGCGCTCGTGGTATTGCTCGTCTCGCGGTGTTTTGCTCAGGAGCCCATCGCTCAAGGGGAAGTCCTAACTCTCCAGAAGTGCCTTCAGATAGCCCTGGCACGCCATCCTGATGTGCTGGCAGCCGGCAGGCGTGTTGAATCGGAGATAGCCCGCACCGGGCAAGTAGCGGCGGCAGACCGCATCAAGATGGACGCCTCGGCGAGCTATGCAAGGCGCTCTCCTGCATCGGCTGTAGAGCGCACCTACGATGACTACACGGCAGATGTGGCTCTCTCGCAAAAGATTTCCGATTCTGGGAGGAATGCCGCCCAACTCCGCGCTCAGAGCGAGATGACGGATGCCTCTCGAAGCAACTTTATGGATGTGGCCGAGCAGGTCGCTTACGGCGTTAGAGAGGCATATTTCGGCGTCCTGGCCGCCAAGAGGAACGTGGAGGTCGCCAGTGAGGTAGTCAAGCAGTTCGAAGAACATCTCCTCCAGGCTCAGGGCTTCTATGAGGCGGGCGTGGCCCCGCGCTTCGACGTGACGAAGGCACAGGTGGACCTTAGCAATGCGAAGCTTGAGCTCATAAGGGCGGAATCAGCGCTGGAACTCGCGTGGCGAACGCTTGACAATGCGATGGGCGTGCCCCGCGCTCCCAATTACGACATAGAGGAAGCGCTGACGTTTGAACCCTACGAGATCTCCATGGACGATGCGGCCTCCCGCGCTTATTCCCACAGGCCGGACCTCAAAGCCATGGAAGCCCAGAGGCGTGCCGCCGAAGAGTCGGTCACGTTTGCGGCCAAGGGAGATGCCGCAGTTTTGTCGCTCTTCGCCGCCTACAGCTTCCAAGGGGAGAACTTTCCGTTGGAAGAGGGGTGGAATACTGGGCTTTCCGTCTCCATCCCTGTCGTCGACGGTAGGCTTGTCCAAAATCAGGTAAAGGAAGCTCAGGCGAACCTGCAAGCTGCCATGGCCGACGAGGAATCGCTTCGCCAGAAAGTGCTGTTGGAGGTGCAAGACGCCTACCTGAGCTTGGTGGAGTCGAGGGAGCGCATAGCCGTAGCCGAGCTGGGGGTGAGGCAGGCGATGGAAAACCTGGAGTTAGCTACGGGACGCTATGCCGCGGGCGTAGGGAGCCCTATTGAGGTGACAGACGCTACCGTTAGCTATCGCGACGCCCAAAACAACCATGTCCAGGCGCTATATGATTACAACGTAGCCCATGCAGCGCTTTTGAAAGCGATGGGGGAAGGTGCGTCATTGTTATGAAGAAGAGGTGGGTTTTTGCCGTTGTGGCGGCCGGGATAGCCATCTTCGTCGCGAGCAGGACCTTTCGCAGCGACGACGAAAACATGGTTTACCGGACCGAACCGGTAACCAGGGGAGAAATCGCAGCATCCGTGTCGGCCACGGGGACGCTTTCTGCCGTGACGACGGTGGAGGTCGGCACTCAGGTTTCGGGCACGATAAAAGAGATCTACGTAGACTACAACTCGAAGGTTGAGGAAGGGCAGTTGATCGCGCTCATAAATCCTGAGACTTTCGAAGCTCAGGCAGAACAGGCCAAGGCAAGCCTCGCGCTCGCCAAAGCCGGCGTGCTTAAGGCCAACGCGACGCTGGATGACGCCAAGAGAAATCTGGAGCGCATGAAGCAGCTTGCCAGCCGAAATCTCATCGCGCAGAGCGAGCTCGACGCGGCGCAGACCCAGTATGCCTTGGCCGAAGCGGGCCTTGCCGAGGCTCAGGCCCAGGTGGCCCAGGCCCAGGCTGCGCTCAAGAAAGCGCAAGTAGACCTAAAAAACACCAGGATCTATTCGCCTGTTAACGGCGTAGTCATCTCCAAGAGCGTGGACGTAGGACAGACTGTGGCGGCCAGCTTTCAAACCCCTACGCTGTTTACGATCGCGGAGGACTTGACGAAGATGCAGATCGAAACCAGCGTGGATGAGGCCGACATAGGCTGTGTTTCCGTAGGGCAGGAAGTAGTTTTTACAGTCGACGCATATCCAGGCATTACCTTTTATGGGAGCGTCTCTCAGGTGCGGATAGAACCTATCACGGTGGAAAACGTCATCACCTATACCACGGTTGTATCCGTTGAAAACCCTGAGCTTAAGCTCAAGCCCGGGATGACCGCAAATGTGACGATCATAACCGATAGACGCCCTCAGGCGCTCAGGGTTCCAAGCGCTGCCCTGCGCTTTCGTCCGTCCGATCATCCGTTGGCCGGTGGAATAAGCGGAGAGGCTGTTTGGATCGTGAAGGGCGGCGGCATCCATCCTGTAGCGATCGAAAGCGGCATCTCGGACGGCCGTTACGTGGAGGTCGCTTCCGGCGAAGTGGAAGAGGGAGATTTGGTTGTGGTCGAGGAGGGGCGTTCGACCAAAAGCTCGTCCTCGCGCGGCGGGAGGTTTCCGTTTTAAGATGGCCCTGATCGAGGCAGAAAGGGTTCGCAAGGTTTACCGCATGGACGGGGTGACCGTGGAGGCCCTTAAGGGGGTGACCTTCGGCATAAACGAGGGGGAGTTCGTGGCGATCATGGGGCCCTCTGGCTCCGGTAAGTCCACGCTTATGCACATTTTAGGCTGCCTCGACGTGCCGACGAGCGGGCGCTATCTGCTCGATGGTGTAGATGTGGGGTCTCTTTCTCGAGACGGGCTGGCCGGGATTAGAAATCGCAAGATAGGCTTTGTCTTCCAAGGCTTCAATCTCCTCCAGCGCATGTCCGCGCTGGAAAACGTGGAACTTCCCATGCTCTACGGCGGCGTGTCTTCGAGAGAGCGCGCAGAAAAGGCGCTCGCGGCCTTGAAAACGGTCGGCCTGGAAGAGAGAAAGGGCCATCGGCCCAATCAGCTCTCCGGTGGACAGCAGCAGAGGGTGGCGATCGCGAGGGCGCTTGTGAACGACCCACCCCTAATTTTGGCGGACGAGCCTACGGGCAACCTCGACACCAAAACCAGCGTAGAAGTGATGGAATTGTTGGTCTCTCTGAACAAAGAGCATGGCAAGACGATCGTCCTCGTCACGCACGAGCCCGACATCGCCTCTTTCAGCAAACGCATCATCCGCGTCTTAGACGGCTCCATCTCATCGGATGAGGTGGTGATAAAACATGATGGGATTGCTTGAGACAGCAAAAATTTCCTTGAGGTCGCTTTGGGCCAACAAGATGCGCTCGGGGCTTGCCATCCTGGGCGTAATCATCGGCGTCGGCGCCGTCATAGCCATGATCGCAGTCGGGCGCGGCGCCAGCCTGCAGATAGAGAGCCACATCTCCAGCATGGGGAGCAACATCCTCATAATCGTGCCTGGGACCACCACCTCCGGCGGAGTGCGCATGGGAGCCGGCACACAGCAATCCCTTTCTCTCGACGACGCTGTTGCTATTGAGGAGGAGTGTTCTGCCGTATCGCGCGTCTCGCCTGAGCTCTCCGGCGTGGCCCAAGTGGTCTATGGGAATCGGAACTGGTCGACAGGCGTGATAGGTACGACGGAGGGGATGATGGACGTGCACAACTGGAGCGTCTCTTCGGGCAGGTTTTTGACCGACCAAGACGTGCGCAGCAGCACGAAGATGGCCGTCATAGGCGAAACCGTGGCCTATGAACTCTTCGGCAGCGCGAATCCGGTGGGAGAGATCATAAGGATAAAGAAGGTACCATTTCAGGTGGTGGGAGTTTTGGCCCCTAAAGGCCAGTCTGCCTTCGGTTCCGATCAGGATGACGTGATATTCGTTCCCGTCACGACGGCGCAGAAGCGCCTCTTCGGCACGCCATTTCCGAGGATGGTGCGGCGGATCAGCGTGAAGGCCCGCGATGCCGAAAGCATATACCTCGCCCAGGAGCAGATAACGGCGCTGCTGAGGCAAAGGCACCGCATAGGGCCGGATCAGGATGACGATTTCACAGTCAGAAACCTCACTCAGGTGATGGAGATGGCACAGCAATCCACTCAGGCCATGACGCTCCTCTTGGGGGCAATAGCCTCGGTTTCCCTATTGGTGGGCGGCATAGGGATAATGAACATAATGCTGGTTTCGGTCACGGAGCGCACGAGGGAAATAGGCATACGCATGGCCGTTGGCGCAAGGCCGCGCGACATAAGGCTTCAATTCCTCATAGAGGCGTTTTTGCTCTCCGTCATCGGCGGAATAGCGGGGATCGCCTTGGGAGCGCTCCTTTCACAGACGCTGGCGCTCCTCTTTGACTGGAGCACATCCATTTCCCCCTCCTCGATACTGCTGGCCTTCGGCTTTTCCGGCTTTGTTGGCGTATTCTTCGGCT
>Ga0116180_1002381_pt1 | contig 14848 bp, 12 predicted proteins | sample AD_UKC073_MetaG_FD_89804 | JGI IMG/M metagenome (GOLD analysis project Ga0116180, IMG submission 89804) | Active sludge microbial communities of municipal wastewater-treating anaerobic digesters from USA - AD_UKC073_MetaG | ecosystem: Engineered > Bioreactor > Anaerobic > Digestate | place: USA...
CTCGCCTGCGCCCGCTGCGATCACATCGCCCAGGCCGAGGCGCCCAGCCGGCCCATCGCGCGGGGCTTCGCCGGGCCGGCGCTGCTGGCCCATGTGCTGCTGCTCAAGTGCACCGAATGCGGTTTATGACAGGTGAATTATAGTTATTTGTATGCGAGTATTCGAATCGGGCCGAATCTGATTTTTTCTGCGTATTTATTCTTCAGATAGTCATCCAAGAGATTAACTCCGCTTGAGGTCTTGGATAGATTGGGCTCCTCCACTTTATCCCAGCGCTCATCCAAAATTATCATTTTGGGAGGGTTGTTCTCCATTTCTGAGATCATTTCAGCCTGAATGCGAGCCTGCGTTTGAATTCCTGGGTGTAGCTCGTACCATTTTGTTACGGGCTGTCGTTCTGAGAAAAAATAAAACGCAACAGCATTTATGAAAATCTTATCATGTCTACCTACACCCACATAAATCCGATCATCGGAAGTGGTGTGCTTTCTTACGTATATTGCTGCATTGATATAGTCGTGGTCGGTGCTGGTGCACCTCAGGGTTGGAAGTGATGGGTTAGTGCATCTGGTAATGAGGTTTGCTTTCGAAAACGCCAATTCCTTTATTCCATCTTTCGTTGTCTTGAATCCGGGAATGCTCAGCGATACGAGAAGTGCTAATGATGGTATTAGTGAGATCAAAATCAGTATCGTTTTTGGCCGATTTTTCCAGTTGCGCCGTGATAGGGATATTAATATAAGTGGAACGGATAGGGTCAGAGACTGGACCATATGAATCGCAGAAACGCGGATAAGTCCTTTTAGCGTGAACAACAAACAGGTGCACGATGTTATAAGCAGAAAAAAAGAAACCGGACGAACGGACTTCCCTAAAGAGTCTGGTGGGTTGTCGATGCCTTTCGGTTGGAAAATATCGGAGACGATAATTGGTATGCATGCTAGGAATGGAACGTAAACAACGAACTGTGTGATGTCTCCTGGATGGCTTAGGACACCTTTGATACCGTCGAGTCCCGGCCATGGCAGGTGACGCATTCCTGGGTAAATGCTTGAAGGTATAAGTATAAGATTTTCATATAAGTCCGATAGTGGGACTGAGTGTATAAAAAATCCAACTACCGGGAGATCGATAGATAAAACTCCAAGAACGTAAAGCCCCATTTTTTTTGCAAAAATAATTCGGGCTTGTGGTTTTTTCGTTTCTGGCGAAATAAAAATAAAATCTAATAAAATGCTCAGGGTTGCCGCGAGAGCAAGATAAAATCCCATGTCATGTCTGAAACAAGCAGCGAGCCCTGTACACACTCCCGCGGCCGCAAAGTTTTTCGGACGGCTGTCGAGTCCTTGCTCCAGAAAGATGATTGCGCCCAGCGCCAATGCTATGGCCGGGAAGACTGGAAATGCATCCTGGCGCAACTCAATGAGCATCCCTAAGATGATTGCGGAACCCGCTAGAGCGAGTGATTTATTGGCAAGACGAGTGATGCTCAAAAAGACGAGAGCTACAATGGTGGATTTTGAAATGATCCCAATGGCGCGTACCAGAAAATCAGATGGCTCGAAAACCGAGAATAAAAATGAAGCGAGATAAAAGGAGCCCGGTCCATACATTGTCCAGAAATCTTTATATGGAAGCTTGCCCCTGAACACAGAGTCTGCCCCGGTTAAAATAATTCCTTCGTCATATAGATTAACCGTTTGATCGTATGCAATAAGTTGCATTGCCAGTGCTGATATTAATACAATCCAAAAGGTTGGCCCAGAATCAAAATTATGATTTCTGTAATTTAAATTGGAATTCTGCATGATTTTAAATTTAATTTGGTGGTGGTTTTTATTGATAATCGAAACGAGGGATGGCGAAAGACGACAAAAGACTGGTGCTTTTTGAAATGGCTTGCTGTAGGTTGATGCGCAGTATTTCGAAGTGAAGGAGCGCGCAAGTGGGATTTCCTTACATCAAATTGGGTACCTAGCATCAGCCGAGGTGCTCAGTATCGCGGCCTTGCCGTCATGATTGCAGATCGACGCTGATTCAGTTTCCTCTGCAGATCACGGCCGTCGTCGGCGATTATTGTCTCCGGTTTGCATCCAATTGCCTTGGATTGCAACGACTCGGCCAAAATCTGGTGTTGGAATGCCTCGATTCCGGCATCCCGGAATACACGCGCAGCTTCAGGTTGTAGGGGGTGGTCATCATCGTCATCGCGAAGTCCGCCTGTGCCAGACCGAAGGTGCCAAGCGAACCGACACGCCAACTGTTCGATGGCCGTTATGCAGGATTGAAGTTTGGAAGCTGTTTTCCTCTAGCCAGGCTTCGCCCTGGTCGGCATTGACCTTCCGACTCATGTTGGCCTTTTAGACGTGCTGTCTGTCGTGCGTCGGGACCGTGTCGGTCTGGATCTTGCGCATGAATCTGTATTTCTTGTTGGTGTTCACCGATAGCTTGGTGCCGAAATGGCTCTTGCCTTGTTTCTGGATCCAGCTCAAATCGAGATACTTCTGGGGCGGCTTCGCGAGCTTCCAGTCCGCTGGCGCCAAGGGCGCATCGATGATCTGACCGTCGCGCGCGATGACGCCTTTATTGAGTAGTTGTGAAGACGCGTTGTCGGACAGTGCCTTTGCACTGGCCTTTTCAATCTGGTTTTCCAAGGTCCATACCGTGGTGCGATCAGGAATGTTCGGTGCGTTCTCCAGCCCGCGGAACCGTTTGTAGCTCACGCGATCGAGCGGGGTGGGTTCCATCTGCTTGTCCGAAGGGTTGTACAGCTGCTTAAAGACTAGGATGCCCATCATCGTCTTTGTAGGGTTCGGTAGACCGGTAGGTCACTCTGGGGGCTGATCGGTTGTGGCGCGATCTGATCGACATCGGTCGCCGGTGCAGCGAAGTCGAGGTGCAACTTGATCTCGGTCAGTGGATCGCCCAAGGATTCGATCTTCGTGCGGCGGTATTGGTCGGCGAACAAGTCGATTTTGATGGCGCTACGGGATTTCATCGGGGGAGGGCGGGTAAGTAGGTGGAATTCTACCAAGCAGCGGGCGAGGCGAGGTTTTCCGAGGTACCCGAACATGGTTTTCCCCTTTCCATGTTCAGCGTATGAACCAATTTGAATAACTCGGGGTCTGGCTCCCGTTCCTGTTCAGCGGGCGGAATGTTGTAGCGGTCAAGTATTTTCGGACAGCCCGGTAGGGTGTTTTTCTGTCCTGAGCAGACGCATCTGGTGGTGAAGGAGGCGCCGATCGCGGACACCGGCCGCTACGACCGGTTGCGTAGCACGGAGATCGACCCTGCGTGAGATCGCCGCGGAACTCAAGGCGGTCGCGGCCTGGAGTGGGCTGACTGGCCGGGCAGCAGCCCCGGTGCATGAGCCTGTTGTGGTTCCAGCGGAATCCGCTGCCGACCGACTGGGTGGGTGGCGCAGCGGGAGGTGGTGGCAATGTTTGATGCCTGGCCGGGTTACGAGCCGTCGACCTCCTAAAAAAATTTGCAGCCTATTTCGCGAAGGAGTCGCGGTGAAATACGGCTGGATAGAGAGCTTGCGACGAGGGTATCCGATAGGCGCGATGTGCCGGACCGTGGGCGTCTCCGAGAGTGGCTACTACGCGTGGCGAAAGCGTCCGCCGTCTCGCCGGGCGAGCGAAGAAGCTCGGCTGGAAACGGAAATCCGGGCGGCCCATCAACGCACCCGGCAAACCTGCGGCCCCGAGCGCCTGAAGGCAGATCTGGCTGATCACGGCGTTCAGGTCGGCGTTCACCGCATCAAGCGGATCCGCCGCAAGCTCGGGCTACGCTGCCGGCAGAAACGCCGATTCAAGGCGACGACGGACCCGAAACACAGTCTTCCGGTGGCGCCAAACCGCCTGGACCGGCAGTTCGCGGTGGCGGCTCCGAATAAAGCGTGGGTGACAGACATCAGTGTGCCGCAGCAAGCGGCGTAAGAGATGAGGGTAGGCCCCTCGCAATCGGCTTGCACGAGCGGGTTGCAAACCACCATAAGCGGCGCTGGCCAAAAGCCCGGGTCGTGAGCGTTATGGAAAAGGTGCCACGAGGCATCAGGTAGGGATCAAGGAAGACGAACAACCGTGAACTGCCGTTCAAGTGTCGAAAGTACTCAGACGACATCAAAACCGGGGAGTGAAGTTGCCCCGCGATCAGTTTGGCCGCTACCTGCTTACGGGCCAAGCGGTGTCCGGCATAGAGGCAGCGTCAGCCTGATTCGGGCTCTTACGTTGAACTGCGGGAACCTTCGGTGGCGATGGGAAGCGAAAGGCACAAGCTCAAAAGGCGAGGCCGATAGTAGCGATGCGCCACCAAGGGACGGAGCAGCTCGTAGTAGTGATGAAGCCACTGTAATGGGGGTGGAGCGAAGGGGCTGCGTCATCCCGGCATGGAGTGACGTCAACCGCACAGGCGGGAGGAGCGTCGTTCAATGACCAAGCCTTACGACATTCCCAAGGCGCTTGTCTGGGAAGCCTATTTGAGTGTGAAAGCCAACCGAGGATCTGCGGGAATCGATCAGGAGTCGATCGGGCAATTCGAGGAAAACCTGAGCAACAACCTATACACGCTCTGGAACCGCCTATGTTCCGGGAGCTACTTTCCGCCGCCGGTCAAAGGCGTGCCGATCCCCAAGAAGTCTGGCGGGGTTCGCATGCTGGGCGTGCCGACGGTGGCGGATAGGGTGGCGCAAACAGTGGTCAAGCATCTGCTGGAGCCGGTCATTGATCCGCTCTTCCACGCCAATTCCTATGGCTATCGCCCAGGGCGCTCGGCGCACGATGCGATTGCTATGGTCAGGCGGCGAAGCTGGGAGTATGACTGGGTGATCGAGTTCGATATCAAAGGTCTGTTCGACCATATTGATCACGAACTGCTGATGCGTGCGCTCAGGAAGCACTGTAAAACGCCATGGGTCTTGCTGTACGTCGAGCGATGGCTTAAAGCGCCAATGCAAATGCCGGACGGCGAACGCGTAGCAAGGACGCGCGGCACCCCGCAAGGCGGTGTCGTCAGTCCTTTGCTCGCCAATCTGTTCCTGCACTATGCCTTCGATTGCTGGGTGGGGCGTCATCTGCGCAGCGTGCGGTTCTGCCGCTATGCCGACGATGGGGTCATCCACTGCCGGAGTCTCTTGCAGGCCAAGTTTGTCTTGGAGAAGGTGGGTGAGCGGTTTCGTCAGTGTGGGCTCGAACTGCATCCTGAGAAAACCCGGATCGTGTACTGCAAAGACATCAATCGGCAGGGAGATTTCGACTGTGTTCAATTCACGTTTCTCGGCTACACCTTCCGTCCGCGCAAAGCGGTGGACAAACACGGCCGGGTCTATGTGAACTTCGCTCCGGCGGTCAGCCGTGATGCCCTCAAGGCGATGCGGCAGACGATACGTGGTTGGCATCTTCAGCTGAAATGCGATAAGAGCCTGGCCGACCTGTCGGTCATGTTCAATCCGATCCTCCGGGGCTGGCATCAGTATTACGGCCGATTTTACGAATCGGCGATGTCGGTTGTGTGGAAGCACTTGAATGACTACCTGACACGTTGGCTGATGCGCAAGTACAAACGCTTGGCCCGGCATAAAACCCGTGCCCGGAAAGCCCTCGGGCGACTTGCGCAGAGGTTTCCAGAAGCCTTCTGGCACTGGCGGTTGGGATGTGTTCCAAAGGCTGGATGATGGGAGCCGGATGAGTCGAGAGGCTCACGTCCGGTTCTGCGAGGGGCCGCAGGTGAAACTCCTGCGGTCTACTCACCCGTACATCGAGACCGATGAAGGTTGGCTGTACTTGGCTGGCGTGAAGGATCTGTTCAACGGCGAGCTCGTCGGCTACGCGATGGACGAGCGGATGACGCGCAGCCTGGTCATGCAGGCGCTGTTCAGGGCGGTCGTGCTGAGGCGTCCGGACAAGGGGTTGCTCCACCACTCGGATCGCGGAAGCCACTGCTCACGCGACTACCAGAGTTTGCTCGAGCAGTTCGGCATGCAGGCTTCGATGAGCCGCAAGGCCAATTGCTGGGACAACGCCCCGATGGAAAGCTACTGGGGAACACTGAAGACCGAACTTGTGCATCACCGGCGATTTGCCAGCCGCGAGCAGGCCCGCCAGGAGATCACCGAGTACATCGAAATCTTCTACAACCGGCAGCGAAAGCAGGCTCGGCTGGGCTACCTGTCACCGGCATCCTTCCGGCAGCAGTACTACACGAAACAGATGACGGCTTGAACGTTTGGACCACACGCTTGCCGACCGACCTCATTCGGGGGGACAAGGCTTGCCGGTTGTTCAATGTTCCCCCGGATGTTCCCCCAAGAGCCCCCGGCTTGCAATAGCCCTCTTCGGACCGCTACAGACGTAAAAAAGGCCGAGAACCCTGATTTAGCTAGGTTTCTCGGCCTTCTCCGGAACATCCCGGACTCGATTCTGGTGGAGCTGGGGGGAATCGAACCCCCGTCCGCAAGTCCTCTACAGTCAGTTCTACATACTTAGCCGACCTACTTGGATTTAACCCGGGGTTTAGCCAGTCGGCAGGCCGACCACGGGCGAGTTACCTTGAGTTTCGCGCGGGACCAAGTAACCCGATCCTTTGCTAGTCCCTGTAAATGACACTGCAATGGGTTTGACCCCATCTGACCCAGGAGACCTGTCAGTGCAGCGGCTTAGGCCTTAAGCGGCCAGAGCGAAACGCTCGTCGTTGGCGTTTGTAGTTTTCCAGTGGATTTACGAGGTAACTGGTCCTCGGTATGCACTGATCTGCTTTGCAACCCACGTCGAAGCCAGGTCAGCCCCTTGGTGATGCATTACTTTGTCCCACCGATAGTGGAATAAGTTCCCGATGATAGCACGTGATCAACGCGTTTCTATGTAGGACAGGATTTCGAGGGGGTGTTCGATGATTGCGTCGGCGGCCCAGGTTTCGATGGGCTCGGTGTTGCCGAGGTAGCCGTAGGCTGCGGCGAGGGTTCGCATTCCGGCGGCTCGGCCTGCGGCGATGTCCCGGATGTCGTCGCCAACGTAGATGCAGCGGGTTGGTTCGATGCCTGCTACTTTGCAGGCGTGGAGAAGCGGGTCGGGGAAGGGTTTGGGGCGGCTCGCGGTGTCGCCCCCGACTACGCAGGCGCAGCGGTCGGCAAGGCCGAGGGCTTCGACGATGGGGCGGGCGAAGCGTTCGGCCTTGTTGGTGACTACGCCCCAGGTAATGCCGCGTTGTGCGAGGCTGTCGAGTAGTTCGGACATGCCGGGGAAGAGGCAAGTGTGGATGCAGAGCGCGTCGGCGTACAAGCCAAGAAAGCGTTGGGCAAGAGCGGGGTAAGTCGGTGCATCGGGGGTGAGTCCGAAGCCGACTCCGAGCATGCCGCGCACGCCATGCGAAACCTGAGGGCGTAGCGTTGCGAAAGGTGTGAGCGCCATACCGTGCTCGGCCTGCAGGCGGTTGAGCGTGCCTGCCAGGTCTGGTGCGGTGTCTGCAAGAGTGCCGTCGAGATCGAAGAGGACGGCTTCAGTCATGCTTTGAAGTGCGCATCAGATAATTCACGTCGGTGTCACCACCGAGGGAATACACCTTGCTGAGGGGGTTGTAGTGCATCCCGACGAGCTCTTCCACGTCCAGGCCGGCTTCGCGCACGTAACGGGCGAGTTCGGAGGGTTTGATGAATTTCGCGTATTCGTGGGTGCCCTTCGGGAGCAGGTTGAGGACGTATTCGGCACCGACTACCGCCATCAAGTAGGCTTTGAGGTTGCGGTTAAGCGTGGAAAAGAAGACTTGGCCGCCGGGCTTTACCAGCGTGGCGCAGGCGCGAATGGTGCTGGCCGGATCGGGAACGTGTTCCAGCATTTCCATGCAGGTGACGACGTCGAATGTGCCGGGCGCTTCCTTTGCGATGTCCTCGGCCGAGATGTGGCGGTAGTCGACGCTTTGTTCGCTTTCGAAAAGATGCAGACGGGCAACACCAAGAGCCTTTTCCGAAAGATCGACGCCGGTGACTTGCGCGCCGCGGGCTGCCATCGATTCGGCGAGGATGCCACCGCCGCAGCCGATATCGATGACTTTCTTGCCATTGATCCGGGCTGTGCTGTCGATCCACTCTAGGCGCAGTGGGTTGAGCTGGTGAAGCGGTTTGAATTCGGATTCGGGATCCCACCAGCGGTGGGCGAGGTCACTGAATTTCTGCAGTTCGGCTGGATCGGCGTTCATGGCTGTAATCGGGGGTGGGTAAGTCAGGGGTCGATTGTATGGCGCCGCTCTGAAAAACAAAAAGCCCTGCAGAGCAGGGCTTTTTGAGAACGACGCGAAGTCGGAAGGTCGGCAGATTACTTGGTGCCGATCACTTCGATTTCGACGCGACGGTCCGGCTGCAGGCACTCGACCAGCTTCTTGTTCTTGCCGCTTTCCTTGCCAAGCTTCTTGCACTTGTCGCCAGTCACGGGCTGCTTCTCGCCCTTGCCTTCGGTGTAAACACGGTTGGCTTCGACACCCTTGCCGACCAGGTAGGTCTTGACGGCGGCAGCGCGCTTCTCGGAGAGCTTCTGGTTGTAGGCATCGCTGCCGATGCGGTCGGTGTGGCCGACGGCCAGGATGACCTCGAGCTTCACGTTTTTGGCTTTGGCAGCCAGATCGTCGAGCTTGGCCTTGCCAGCGGGCAGCAGAACAGCCTTGTCGAATTCGAAGAGGGTGTCGGCGGCCAGCTTGACCTTTTCGGCAACCGGAGCGACGGCAGGAGCGGCAGCCTTGGCGCCAGCGGCCGGGGCAGCGCCAACAACGCACTTGTCGGCCGGGACGACGTCCTTGTCGCACTCGCAGCCGACCGGGACTTGGCCAGCCATGGTGTTGGCAGCGGCAGCCGGGGTCCAGTAGCCGGTACGCCAGCAGAGGTCGTGACCGCTACGGGCGACGACAGCACGCGAATCGATCACGTAGGGAACTTCGCCCTTCGTGTCGACGACAACGTCTTTCGCGAAGCTGGCGGAGGCGGACAGGCCGAGAGCGGCCATTGCAGCGGCCATCAGCAGTTGTTTTTTGGCTTGTTTGATCATCGTTTTCCTCGTCGCAAGGCAAAGGGGTAGAACCGGAAAATTCATTCACGTTGCCGGAGCTCATCATGAACTCAGGCAGCATATCCAATTCATTGGTGGAGCTTATTCTGCCATAGGCGGGCGACGCCCAATAGCTCCGTGTTGGTTATTTGCAACAGTTTCCCATGCTCTACGCGCTGTTGTCCAGCTACCCAGACGTCAGATACAGCATGACGGCCGAGCACATGGACGAGGTGCGAGACGGGATCGAAGCAGGGGAGATCGTCCGGGGCGTCGATGCGGACGGCGCAGATGTCGGCGGCTTTGCCCGGCAGGAGGGAGCCGACCTCGGTGTCGAGTCCGAGGGCGCGGGCGCCGTCCAGTGTGGCCATCCGCAACACTGAGCGGGACGGGAGTGCGGAGGCGTCGCCAGTGCTGAGTTTGGCGAGCAGGCTGGCCTGGTGCATCTCGCGGAAGAGGTCGAGCCGGTTGTTGCTGGCGGCGCCGTCGCTGCCGAGACCGACCGCCAGCCCCTGGTCGAGAAGTCGGGCGGCCGGCGCGGCGCCGCTGGCCAGTTTCATGTTCGAGGTGGGGCAGTGGGCGACGTTGCACCGGTGCACGGTCAGGCGCTGGATGTCTTCTTCGGCAAGATGCACCGCGTGGACGCCGATCAGATTCGGGCCGAGGAGGCCGAGACTGTCGAGGCGGGCGATGGGACGTTGGCCGAAGTCGCGCAGGCTGTCGGCAATCTCGCTGGCGGTTTCGTGAAGGTGGATGTGAATCGGTAGTTCGAGTTCTTCGGCAAGTGAGCCGACGCGTTCGAAGGTGCTGTTTGCAACCGTGTAGGGGGCGTGGGGGGCGAGGGCGAAACGGATCAGCGGGTGTCCGCGCCACGCGTCGTGGGCGGCGAGACCCTTGCGCAGGTAGTCGTCGGCGTCGGCGGCATATTGGGACGGAAATTCGAGGACGGTGAGTCCGATGACGGCGCGCAGACCGAGCCGGTCGAAGGCTTCGGCGCTGGCTTCCGGAAAGAAGTACATGTCGTTGCAGGTGGTGATGCCGCCGCGCAACATTTCGGCGGCGGCCAGCAGACTGCCGTCTCGGACGAAAGCGTGAGAGACGTGGCGGGCTTCGGCCGGCCAGATCGCTTCCTGCAGCCAGCGCATCAGTGGCAGGTCGTCGGCAAGGCCGCGCATGAGCGTCATGGCGGCGTGACAGTGCAGATTGACCAGGCCGGGAATGAGGACGTGCTCGGGCAGGCTGACCGTCCGCTTTGCGATGTAGCGGTTGCGGGCTTCGGCGGTCGGCAGGATGGCCACGATGCGGCCGTCGCTCACGGCGACGGCATGGTGGTCGAGGGTGGTGTCGTCCGGTTCCACCGGAATGATCCAGCGTGCTTCGATGAGCAGGTCGACCGGTGTCGGAGTCATGGCGGTTTCTCGTTGGTGGAAGAAAAAACCCCGCTCGCGGCGGGGTTTGATTTGCGTATGGACGTGGCCGGCCGACTATTTTGCCGGACCCTTCACGTCTATGGTGACCCGGCGGTTCGGGGCGAGGCATTCGATCAGCTTCTTGCGGCCGAGCTTGTCGTCACAGCTCTTGATGGGCTGGGTTTTGCCGGCACCCATGGTTTCGACGTGTTCAGCCTTAAGGCCCTTGCCCGCGAGGTAGGCCTGGACGGCGCTGGCCCGTTTTTCGGAAAGCTTCTGGTTGTAAGACTGGGAGCCCAGGCGGTCTGCGTGCCCGGTGATGATCACGGATTGCACGGAGGCGCAGGCACCGAGCTTGGCGATCACGGCGTTGTCGAGGTTGGCCTTGGCTGACTTGGTGAGAACGGCTTTGTTGAAGGCAAAGGTATTGTCGGCCGCGAGCGTTACGCTGAAATCGCATTTTGCCGGAGCGGCTGCGGGGACGGCGACCGGGGCCGGGGCGGTCGCGCGGGCGGCTGGAGCCGGGGCGCACTTGTCGGCGCCGACGACATCCTTGTCGCATTCGCAGCCGACGGGCAGCTCGCCGGCCTTGGCGTCGGCGGCAGCGCCCGGCGTCCAAGAGCCGGTGCGCCAGCACAGATCGGCGCCGCTCTTGACGACGACGTTGCGTTGGTCCGTTACGTAGGGAACGTCGCCTTTCGGGTCCACCACGATGTCTTTGGACTGGGCCATCGCGGAAAGGCTGGGAAGCATCAGCAGGCTGGCGGAGGCCAGACGGAATTTGGCTGCGGTCATGGATTTCTTCCTTTAATGGATGGGACGCTTGATGCGTCCGTCTCGTGATGGGCGTTGCGGCCGGATTAGATCACACGAGGCGGGCGGATCACAACGCGAGTCCGAGCGCTAAAGCCTGTTTTCCGGCGAAGGCGAGCCGAAATCGGGCATCGGCGGCGTGCTAAACTCGCTCCTTTTCGTCTTTTCGACGAATAGTCGATTCCTCGCGGTGCCATGATCCCGTTTGCCAAAGAAACTTTACCCATAAGCCTCGAAGACGAGATGCGCCACGCCTACCTGGATTACGCAATGAGCGTAATTGTCGGGCGGGCTCTGCCGGACGTGCGCGACGGCCTCAAGCCGGTGCACCGGCGTGTGCTTTTTGCGATGCACGAGTTGGGCAACGACTGGAACAAGGCTTACAAGAAGTCTGCCCGTATCGTCGGTGACGTGATCGGTAAGTATCACCCTCACGGCGACCAGTCCGTGTACGACACCATCGTGCGGATGGCCCAGGATTTTTCCCTGCGCTACATGCTGGTGGATGGCCAGGGCAACTTCGGTTCGGTCGACGGCGACAGTGCGGCGGCGATGCGTTACACCGAAATCCGCATGGCCAAGATCGGCCACGAACTGCTGGCCGACATCGACAAGGAAACCGTCGATTTTGGGCCGAACTACGACGGCTCCGAAAAAGAGCCGCTGGTGTTGCCGGCGCGCATCCCCAATCTGCTGATCAACGGTTCGGGCGGTATCGCGGTGGGCATGGCGACCAACATCCCGCCACACAACCTTACCGAAATCGTCGATGCCTGCCTGAAGCTGCTCCAGGAGCCGGACACCAGTATCGACGAGCTGATCAAGATCGTTCCCGCGCCGGACTTCCCGACTGCCGGCCTGATCTATGGTCTTTCGGGGGTGCATGAAGGTTATCGCACCGGTCGCGGCCGGGTGGTGATGCGGGCGCGCACCCACTTCGAGGACATCGGCAAGGGCGATCGCCAGGCGATCATCGTCGACGAACTGCCATATCAGGTTAACAAGAAGACGCTGATCGAAAAGATCGCCGAGCTGGTCAACGAAAAGAAGATCGAAGGCATCAGCGACATCCGCGACGAGTCGGACAAATCCGGCATGCGCATGGTGCTCGAGCTCAAGCGCAACGAAATGCCCGACGTGGTGCTGAACAACCTGTTCAAGCAAACGCAACTCCAGGACACCTTCGGGATGAACATGGTGGCGCTGGTGGATGGCCGCCCGCGTTTGCTCAACCTGCTCCAGATGCTCGATTGCTTCCTCGCCCATCGGCGCGAGGTGGTGACCCGCCGCACCGTTTTCGAATTGCGCAAGGCCCGCGAGCGCGGTCACATCCTCGAAGGTCTGGCGGTTGCGCTGTCCAATGTGGACGAGATCATCGCCCTGATCAAAGCCGCGCCGACCCCGCCGGAAGCCAAGAAATCCCTCATGGCGCGCCAGTGGCGCTCGGCGCTGGTGGAGGAGATGCTGCTTCGCGCTGCGGCCGACAGCTTCCGTCCCGAAGGTCTGGCGCCGGAGTTCGGCCTGTCGGAGCAGGGCTATCGTCTCTCCGAAGCCCAGGCCCAGGCCATCCTCGAGTTGCGCCTGCAGCGCCTGACCGGTCTCGAGCAGGACAAGATCGTCGCCGAATACAAGGACGTGATGGCCACCATCGCCGACCTGCTCGACATCCTGGCGCGGCCCGAACGCATCACCGCGATCATCGGCGATGAACTTTCGCTGATCAAACAGCAGTTTGGCGACCCGCGGCGTTCCGAGGTGGTGATGAACACCGCCGACATCAACATCGAAGACCTGATCGCGCCGCAGGACATGGTCGTGACCCTGTCCCATACCGGTTACTTCAAGCGTCAGCCGCTCACCGACTACCGCGCCCAGCGCCGCGGCGGACGCGGCAAGCAGGCGGCGGCGGTGAAGGAAGACGATTTCGTCGATCAGCTCTTCGTGGCCAACACCCACGACTACATCCTGTGCTTCTCCAACCGCGGCAGGCTGTACTGGCTCAAGGTATATGAAGTGCCGGAAGGCACCCGCAACTCCCGCGGCAAGCCGATCGTCAATCTCTTCCCGTTGCTCGAAGGCGAAAAGATCACCGCGGTGCTGCCGGTCAAGGAATTCGACGAAGGCCACTTCATCTTCATGGCCACCGCCCAGGGTACGGTCAAGAAAACGCCGCTGACCGATTTCTCCAACCCGCGCAAGGCCGGCATCATTGCCGTCGGCCTCGACGACGGCGATTACCTCGTCGGCGTCGCGATCACCGATGGCAAGCACGACGTGATGATGTTCTCCGATGCCGGCAAGGCCGTGCGTTTCAGCGAGAACGACGTGCGTCCGATGGGCCGTCAGGCCCGCGGCGTGCGCGGCATGATGCTTGAAGACGGTCAGACCGTGATTGCGATGCTGGTGGCCGCGGATGAGGAGCAGAGCGTTCTTACGGCTACGGAAAACGGTTTCGGCAAGCGCACGCCGATTGCCGAATACACCCGTCACGGCCGTGGCACCAAGGGCATGATCGCGATCCAGACCTCCGACCGCAACGGCAAGGTGGTGGCCGCCACACTGGTCACCGAAAAGGATCAGCTCATGCTCATCACCACCGGTGGCGTGCTGGTGCGCACGCGGGTTTCCGAGATTCGCGAGATGGGCCGTGCCACCCAGGGCGTCACGCTGATCTCGGTGGATGAAGGTACGGCGCTGTCGGGCGTGCAGAAGATTCTCGAAAGCGAAGAGGAAGAGCACGACGCCGGTGTCGATATAGGCGGCGAAGGCGCCGCGCCCGAAGCCTGATCTGACGGAAGGATTGAAACGATGCGTATTTTCAATTTCTCGGCCGGACCGGCCGTATTGCCGACCGCGGTGCTGGAGCAAGCCCGCGACGAACTGCTCGACTGGCACGGTCGCGGCATGAGCATCATGGAGATGAGCCACCGGGGTAAGGATTTTTCCGGGGTCATCGAGGAAGCGGAAGCCGATCTGCGCGAGTTGATGGGCATTCCGTCCAACTACAAGGTGCTTTTCCTGCAAGGTGGGGCAACGCAGCAGTTCGCGCAGATTCCGATGAACCTGTTGGACGGTCGCTCGGCCGACTACGTGGTCACCGGTTCGTGGTCCAAGAAGGCCTACAAGGAAGCCCAGCGCATCGGCCGTGTCCGTCTGGCCGCCACCACCGAAGCCGGCAACTTCACCGGCCTGCCCACTGGACTTGAATTCGATCCGCAGGCGGCCTACGTCCACATCTGCACCAACGAGACCATCCACGGTGTCGAGATGTTTGATCTGCCCGATGTGCCGGCCGGTGTGCCGCTGGTCGCCGACATGAGTTCCCACATCCTGTCGCGCCCGATGGACGTGTCGCGCTACGGCCTGATCTATGCCGGAGCCCAGAAGAACATCGGTCCGGCCGGGCTGGTGATCGTTATCGTGCGCGACGATCTTCTCGGCAAGGCTGCGCCGACTACGCCGACCGTCATGGATTTCGCGGTCATGGCCGAGCACGGCTCGATGCTCAACACGCCGCCGACTTTCGGCATCTATCTGGCCGGGCTGATCTTCAAGCATCTCAAGGCACAGGGCGGTCTCGCGGCGGTCGAAGCGCTC
>Ga0116180_1002383_pt1 | contig 14844 bp, 11 predicted proteins | sample AD_UKC073_MetaG_FD_89804 | JGI IMG/M metagenome (GOLD analysis project Ga0116180, IMG submission 89804) | Active sludge microbial communities of municipal wastewater-treating anaerobic digesters from USA - AD_UKC073_MetaG | ecosystem: Engineered > Bioreactor > Anaerobic > Digestate | place: USA...
ACCGGCACCACTTCCGCTTGCTGCGCGACGGCCTGGCGCAGTGGATGGCCGGCGTGGTCAGCCCCAAGGGCATGCCGGACTACGTCGATTTCGTGCGCGGCGTCACCAGCGAGCTCGACCACGTTCGCCAGACCTACACCGGCAACGTGCTGATGGTGTCCAGTGGCGGACCGATCGCCACCGCGGTCGGCCACATCCTCGGCACGCCCCCGGAAACGACCATCGAGCTCAACATGCGCATCCGAAACAGCGCGCTGACCGAGTTCGCGTTCACACCCAAACGCCACATGCTGCTGACCTACAACACGCTGCCGCACCTGGACCACGCCGACTACAAGGACTGGGTGAGCTACGCCTGAGGCCGTTTTCCCGGCCCGGAACTTGCTGACTCCCGGGCCATGTCGACGATGCCGCCCCGCCGCCCCCATCCGGACCCCGGCCTGAGCCCGAGCGAATGGCACACCCAGGAGCTGCTGCTCATGCGCGAGGTCATGCGCGGCATCGGCCGCAGCCTGGCACCCGCGCTCGTCCTGCGCGAAATGCTGCACCTGATGAGCGAGCTGCTCGGCCTGAACCGAGGCCGCATTGTGCTGGCGGATCCGGCGCCGGGGCACAAGAGCCAGCCCCCCACCGCATGCATCCAGCATGCCTACGGCCTGACGCAGGCTGAAGTCGCGCGCGGGCGCTACGCCTGGGGCGAGGGCATCACGGGACGTGTGCTGGCCACCGGACAGCCGGCCATCGTGCAGGACATCGACGCCGAGCCGCTCTTCCTGTTCCGCGCCGTGGAGCGATCCCATCTGCCGCCCGTGACCGTGGCCTTCATCGCCCTGCCCATCGAAGTCAAGAACGTGCCGATCGGGGTGCTGGCCTGCCACCGCATCCGCAGCCGCCAGCGCCACCTCAATGACGACCTGGCCGTGTTGCGTGCGATGGCCACACTGGCCGGTCAGTTGCTGCAGCTTGAAGAACTGGTCGCCGAGCAGACGCGCCGGCTCGAAGCCCGCAACGCGGTGCTGGCGCAGGCGCTGAACACCAACAGCGCGCGCTACGGGCTGATTGGCAATTCACCGCCGTTGCTGCAGGCGCTCAACGAGCTTGAGCAAGTGTCACAGACTGCCGCCACGGTGCTGTTGCTGGGCGAGTCGGGCACCGGAAAGGAGTTGTTTGCGCGCGCCGTGCATCTGGCCAGCCCCCGGCGCGACCAGCCCTTCATCAAGGTCAACTGCTCGGCGATTCCGGACGCGCTGTTCGAGTCCGAGCTGTTCGGCTACGAGCGCGGCGCCTTCACCGGGGCGAATGTCGCGCGCGCCGGCTGGTTCGAGCAGGCGCACGGCGGCACGATCTTCCTCGACGAGATAGGCGAGTTGCCGCTGGCGATGCAGGCCAAACTGCTGCGCACCTTGCAGGAGGGCACGTTGGTGCGCCTGGGCGGCAAGCAGGAACTGCGCGTGAACGTGCGTGTGGTCGCCGCCACCAACCGCGATCTGGTCCGCGAGGTGGACGCCGGCCGCTTCCGCCAGGACCTGTATTACCGGCTCAACGTGATCCCGATCCAGCTGCCGTCCCTGCGCGAGCGCCGAGAGGACATCCGCGCGCTCGCACTGCATTTCGTGAGCCGCGCCAACCAGGCGCACCAGCGCAACGTCAACCTGGCCAGCGACGCCCTGGCACGACTGGAAGACCATGCGTGGCCCGGCAACATCCGTGAACTGGCCAACCTGATCGAGCGCCTGATACTGCTGGCCGACCATCCGCTGCTCGGCGCCACCGATCTGGAGCGCTTCATGCCCGATGCCGCCGCGCGAGCCGAGGCGAGCCCGATGGCGATCGCTTCCACAGCGGTTCAGCCCGGGCTCGCAGGCGGGCCCGGGCTGGCCCACACCGAGCCGCCAGGCACGCCACGCACCAGCGCAGCCCCTCTCGTGCGCAACTACGCGCTCGCCCATTCCCATGCTGTGGACGACCTTCAGTCCGCGCTGGCGCGGGCCCAGGGCAACCAGTCGCGCGCGGCCCAGGAACTGGGGCTGACGCTGCGGCAGTTCTCGTACCGGCTGCGCAAGGCCGGTCTGCGCTGACTGCAGCGCCAGCCAATGTGTCTACATTTTGTCGACACATTGGGAATCCACTCGACAACGACACGGGCATCGTCTGATCGCGCAGGACAGGAAAGTCCTGTAGTGATAGCAAAAAATGACCATTCAACGCTGGGATAAGGCCAGTTTGGCTCGAAATTCGATCAATTTCAGCTCCTGGCACGCGGGTTGCAATAAGACAGGCAGCTCCAAACCCCTGTCCGTCAAGAACCAAGGAAACCGCATGTCCCCCACCGCTGTCCTCGATCCCGTCACCACCCTCAAGACCACCCTGCGCCCCATCGACGCCACCGGCCTGGCCGCCTTCGCCGCCAAAGGCAAGGCCAACCCCGCCAGCCGTGGCACCAACAAGGTCCACACCGTGATGGAAGGCCAGTACCGCTCGCTGAGCACCGTCGGTAACCACGCCCCGGTGGTGGTCGACGAGCCGCTGCACCTGTTCGGCCAGGACACCGCGCCGGCCCCCGGCGAGATCGTGCTGTCGGGCCTGGGCGGCTGCATCGCCGTGGGCGTGACCGCCGTGGCCACCTGGAAGGGCGTGAAGCTCAGCCGGCTCGAAGTCTTCCTGGAAGGCGACATCGGCAACCCCGCTGCCTGGGGCGCCGGCGGCGCGCTTGAGAAAACGCCGCCGGAGATGGGCTTCCAGGCCATCCGCGTGAAAGTGCTGGTCGAGGGTGACGCCCCACGCGAGGTGCTGGATGAGATCGTCCGTCACGCCAACTACTACTCGCCCGTGGCCAACAGCATGCGCAACCCGATCCCGTTCGAGATCAGCCTGGCCGACTGAGCCCCGCTCGCCTTCGCCATTACTCCGAGGATTCCGCCATGAACGCCGCCGACCTGCCCCCCGAACTCGCCCAGCCCGCCACCCCCGGCCTGATTGACGCGGTACGCAGCATCGCCCAAGGGTCGCTGGCCGGCCGGGCCTACGCGATCGATCGCGGCGCTTACCCGGTGGACCTGCTCAAGCAGCTGGCCGCCGCTGGCGCCATGAGTGCCCACCTGGAAAAAGCCGACGGCACCCCCGGTGACTACGGCCTGGCAATCCTGGCCATGGCCGAGGCCGCCAAGGTCTGCGGCGCCACCGGCTTCATGATGTGGTGCCAGTGCGTGGCCGGCCTGTACCTGCAGGCCTCGGGCAATCCGGCCCTCACCGGCGAGCGCCTGGCACGCCATGTGCGCGGCGAGACCTTGGGCGGCACGGGGCTGTCCAACCCCATGAAAAGCTTTGCGCAGATCGAAAGCCTGCTGCTCAAGGCCACGCCGGTCGACGGCGGCTATGTTGTCAACGGCGTGCTGCCCTGGGTCAGCAACCTGGCGCCGGACCACTACTTTGGTGCCATCGCCGCCGTGCAGACGGACGGCCCCGGCGCCAGCCGCGAGATGATGTTCATGCTGCGCTGCAACGCGCCCGGCGTCACACTCAAAGCCTGCCCGGAGTTCTCCGGCATGGAGGGCACCGGCACTTTCAGCGTGCACTGCAAGGACCTGATCGTCGGCGCGGACGACATCGTGGCCGACCCGGCCAAGCCCACCATTGCCCGCATCCGTGGCTGCTTCGTGCTGCTGCAGTGCGGCATCGCGGCCGGCATCATCCAGGGCGCCATCGACAGCATGTGGGCGGTGGAAGGCCAGCTCGGCCACGTCAACCAGTTCCTGGAAGACCGGCCGGCCGATCTGCAGGCCGAATTCGACGCGCTGGCCGGCCGCATCCTGAAGTTGGCCGAAACCCCCTTCGACACGTCCACCGACTACTTCATTGACGTGCTCGACGCCCGCGCCCACGGTGCCGAGCTGTGCCTGCGCGCCGCCAACTCGGCCCTGATGCACCAGGGCGCCCGCGGCTACCTGATGGGCTCCGAGGTGCAGCGCCGCGTGCGCGAGGCGCAGTTCGTCGCCATCGTCACGCCGGCCATCAAGCACCTGCGCAAAGAGATTGCCCGCCTGTCGGCCGAGGAGATGCCGGCATGACCCCGCAACCAACGCCCGTTTCCGCAGCCGTGCAAACCCTCGCGCCTTGGCAAAGTTACATCTGCCACGCCTGCGGCTACATCTACAACGAAGCCGAGGGCGACCCCGACAGCGGTCTGGCCGCCGGCACGCGCTTTACCGACATCCCCGAGGACTGGGCCTGCCCGCTGTGTGGCGTGACCAAATCGGATTTCGAGCTGTATGAAGCGCCCAGCCTGGACGCGCTGCGAGCCCAGGCCAGCGACTGTGCCACGGCCTGGACCAACACCTCGCGCAGCGCGCACGGGGTGACCATCGTCGGTGCCGGGCGCGCCGGCTGGCAGCTGGCGGAGGCCCTGCGCGCGCGCGACAGCACCATCCCGATCACGATCGTCACCGCCTGCGCGGGCGACGTGTACGACAAGCCGCTGCTCTCGGTCGCCCTGGCCCGCCGGATCGCCCCGGAAAAACTCATCAAGGAAACCGGGGCCGCCGCCGCCCGCCGGCTGAAGCTGCGCCTGCTGCCGCACACCCAGGCCGTCCGCATCTGCAGGGAAACCCGCCAGCTGCGCACCACGCGCGGCACCCTGCGCTACGACCAGCTGGTGCTGGCCCATGGCGCAAAGGCCTCGCTGCCGCCGGCCCTGCCCGCTGCGCTGTGCTGGCGCATCAACCACCTAGGTGCCTACCTGAAACTGCGCGAAGCCTTGGGCGACGCGGCAACAACCGGCCCCAAAGACGTGCTGATCGTCGGCGCCGGCCTGATCGGCAGCGAACTCGCCAACGACCTGGCCCTGGGCGGGCACCGTGTCACCCTGCTCGACGTGCAGCCCGAGCCCCTGGCGCGTTGGCACGCCGACAAGGCCGGCGCACAGGTGCTGCAGGCCTGGAAAGACCTCTCGATCCGTTTCGTCGGCGAGGTGAAGGTCGCCAGCGTCGAGCGCCTGGCGCTGGACGCCGAACGCCTCTGGCAACCTCAGCCCGCAGGCACGGCCTGCGCCGGGCAGACCACGCGGCTGCGGATCACCACCGAATGCGGCCAGCACTTCGCCGCCGACGAGGTGATCGTCGCCGCCGGCCTGCAGACCCCGAGCCGTCTGGCGCAAAGTGCCGGTCTGGCCTGGCAAAACGGCATCGCGGTCGAACCACAAACCCTGCGAACCAGCGATGAACGCATCCACGCGATGGGCGACTGCATCACGCTGGATGGACAAGCCAGCCGCTTCATCGAGCCCATTGCGCGCCAGGCCCGCACGATTGCCGCCGCCATCACCGCGTGCGAGCCCGTGCCCTACGAGCCTAAGGCCACGGTGATCCGGGTCAAAACAACGTCGATGCCGCTGACGCTGCATTGAGGGGTGCCCGGAACGGTGATCACCCGCCGATATTTCCCTGCGTCAGCAAGTTGACGAGTTCGTCGAGCACCGCAATGCGGGCCCGAGCCTCTTCAATCACCTGGCGGCTGAAATATTGAAGAACGGAGGCATCAGACGCCGCAGCCCCGAACCGGGCGGCAAAGTCCTGCTTGAGATGCGCCGTCATCCGCCCTTCAACCGGTGCTTGGTGCGCATTCAGCAACACCGCTTCGAAGCAGGGATCACAAGGCATCACATGAATCTTCGCCTTGCGGGCCGACGCGCGGGTCTTGTCGTTCCAGTCGGTGTCGGTATCCAGCAGAACCGCCTTCACGTCGTAGGCTGCATTGCGCGATTGCCGAAATGCAAAATCCACAACATGAGCCGCGCCCTTGCCGCGGGCGTTCTTGATCGTCACCACAACGCCCGAGCCACGCTGCACATACAAGCTCTTGAAATGCTGCATGAACAGCACCTCGGCATCACCCTCGCCCACCAGCAGCACAGTGCGCGCCACCTGGCGCTTCGGGGGTGCGCCCCTCATAGCTGCGGCACGGCGCCGTAGGCACCCGCCATGTACTTGGCGTAGAAGTTGTCGTCGCTGCGGATGCCGTCGACGCTGTCGAGCCGCCAAGCGCTGCTCTCGTTGTTTGCGTCCTTTTCCACCAGCATCACCTGCGACTTGTGCACGATGTTCAGCACCTCCATCGCGTGGCAAGTGAACAACAGTTGGCCACCCTGCGGATTGGTCACCGGATTGGCGAATAGATCCAGAATCGGCTCCAGCATGTGCGGGTGCAGGTCGTTCTCAAATTCGTCGATCACCGCCAGGCCACCCGACTGCAACACCGGCAGCAGGCGATGCAGCAACACCAGCGCGCCTTGGGTGCCGCTGGACTCCAGCATGAAGGGCAGCTCAAACTGCGCGCCGTTCGCCGCACTGTGAATGCCGAAGGGCAACCAAAACTTGTCCTTCTTGCCGTCGGGCAACGCCGTTTCCAGCTCACGCACCTGCACATCGCTCAGGCCCAGATCCCAGGCCGAAAGCAGGCGGACGAGTTGCTGGCGCTGTGCCTCCTGGCCCGCAAACCAGGTAGCTGCGCGGACCAACTGGTCCGGGTCATTGGCCACTCGGCCAAACTGGTGGATGTTGCTCCAGACGTTGTTGCTTACAAGGCGCTGCGCCAGCGGCACACCGTATTGCGCGGCCGTGGCGATCAACGACGCGTTGGGCCGCACCTTGCGAGCCTCGGACGGCGCGAAACCAAAATCCTGCTGCTTGATCGCATAGGCCTGCGCTGCTTCGTTCCATTCGCGCACGAAAACGTAGCGCATGCGTTCGTGCCGGGCGTACAAGGCTTCATGCAACACCCGCTGAGGCGTGCAGCGCAGCGTGTAGCGCCACAAGCGACCTTCAAAATCAGCCTCCAGTTCAAACTCGGACGGCTCAGAAGGCGCAGCGGCATGTGACTGAAATGGCAGCGACGCAGCCGGGTCGGCGCCGAAAGAATGGCGCATGAACCAGTCCAGAAACAGGATGGGCTTGAGCAGCGCCGTCTTGCCGCTGGCGTTGGGGCCAATCACCGCCATGACCGTGCTGACCCGTTCGCCGGAACCTGCCGCGCGCGACCACACCGCATCCGGCACCTTGCGGTCCAGCAGCCAGGACACCTCGGCGCGTTCGCGGAAGGATTGGAAGTTGGAGAAGGCGTAACGGTGCAACATGGTCAAATTAAATCACATTTCAAACAATAGTTTGTTTGAAATGTGATTTAAGTAGCCATTTATGCGATTACGGCACCCGAGGCTCGCATCGCCATCGCGTGACGCTCAGGGGCTGCGTCAACCGGTGGAAAAGACCGGGCAACCCCGGAAATATGACTCAAACAAGCATCATCCCATCGTGGAATGGTCTTAGTTTGCTATCGATAGTGAAGTATTTGAGACAGCAAAAACCGCCTCAACCTCAGTTCGCAGGATCAGCAGGCGGCACGACCGGAGCGGCGTGGACCTTCGCAAAGGCCAGGATCACCTCCCGGATCAACCTGCGCTGCGGCACAGGCAGCTTGAGAAAAGCTTCAAAAATGTCGCGGTCCTGGTAGCCGATACCGCTATCCCAGCGCGCGCGGCGTTGCTCGACCTTGCGCTGAATCTCGTCGCCGAAGTTGAGTTGCTGCGGTGGCACCGAAAGCCACTCGGCGAGCACCAGCAATTTTTCATGCGTCGGCAGGGTTTCACCGCGCAGCCAGCGGCGCACACCGTGCAGCGTCATGGGCTTGCCCCAATAGCGCGTGTTGAACTCTCGCTCCAGCACGGCGGGCTTGGGGTCGTAGCCCGCAGCCTTCATCGCCACGCGTAACCGATCCGCAAACTGAGCCTTGGCGTTTTCCATGCGGTCACGCTAGAGAGGCGGCAACTCATTCGGGTAACATGAATTGATAGTTACGTTTTTAACGTACTTTTCAGTCACGTTTTCTGAATTCCCCGCGCCATGCCCAAATCCCTGCTTGAACAACTGCCTGAAATCGTCGCCACGGGGCACAAGACGGCGGAGCGCATTCTGGAGAGCATCGAAAGCCGCCAGCGCGTGACGCTGCAGACCCGCGAAGTGGTGTTGCCGGCCAAGGACGCAGCGGCACAGGACTGGATCACCCACCAAGCCCGCGCGGCGCAGCGCGAGGTGTTCGCGCCGGGTCAGGCCAGCCTGCTGGACAACCCGCAGCCGATGCTGGGCGCGGTCACCGGCACGGCGGCCGAGGCCACGCCCTGGATCAACCGCCTGATCTATGGCGACAACCTGCTCGCCATGGCCGCGCTGCTGGCGGGCGACGAGCAGACGCCCAGTCTGCGCGGCAAAGTGGACCTGATCTACATCGACCCGCCGTTTGACTCGAAGGCCGACTACCGCACCAAGGTCACGCTACCCGGCGTGGAACTGGAGCAAAAGCCCACCGTCATCGAGCAGTTCGCCTACTCCGACACCTGGAGCGACGGCACGGCCTCGTATCTGGCCATGATCACGCCCCGGCTGATCCTGATGCGCGAACTGCTGGCGGACACCGGCTCGATCTACGTGCATCTGGACTGGCATGTGGGGCATTACGTGAAGCTGGTGCTGGATGAGGTGTTTGGACGAGACAATTTTCGTAACGAAGTGGTTTGGCAAAAGTCCGGCGCGCACAACGATGCCAACAGGTTTGGAAACATTACCGAGTCCATCTACTTTTTCAGCAAAGGCCCCGGATACCACTTCACCACCCTCCATGTGCCATTTGATGAGGAATACATCGCTGAAAGATACATCTCAGAAGATGGCACGGGCCGCCTTTTTTACCCCAACACATTTACCGGAAAGGGCGATGGGCCGGCTCGTATCTTTCGGGGTAGACCGCTTTCTCCACCGAAGGGCAGGCACTGGGCACAAACACAGGAAAACATTGATCGGCTGGAGCAAGAGGACCGTTTTTATTACACCAAGAACGGCACTCCCTATTACAAAAGCTATCTCGATGAAGATCCTGGCAAGCCAATACAGAACCTTTGGATCGATGCACGGTTGACAAAAAGTGGCGCAGAGAGGCTGGACTACGACACTCAAAAACCTGAAAAACTGCTCAACCGGATCATCCGGGCCTCTTGCCCCGAACACGGTATCGTTGCCGACTTCAATGGAGGTACAGGCACCACAGCAGCAGCAGCCGAAAAACTCAACCGCCGCTGGATCACCACCGACCTCGGCAAACCCGCCTGCATGATCATGCGCAAGCGCCTGATCGACCAGGACGCCCGGCCCTTCCTCTACCAGGCCATCGGCGACTACCAGGTCGAGGCTGCCAAGGCCACGCTGGGACGTGACTTCCGCATCGGCGACCTGTCACAGATCGTGCTGTCGCTCTATGGCGCGCTGCCGCTGCCGGCCGACGTGAACCCGCAGCGCAATCTGGGGCAGATCGCCGGGATGGCACTGGGTGCGGGCCGGGGCAGCAAGACGCTGGTGCTGGCCGACTCGCCCAACAAGCTCACGGGCATGGCGACGCTGAAAAAAGCGATTGCGCAGCGTGACAACCTACTGGGCGGCTGGGACCGCGTGGTGGTGCTGGGCTGGAACTTCGAGCCCTCGATTGGCGAAACCATCACCGCGCTGAACGATGGGCGCCTCGAAGTGCTGGTGATTCCACCCGACCTGATGGATCGGCTCAAGAAAAAGGGCGGGCTGGACAAACTGCGCGGGCAGGTGCGGTTTTCGTCGCTGCAGTATCTGACGATTCACCCGGTGGAGCGCCAGACCAGCGGCGCACAGGAGACCCTGACCGTCAAGCTAAAGAACTACGTGCTGCTCTCGCCCGAGGCCATCAACCTCGACGACGCCAACCGCGCCAAGCTGCAGGCCGTGGCCAACGCCGAACCGCTGGCGCTGATCGAATACTGGGCGGTGGACCCGGACTACGACGGCAAGGTGTTTCGCTCGGTCTGGCAAGACTACCGAGGCAACACCGCGAACGATGCCGATGCGCTGCGGGTGGTGACGCAAGCTGTAGTGACCACCGCCGCCAAACCCGGCCCGCGCAGGGTGTGCGTGCGAGTGGTGGATGTGTTTGGATTTGAGGCGGAAGTGGTCACCACGGTGGGCGCGGCATGAGTGGCGTGACCAAGGCCAACGACCAGCTGGCGCTCTCCGCAGGCCTCACCGCCAAAACCCACGCCCTGTGCCTGGGCCTCGAATCCGGTGCTGCCGACATCCTGGAACTCGTCACACCCACCACCGCCGAGCTGCTGATGTGGTGGTTCGGCGAAGACATGGTGGCGGCGCGCGCCGGCCTCAACTTTCACGCCGGGCAGAAGCAGGCCATCCTGAACGCCATCGTCGCCCACGAAGTGCTGGGCGCCGGCCAGGAAAACTGGACATTGCTGGACCTGTACCGCGCCGTGGCCCCCGACGCGCTGCTGGCGGGCACGCGGCTGACCGAGGTAGCGAGCCCGAAGCACGGCCACCCCAAATACTGTTTCAAGATGGCCACCGGCACCGGCAAGACCTGGGTGCTGCAGGCGCTGATGATCTGGCAGCTGCTCAACAAGACGGCCATGCTGGCCGAGGGTATCGACGATGCGCGCTTCACGCGGCAGTTCATGGTGGTGGCGCCGGGGCTGATCGTCTACGAGCGGCTGCTGGACGCGTTTTGCGGCAAGCTGATCAAGGGCGGCAACGGCTCGCGCGACTTCGCCATGTCGGACATCGCGCGGTATGCGGACCTGTTCATTCCCGACGCGTACCGGGAACAAGTATTCGCCTTCGTGCGCGGCAATGTCTGCGGCAAATCCGAGATCGGCCTGAAAGCCACCGGCAACGGCATGATCGCCATCACCAACTGGCATTTGCTGACCGAGGGCGAATTACCGGACGACGTGGAGGAAGTCGAAGCGCCCGGCGCGCCGCTGGAGCCCCAGCAGGTAATCGACGCCGTGCTGCCACTCACGCCCGGCCGCGCCACCGGCAACAGCCTGGACGTGCTGGACCGGCGTTATGCGCGCGGCAACGTGCTGGAGTTTCTGGCCGGCCTGCCCGAGCTGATGGTGTTCAACGACGAGGCGCACCACATCCACGAATTCAAGCGCGAAGGCGAAACCACCGAGGTGGAATGGCAAAAGAGCCTGAGCCGCATCGCTGAAACCAAGGGCCGCCGCTTTGTGCAGGTGGACTTTTCCGCGACGCCGTACAACGACGTCGGGTCGGGCAAGAACAAGCGCAAGCTGTACTTTCCGCACATCGTCACGGACTTTGATTTGAAGGCCGCCATGCGCGCCGGGCTGGTCAAGTCGCTGGTGCTGGACCGGCGCAAGGAGATCGGCGCGCTGCCGCTGGAATTCAAGGCGGAGCGCGATGAAGAAGGCAACCCGCGCTTGAGCGAAGGCCAGCGCGTAATGCTGCGCGCGGGGCTGAAGAAGTTGCGCAAGCTCGAAACCGACTTCGCCCGCCTCGACCCGACACGCCACCCGAAGATGCTGGTGGTGTGCGAGGACACCACGGTGTCGCCGCTGGTGGCGCAATTCCTGACCAATCAGGAAGGCTTGCAAGACGACGACGTGATGACCATCGACTCCGGCAAGAAGGCCGAACTCGGCGAGAAAGACTGGGCGCCCGTGCGCCAGCGCCTGTTCAGCGTGGACAACCACGCCACGCCGCGCGTGATCGTCAGCGTGCTGATGCTGCGCGAAGGTTTCGACGTGAACAACATCTGTGTCATCGTGCCGCTGCGCTCATCGCAAGCGCAGATCCTGCTGGAGCAGACCATCGGCCGGGGCCTGCGGCTGATGTGGCGCGATGACGAATACACCGACCTCAAACGTGAAAACCGCGAGCGCATCAACGCCGGGCAAGAGCCGGGCAGCCTGCTGGATGTATTGTCCATCGTCGAACATCCGGCCTTCCAGTCGTTTTATGACGAGCTGATCGCCGAAGGCCTGGCCGGCACCACGGGCGACGGCATGGACGACACCCCCGCCACGGGCGACGTGATCGCCGCCGAGCTGCGCGAGGGGTTTGAGGCGTTTGACTTTGGCATCCCGTTCATCCTGCAGGAGGCGGATGAGCTGCGCGACCACCACTCGCTGGACATCACCGCCCTGCCGGCCTTCACCGCCATGAGTGCAGATCAACTCACAGGTCTGCTAGGCAAGGGCGACACCTTCATTTCGCAGGATTTGCAAAGCGCCACGCTGTTCGGCGACTACCGGGTGGACGGCGCAGTGATGAACGTGGGCGGCTACAACGAGTACCTGAGCCGTTTGACCCGGCGCATCAGCCAGGCACTGAGCGAACCGCTGCCCAAAGGCAACAAGATCGCCACGCATCTGGCCAAGCCTTACCTGCAGGTCAACACGGCCGAGCTGACCGGCTGGCTGGACGACTACATCTGGACACAGCTGTTAGGCGGCACCTTCAACCCGCTCGGCGGCCCCAATGGGGAGGAACACTGGCGCGTGTTGCTGCTGCAGCCCGTGGTGGATCACATCACCAAAGTGTTTGCCGTGGCGCTGCTGGAGTCGGAGCAGAAGCATGTGACCGGCCAGACCGAGGTGCACCAGCGACGCCTCTCCGAAGTGCCGCGCCTGATGATGCGCGAAAGCCATTCGGTGGAAGTGGCCAAGTGCATCTACAGACGGCTGGCCTGGCCGGCACGTAACGGCGGGCTGGAGAAGACTTTCATCCACTGGGCGCAGGCCGACACGCAGGTGCTGGCGTTCTGCAAGATCAGCGAGAACCGCCACACCTTCGCGCGGCTGCGCTACGTAAAGGACGACGGACTGCCCGCGTTTTACTCACCCGACTTTCTGGTCCGCACCGAGGGCGCCATCTACCTCGTGGAAACCAAGGCGCAGCAGCAGACGATTCACCCCAACGTGCAGCGCAAACTCAAAGCCGCCGTTGCCTGGTGCGACCGGATCAACAGCCTGCCAGCCGGGCACCGGGGCGGCCTGCCCTGGAACTATGTGCTGCTTGCGGAAAGCGTGGTGCATGAGTGGCAGGCCAAGGGCGCGCGGCTGGCAGAACTGCTGGACTACGCCCGGCTGCGACCACTGGCGGAGGCTTCGCTGCAGCAGCGGTTGCTGTGATGTCGGCACGGGCGCCAGCCGCCCTGTCGCATAGGTCAGGTTCGCAGTTCAAACAGAGCAGATCCTGAGGCGGGCTCCCTAAGCTCAAAGAAGCAAATTTTTCAAGCCAAAAGACCCCGTACCCAGTGTCAACTGGCCACTACTCGCTATCGATACATGACCATGGGACCGGCGTGAGGTGCTCAATATTCCTTGTACGGCAAGAACTTGCCCGACAGCACCACATTCACGCGGTCGCCTTTTGGGTCAGGCTGGCGCACGATGTCCATGGAGAAATCGATGGCGCTCATGATGCCGTCGCCGAATTCCTCGTGGATCAGTTCCTTGATGGTGGTGCCGTAGACGTTGACGATCTCGTACCAGCGGTAGATCAGCGGGTCGGTCGGCACGGCAGTCGGTAGCGAGCCCTTGTAGGGCACGACCTGCAGCCACTTCTGCTCCTCGGCGGTCAGCCCGAAGATCTTGCCCAGGATCTTGGCCTGCTCCGGGCTGGCGGTCATCTGGCCCAGGCACAGCGCGGTGGTCCATTCCTTGGAGTGCCCGACCTTCTTGGCGACGTCGGCCCACTGGATGCCCTTGGCAACTTTTGTGCTGATGATTTTTTCGGTGACTTCAAGGCGATTCATGGCTTGCTCCTGCATTCTTGGGGGAGGTTGATGGGAAAAGTGGTGAAGTGAACTCAATGCGCGGTCGCGCGGGTCACAAGGAAATCCACGATGTGGTTGCGAAAGTCGTAATAGCCGTCCAGATGGTGCAGGCTGGCGCGGGTGCGCTGGCGCGGCAGCGGGTTCGTCACCACCTCGGCAATGCCGCCAGGCACATAGCCGGCGCCGGTTTCACTGCCATTGCTCATCAGCAGGATGCGATCGGCCAGCAGGATGGCCTCGTCCACGTCGTGCGTGATCATGAAGACGGTCTGTTGCGTCTCGCGCACGATGGCCATGAGCTCGTCCTGGATGGTGCCGCGCGTCAGCGCGTCCAGCGCTCCGAAGGGCTCATCGAGCAGCAGCATCTTGGGCTGGATCGCAAACGCCCGCGCGATGCCCACGCGCTGCTTCATGCCGCCCGAGAGCTGGGAGGGCTTCTTGTCGATGGCCGCACTCAGACCCACCATCGCGACGAACTTCTCCACATGCCTGTTGATCTCGGCCACTGACCACTGCGGCCAGCGCGACTTGACGGCGAAGGCGATGTTCCTGCGCACCGTCAGCCAGGGCATCAGCGCATGGCTCTGGAACACCACGCCACGCTCCAGGCTGGGGCCGGAGACTTCGCGGCCGTCCATGAACACATTGCCGGAGGTGGCAGTGTCCAAGCCCGCCAGCACGTTGAGGATGGTGGTCTTGCCGCAACCCGAGTGACCGATGATGCACACGAACTCGCCGCGGTCCAGCGTGAACGACACGTCGGCGAACACTGGTTTGGCGGCGACATACGCCTTGCTGAGTGCTTCGATCTTGAGAAAATCCTGCATGGCCCTGTCCTTTGGATGATGCTGGCCGATGTGGGGAGCGGCGTCTCGGATCAGGTCCGGGGCAGGCTCGGTCAAGGCCGAAACAACCGCCTGTGGCGAGGAGACGGCAACGCCGGTTTCACTCCACATAGGTCACCGCCTTCTGCAACTGGCCGAAGGCCAGGTCCAGCAACATGCCAACCACGCCGATCACCAGGATCGCAAAGATCACATTGGTCAGCGACAGGTTGTTCCACTCGTTCCAGACGAAGTAGCCGATGCCCGTGCCGCCCACCAGCATCTCGGCGGCCACGATCACCAGCCAGGCGATGCCCATGCTGATGCGCATGCCGGTCAGGATCGTGGGCGCTGCCGCAGG
>Ga0116180_1002386_pt1 | contig 14828 bp, 12 predicted proteins | sample AD_UKC073_MetaG_FD_89804 | JGI IMG/M metagenome (GOLD analysis project Ga0116180, IMG submission 89804) | Active sludge microbial communities of municipal wastewater-treating anaerobic digesters from USA - AD_UKC073_MetaG | ecosystem: Engineered > Bioreactor > Anaerobic > Digestate | place: USA...
AAGGCGAACATGGTGGTGGCGACGAGTCCCGGCACCAGCAACGGGAAGATGATCTGGATCAGGGTGGCGACCTTGCCTGCTCCGTCGGTGGCGGCCGCCTCCTCGAGGTCGTTGGGGATCGCGCTCACGTAGCCGAGCAGCATCCACAGCGTGAAGGGCAGCGACCAGACCACGTAGACCAGCACCAGACCCTGCAGCGAGTTCAGCAGGCCGAGGTTCTTCAGCACGATGAAGAGCGGGATCACGATCAGGATGAACGGGAAGACCTGGCTGACCAGGATCCAGCCGATCGTGACGGTCCGAAGGCGGCTGCGGTTGCGAGCCAGGGCGTACGAGGCCGGCAGCGCCAACACCGTGGTGATCACTGCCGTGGCGACAGCCACGATGAGCGAGTTGAGCAGCGCTCGACCGAGGTTGTTGTGCACCATCGCAGCCACAAAGTTGTCGACCGTCGGCATGGTCGGAAACAGCGTCGGGTTGATGGTGGCCAGCTCTTGCGGCGACTTGAAGGCCGTGGTGATCAGCCAGAGCAGAGGGAACCCGAGGAAGCAGATGAAGAAGCCGAGCGCGATGTACTGCAGGACTCTGGTGTAGGGCTTCGGCTTCATTTCGCCTCCCTCATCTGCCGCCAGAGGTAGGCGCCCATGATCGCGAGCACGATGACGACCATGGCGTTGCCGAGGGCCGAGGCGTAGCCGAACTCGCCGTTGCCGAAGGCGCGCTGGTAGGCGAACAGCATCGGCAGCATCGTCCTGCCGCCAGGGCCGCCCTCGGTGAGCACGTAGACCAGGCCGAACGAGTTGAAGTTCCAGACGAAGTCCAAGGTCGTGATGGCCACCACGACGGGCTTGATCGCAGGCCAGGTCACCGTGGTGAACCGCTTCCAGGTGCCGGCACCGTCGAGGGCGGCGGCCTCATGCAGCTCGTACGGGATGTTCTGCAACCCGGCAAGCAGCGCGATCGTGGTCTGCGGCATGCCCGACCACACACCAACGACGATCACTGCCGGGAGCGCCAAGGAGAAGTCGCCCAGCCAGTTGATGTTGTGGGTGATCAGCCCGGCGTTCTTGAGCATGGCGTTCAACAGGCCAGCGTCGGGGTGGTAGATCAGCTTCCACAGGATCGCGGTGATGACCGACGGCATCGCCCACGGCACGAGGGCCAATGGCCGTACCAGCCACTGCAACCGCAGACCCGCGTTCAGCAGCAGCGCCAACGACAGCGCGAGGAAGAACTGGATGACCGTCACCGAGAACGACCAGGTCAACCCGATCTGGAAGGAGTTCCAGAACAGGTCGTCCTTGAGCAGCTTGGCGTAGTTGTTGAGCCCGTTGAAGCTGAACCGTACGTCGTAGCCCGCCGCGGCGTCGGTGAACCCCAGCCAGATGCCGTTGGCGAGCGGGTAGACGCTGAACGCGATCACCGGGATCAGCGACGGCAGCAGCAGCCACCACATCGCCCGATTCTGCCGCTGGGCAAGGTTGACCCGACGCTTGGGCGCGGTCGTGGTAGCCACGCTGGCGACCGAGTCAGCCATCCCAACCCCCTCACGTCACGACGTTGTAAACGTTTACGGCTGGACTCTAGCCGGTCGCTCCGACAGTCGCCAGAGGTTGCGAACGTCGGTGTCCGAATCGTTATGTGCAGAGTGGCGAGCACTCACGCTGAGCCATCCTGGCTACCATCACCCCACGGACGTGCTTGATGGTCAGCTCAGGATCGAGGCCCTCAAGCCCCCTCTCGCAGAACGGATGACCAGGTGTTCCAAGGAGCCGTCATCGCGGCCGTCGTTCCGGCGTACCGCGAGGAGAAGCTGATCGCCACGGTCATCACGACCATGCCCGACTTCGTCGACCACATCGTGATCGTCGACGACTGCAGCCCCGACGGTACGAGTGCCGCCGTCGAAGCGGTGGGCGACCCCCGCGTCACCTTGATCCGGCACGAGAAGAACACCGGCGTGGGGGGCGCCATCGTCACCGGTCACAAGAAGGCCATGGAGCTTGGCTCCGACATCAACGTGATCATGGCTGGCGATGCCCAGATGGATCCCGCCGCGCTACCGGCGCTGCTGCGACCGATCACCGTGCAGGGGTACGGCTTCGCCAAGGCGAACCGCTTCTTTGCCCCCGAGTCGTTCAAGGGAATGCCGGGATACCGCGTCTTCGGCAATATCGTGCTGTCGTTCATGACGAAGCTCGCCTCGGGCTACTGGAATCTGTTCGATGCCCAGAACGGCTACACCGCGACCCGTACGGACGTGCTCGAACGCCTCCCGCTCGACCACATCTCCCAGGGCTACAGCTTCGAGAACGACTACCTGATCCACCTCAATATCCTGCAGACGGGCGCGACCGACGTGCCGATCGCCGCCTTGTACGGCGAGGAAACCTCCACGATCAGCCTCAAGCGCGTGATTCCGGAGCTGCTGCGGCTGCTGACCTTCGGCTTCTGGAAGCGGATCTGGTACCGCTACGTTCTCTGGTCGTTCTCGCCCGTCGCGGTGCTGCTCTTCCTCGGTCTGCCCTTGTTCGTGGTCGGCTTCGTGCTCGCGATCCTGTTCACCGTGCTGACGGCGGGTACGGGAACCGCCACGGCCGGCACCACCATGCTCGCCGCCCTCCCCATCATCGTCGGCACCCAGATGCTGCTAGCGGCGCTGCAGCTCGACATCCAGGGCAGCCCAGACAAGCCGACCCATGAACCGTTCCTTTCGGCGGCCGAACGCGCCCAGCTCAAGACCGAGCGGGCTCGAGGGGCGCTGCCTCCGGCGGCCACGACCATCGGCCTGGCACCGTCAGAGGACACCGAGACCGACAGTGAACTGACCGTCGAGGTCCCAGAGCCCGAGCAGCCTCGCTGACTCAGGCGCCCAGCGGCCGGGCGTCAGTACCCTCAGGGCCCTCAGCATCGTCAAGCCCGCTGGGACCGGCTACCCGCTCGGCTCCCTTCGGACGCAGCGCCACGGCCACCAACGCAGCCGCTCCGGCGGCCATCAGGTCGCCAGCGGTGAACATCAGCCGCGACACGAGGCTGACCGCGGCCGCCTGCGCCTGCGACATCACCAGCGACATCGCCGCGATCAGGACCGCCTCCCGTACGCCCACTCCCGAAGGGAGCAGGAAGGCCAGCAGCGACACGGTGAAGCCGATCGAGACAGCGCCGGTGACGAGAAGGAGCACGGTGAGGTCCCAGGTGACCATGGAGCCAGCCAGCAGCCAGAGGTGCAGTCCGTAGAGGAGGTAGCCCAGCAGCGTCCAGCCCATCGCCTTCGCCACCGTGACCCCAGACACCGTGTGCGTCAGCGGGGGCCGCTTGGCGAGCTTCAGGATGAACGACGCCATGGCGGTGAGGATCTTCGGATGTAGACAGATCAGCCCCGGCGGCAGGAGCGCGAAGAGCCACAGCACCTCGGGGCGTGACGCGAGCAGAGGAAGGGAGAGGCTGCCGAGCAGGAGCGAGGCGACGACCCCGATGCCGGCGGCGTACAGCGAGGCGATCAGCACCCGCGACCGGACCACCCCGCTCGCGCGACCCAACTCCATCTGCATGACGTATGCCCACAGAGATCCCGGGACGTACTTGCCCAACGAGCCGACCAACGCGATCTGAGCACCCTTCGCGATGGGCACCCGCGGACCAAGACCGTTGAGCAGGGTTACCCAGGCCAACGTGATGACCACCAGGCCGGCCAGGACGACGAGCATGGACAGGCCGAGGTACAGCGGCGACATCTCCGAGAGGGCGGCCCCGACCTCGTTCCACTGCCTGGCGAGGTAGTACGTGGCGAAGCCCAGCACCAGAGCGAGCAGGGCGAGTCGGACGACCAGCGACAACCAGTCCCGTGCGGTCCGATGCGCCATCAGCAGCAGCTGCGCTGGGAGGCGTACGGGACGGTCACCCCGCCACTGTAGTGTCCAGTGAACGGAGTTGCCCACGCGCTGGCTGAGCTCGAGAGAGCGCCTGAGCAGGTCCTCGGCGAGGCGCTACGGGGAGGGGGCTGACCATGACGAACCCACGAGTCATGCTCATCGGGGCGGGCACGATGGGCGCCCACCACGCCCGGGTGACGGCGTCATCTCCTCGCGTGGAACTGGCAGTGGTCGTCGATCCGGACGAGCGAGTGGGTCGAGGTCTGGCCGAGCAGTACGGCGCGAGCTGGGCTCCAGAGGCCACCTTCACCGGCATCGACGCCGTCATTGTGGCTGCGGTCACTGACGCCCATGCGCACGTGGCCAGCGCCGTGCTTGACGCACGCCTCCCGATGCTCCTGGAGAAGCCCGTCGCAACCGACATCGCCATCACCCGCGACATCGTGGCCGCCTCCCAGCGAGCGGGGACGCCCCTCATGTGTGGCTTCGTCGAACGCTTCAACCCTGCGGTCATCACCGCGCGCGCCCTGCTCAAGGACCCCGTCTACCTGACGGCCCAGCGTCACTCCCCGTACGCGCGCCGGATGAGGACCGGCGTCGCCTGGGATCTGCTCATCCATGATGTCGATCTGGCCATCCAGATCCTCGGCTCTGAGCCCACGTCGGTTCAGTCCGTCCTGGGCGAGTTCTCCTCACAGTCCGCACCCGGCGAGGAGGACGTCGCTGACGCCATCCTGGGCTTCGGGTCAGGCGCCGTCGCCACCGTCTCCGCCGCCAGGATCGGGCAGCGCAAGGTACGGACGATGGTGATCCATGAGGAGGACCGTCTGGTCGAGCTGGATCTGCTGCGCCGCAGCATTGCTATCCACTGGAGTGTCTCCGAACAGCTCGTGGACGGCGGCCGAGGCTACCGACAGCAGTCCATCATCGAGATCCCTGACCTCGCCACGAGCCAAGAGCCGTTGGCGGCTCAGCTTGACCGGTTCATTGACCTCATCGATGGCCGAGCTGATCTCGACCAGGAGCGAGACGGACTGCTCGTGCCGCACGAGGTGATTGAGCGGGTCAGGAAGGGCTACGTGTCAACACTGCTGCCCGTACGTCATGAAAGGCCGGCGTGAGGCGAGGGCCGGCCTGCAGAGTCGCTGCCGACAACAAGCTCGCGAGCTGGCCGACGGCCGCGTACGGGGGTCAAGGGATGCGGTCCATCCGCCCGTGACACGGACTGGACGGCCTCGACGACATAGAGCGGCCTGCCGCGGGACTCCTCAACCGCCCGCCAGAGGTACTCCCCGACCATCCCGACGAGGGCGAGGTTCGTTCCGCTGAGGATGAGGACCACGACCAGCAACGTCGGCCAGCCTTCGGGGGTCGGCACCCCCACCAGGGCACGCGCGACCAGGAACAGGGCATAGGCGAAACCGGCCGCCGCCACAGCAAGCCCAATGGCTGTGCAGACGCGCAAGGGCAACGACGAGAACTGGACCATGGAGTCGACGGCGAGCCCCAGGATCTTGCGCCGCGTCCACCGGCTCTGGCCGTGCTGCCGATCAACCAGCTCGAAACCCACCCTGGTCTGTTTGAACCCCACCCACGCCACAAGTGCCAAGACGTTGCGGTTGTGTTCCGGCATGCTCACGACGGCGTCGATGGCCACTCGGTCGATCAGGGCGCCAGAGGGGCCTTCCGCTGGGTAGTCCGGCAGCCGAGCGAGCCTAGAGAAGAGGAAGGAGAACGCTTGCGACATCAGCCGATAGGCCAACCCACGCTCGACGCGGGACCGCCGGATGCCCCAGACGACATCGCTGCCGGCACGCCAATGGGCCAGACAGTCCTCGATGAAGGAGTCAGGCTCCGGCAGATCAGCACCCAGGATGAATGCTGCGTCCCCCTTGCAGTACCGCAGCCCGGCCGAGATCGCGTAGTGGGCACCGAAGTTGCGCGCAAGCGTCACCACGGTGACGTTGTCGGCCTCGCGAGCCTGGGCCAGCATCGCGCTGGAGGTCCCGTCGGTGGAACCGTCGTCGACCAGGACCATCTCGAACCGGTAGTCCGGTTGCGATGTGATCAGGTGCCGATATCGCTCCAGGAGGGCAGGCACCCCATCGTGCTCGTTCAGCGCCGGGATGATCACCGACAGCAACGGACGCGAGGCGTCGAGGCTGTCGGGCTCGGTGTCCGTCATGGTGTGTCCTTTGGTACGAAGACGACGAGGCCCAGAGCTGGGGGAACTGCGTCCAGCTTCCGGTAATCCTTGTCCCTGTCCAGCCCGCAGGCGCGCAGGGCACGGTCATCGGACGCGATCGGCGCCCGGTTGAAGAGGATGATCGGCTTCTCGCTCGTGAGTGGCCCACTCTCACGGCAGGCAGCCTCGATACCCAGCGCGGTTCGTTCCGGATCCAAGGCCGAGTACCACGCCTCGCCCACGGTCCGGCCGTTCACGACCAGCACCCAACCAGCGAGCTCGTCGAACGCCATCATCCGGCGGCCAGGTTCCCGTGTCCAAGGCCGGAGCGCCTCCACATACGCTGCCACCTCGGCCGCCACGGACGGGTCCAGCCTGATGGAGGTCAGAACAGGAACGTCACGGACTGCAGCCGTTGTTCCACTGGCTGGGGTCGTGCGGTAGGGGACGTACCAGGTTCCGGTCACTGCCGCCGCGGTGGACGAGCTGACCATGAGGACCGCGATCGCGGCCGCGCACACCCAAGCCGCCCACGTGCTTTCGACCGAGATCCCTGACCACACCCAGATCACCAGTGCCAGCCACGGTGCGTAGCAGCTGACCGCGAGGTAGAGGATCGGGTTGCCTGTTCCCGCCGCTTGCAGCACTGGCAGCAGCACCAGGAGCAGTACGACAGCAACCTCTCCGAGGCGAGGCCCTACCTGCACCGACCGTACGGAGTCCCTGAGGCGGGACCGATGGCCAGCCCGGAGCCCGTCCCACACGTGAGCGAGCGCAGAGGACACCCACAGCAAGGCTGCGAGCACAATGCCAGCGGTCACCACCGGGAGGAAGTCGTTCAGATGGATGGTGCCACCCCAGTACGCGCCATCTCGAAGGAGGGGGAAGGAGCACACGGCCAGGGTGGCCAGCGTGGCCATCACCCCGATGATGGTCAGGACCCGACCTCGGAGGAACGGGGCGGCCACACAAGCGAGGACGAATGGCCACCAGGTGGTCAGGATCTGGACCACCGTCCAGATCGTCGAGTCCGCATACATGGCCACAAGCGAGCGCGGGGAGTTGGTGGCCGCGGCAACGAGCCGGTTGGTCTCCACCATCTGGCTGACGACCCGGTCGAGCGAGGCGATGGCCACCTGGAAGACCACCGCTGTAGCCAGCAGCGACGCGAGGAATGGGGCAACCACCCTGACCACTCCCCGCCGACCCAACGGCAACACGACCACCACGGCCACCACTGCGAGTGAGCCCAGGGTGACCACCGCTGAGGCCCATTTGGTCAGGAGCATGGTGAACGCGACAGGCGCGATGGCGCCCCCGACCAGCCAGGAGGGGAGCCGCTGCAGGTTGGCGCTGCGGGAGAGTTCCAGGACGCCCGCGGCCACAAGGAGCGCGCCGAGGGCGGCGACATCGTTGTAGCCCGGGCTCTTGGGCAGCCAGCTCATCGCCAAGCCACCGATGGCGGTCACGAGAAGCACACCGGCAGCTGTCCAGAGTCCTGACAGCCTGCCCCACTCGCGGTGAGTACCGAGCCACCGCATGAACGCCCAGCCGAACCCAGCATTCGCCACGACCACAGTCGCGATCCGGAAGACACGCAGCCCAGCGATGTCATAGCCGAGCATCTGGTAAATCGGTCCATAGAAGTACTGGACACCGGAGAAGGCACGCGTGTCCGTGCTCCACCAGCGATAGGACAGCAGGTAGAAGCTCTCATCCGAGAGGTCGAGCCCGCGGGGGGCAGCCACAGCCGCAACCACGATCCACAGGACCAGCAGTGCCCCTCCGATCCCGGCCACTACTCGCAACACCCAGGCAGCAAGCGAGCTCTGAGAGGAACTGGTCTCGGCCTCGATCAATGGACCACCGCTCACGTTCGCAGCCACCGGACCAGCCGGGCGTGCCCAGTGAGGCACGACGCTGCTCGACGACGGGGTGGCACGCCGCTCACTGTAAGGAGTCGCTCACACTTCCGCAAAGCAACGCCCCGCTCCCGTCGCGCTGACTAGCAGGGGAGAATCAGGCGTACGGGACGGGCTCACCCAGAGCTAGGCTGGCCACGTACGACCCGATCTCGAGGGATGCTGTGGCCGCGGGCGAGGGCGCGTTCAGCACGTGGACCTGGCGGTTCGTGCGCTGGATGATGAAGTCGTCGGCGGTCGAGCCGTCCCGCAGCAGAGCCTGTGCCCGGATGCCAGCGCCAGCCCGACGGATGTCGCTCTCGCGGATCGACGGCACGAGCTGAGCCAGCGAGCGGGCGAAGAGTCGCCGCGACCACGACCGGGTGTACTCCTTGACCCCGGTCAGCAACTGCTTGCGCGCCAGCCGGAGGAAGCCCGGGTAGGTGACCGACTCGACGGTCTCCTTCACGTTGATCGTGCCCCAGGTGTAGCCCTCCCGCGCGAACGCGAAGACAGCGTTTGGACCGGCATGGCGCGACCCGTCGATCATGCGGGTCAGGTGCACACCCAGGAAGGGCAGCTCCGGGTCAGGCACCGGGTAGATGAGGTTGTTCACCAGGTAGTGCTTGTCCTCGTGCAGCTCGTAGTACTCACCGCGGAACGGCACGATCTGCACATGTGGCTCGAGCCCGGCCAGCCGGGCGATCTTGTCGCACTGCAGGCCAGCGCAGTTCACCATCGCGTCGGCGGAAACAGTGCCCTTCGTGTGTTCGACGATCACCCGGTCCGACTCCTCGACGATCCCGATCGCGGCGGTGCCCTTCAGCAGGGTGGCCCCCGCAGCCGCGGCCAGCTCGGCGTACTTCCTGGTCACCGCTCCGTAGTCGATGATGCCGGTGCTCTTCACGTGCAGCGCCTCGACGCACGATACGTACGGCTCGTACTCCCGCGCCTGCTGCGGCGTCACTCGCTCCAAGGGCGTGCCGTTGGCGATGCCGCGCTCCTCGAGCTTGCGCAGCTGCGGCACCTCCTTGGCCGACGTGGCGACGATGAGCTTGCCGCAGATGTCGTACGGGATCCCGTGCTCCTCGGCAAACTCGGTCATAGACCGGTTCCCCGCCACGCACATGCGGGCCTTGAGGGAGCCGGGCTTGTAGTACGGCCCGGCATGGATGACGCCCGAGTTGCGGCCGGTCTGATGGGGAGCCCAGTGGTCCTCCTTCTCCAGCACTGTTACCGCCACGCCGCGCTGGGTCAGTCGTAGCGCCGTCGCCAGTCCGACGATTCCGCCGCCGATGATCGCGACGCTGCGTGGCTCCATGACTCCTCTTCCTACGACGACCCGACCTCGACGACCTGCCCTGGCATCGTACGGCCCACCGATCAGTCGACCGGACCGGCCACACGAGGCTCGGCTGAAGGTTGTGCCGAGTCGCGGGCACTAGGATGTCTGGCGCATGCACTCCCACGAACGAGAACTCCGCAGAGGAGAGAGATGACGATCCCCCTCGGCCAACCGACCGTCGGCCAGGCCGAGCTTGATGCGATCGCACGGGTTTTCGAGACCCACTGGCTCTCGGGTGCCGGACCCACCTGCAAAGCCTTCGAGGACCGGTTCGCGACGGTGGCGGGCACGACCCACGCTCTCGCCACCAGCAACTGCGGCTCGTCGCTCCACCTCGCCTGCCTCGTGCTGGGCTGCGGCCCGGGCGATGAGGTGATCGTCGCCGACTACACCTTCCCCGCCACCGGTCATGCCGTCGCGTGGACCGGCGCGACGCCCGTCTTCGCTGACATCCGGCCCGACACGTGGTGCGTTGACCCGGCGGCTGTCGAGGCGTCGATCACGGAACGTACGGTCGGCATCATCGCGGTCGACGTCTTCGGGCAGCCCGCCGACTACGCCGAGCTGAGGGCGATCGCCGACCAGCACGGCCTGTGGCTCGTCGAGGACGCCGCCTGCTCGGCCGGTGCGTCCTACCAGGGCCGCCCCGCGGGTTCGCTCGCCGACATCGCCTGCTTCTCGTTCCATGGCCGCAAGGGCATCACCGCTGGTGAGGGCGGCACGCTCACCACCAGCAACCCAGAGTGGGCCGACAAGGCCCGCAAGCTCCACACGTACGGCATTGCCCCGGCCCTGAGCCGCGAGGGGTCCAACGACCTGCCCGTGCCGAGCTTCGACGCGCTGGGCTACAACTACCGCATGTCCGACGTGCAGGCGGGCATCATGCTCGCCCAGCTCGACCGACTGCCCGACCTGGTCGCCTCGCGTCAGGCCCGGGCTGCGCAGTACCACGAGCTCCTCGCAGACGTCGAGGGCGTCAGCGCCCCGGTGGCGCTCGACGACCGTACGCACCCCTGGCAGTCGTACGTCGTGACCCTCGACCACGGTGTCGAGCGCGGCAAGGTCGCCGAGTACCTCAAGGCCAACGGTGTGCAGTGCAACATCGGCACGTACGCCTCGCATGTGCAGCCGATCTACGGCTTCGACCGCAGCCTGCCCGTCTCGGCCGACCAGTGGACCCGCCACCTCGCCATCCCCATGCACGCCAACCTCACCGAAGACCAGGTGTCGCAGGTCGTCTCGACCCTCGCCGCCGCACTCCGCAGCTGACCCGAAAGGCACTTCACATGACCAAGACCGTCCTCGTCACGGGCGGGGCCGGCTTCATCGGCCTGCACGTCGTCCCCATGCTCCTCGAGAAGGGTTACGACGTCCGCATCTTCGACAACATGTTCCGAGGTGACCGGGAGGCCGTGAACGAGCTCGCCAAGACCGGTCGGGTCACCCTGGTCGACCAGGACGTCCGGTACGGCGGCGCCCTCCACGCGGCCATGGCTGGCTGCGACTCGGTGATCCACCTGGCCGCGGTGTCGATCAACAAGTCGGTGGCCGACCCGTACGAGTCGATGGACATCAACACCATCGGCACCCACAACGTGCTGGCCGCCGCGGCCGACCACAAGGTGCGTCGGGTCGTCTTCGCCTCGTCGGCGTCGGTGTACGGCGACCCCGACGAGCTGCCGATGCACGAGGACAGCAAGCTCAAGCCGCAGACCCCGTACTGCATCAGCAAGCGCACGGGCGAGGATCTGTGCGCCTACTACGAGCGTCGCGCGGGGCTGTCGTGGATCGCGCTCCGGTTCTTCAACGTGTACGGCGAGGGCCAGAAGACCACCGCCTACTACACGTCGGTGATCAACCACTTCGTCAACCGGCTGAAGAACGGCGAGCCGCCGGTCATCGACGGTGAGGGCAAGCAGTCGATGGACTTCATCCACGTGCACGACATCGCCCGCTCGGTCGTCATGGCCCTTGAGGCCGAGCAGGACAACGTGGTCGTCAACGTCGGTACCGGCATCGACACCTCGATCGCGGATCTCGCCCACATCCTGATCGACGCCGTCGGGGTGGACGTCGAGCCGATCTTCAACCCGCGCAAGGTGCTCGTGTCGCGCCGCGCCGCTGACACCACCCGGGCGAAGGAGGTGCTCGGCTTCGAGCCGACCATCGACGTGCGCACCGGCATGACGAACCTGATCCGGAACAGCTGACGTACGGTGGTCGCCGAGCCCGAGCCGTTCGCGGGGCCGTTCCCGCCGAACAAGTACCACCCGCTGGCCTGGATCCTCGGTGACCCCCTGATCGGTGACGGCACCTGGATCGGTCCGTTCTGCCTCATGGACGGCTCCGGCGGCTTGACGATCGGTTCCGGCTGCGACTTCGCCGCGGGCACGCATGTCTACACGCACTCATCGGCGCTGCGGTGCGTGTCAGGTCGGCGTCACCCCGCGGTTGACCGGGCGCCCGTCGTGATCGGCGACCGGGTGTTCGTCGGCGCCAACTGCGTGATCCAGATGGGCGTCACCATCGGCGACGAGTCGATCATCTCGGCCGGCTCGGTGGTCACCCGAGACGTGCCGCCCCGTACGGTCGTGGCTGGCGTGCCGGCCCGGGTGGTCGGCACAGTCGACCTCACCGACCCGGAGAACCCAGCGGTCGTACGGGTCTGAGCCCAGCCCCGACGTTCAGGTCAGCCCTCAGGCCTTGACCTTCGCGATCACCTCGTGCGACGGCAGGATCGAGGCGCGCTCGGTGTCGGCGTCGACCTTGCCCTGCAGCACGTCGACGAACCGGTCGAGCTGGGCGCTCAGCGGCTCCTGGCTGGTCACCAGCTCGGGGATCTCGATGACGGTCTGCTGCTTGTAGCCACGGCCCTCGTCGACCGCGCTCGCCGAGACGTGGTGGTAGACCGTCACGTCACGACGAAGCAGGTCGAGCTCGATCAGGCGGTCGACCTCGTGGATCACGAGCGTACGGACCTTCTTCTGCCCGATCCGGGCGGCCGAGATGCTGGCCATCGCGCCGGACTCGAACGTCATGATGACGTCGGCGACGTCCTCGGCATCGGCGAGGGAGTTCGGGTTGAACACGCCCAGGGTCGAGTGGACCTTCGCCGGGGTCGAGCTCAGCAGAGTGATCGCCAGGTCCACGTCATGCACGAGCAGGTCCCACGAGACGCCCGTCAGGATCCGGGGAGCGTACGGCGAGTGCCGCTGCGCCGTGACATAGACGGGCTGGCTCATCAGTGCACGAGCCGTCACCACGGCAGGGTTGTATCGCTCGACGAACCCACACATCAGCGGGGTGCCCGCAGCCTCTGACAGGGCGACGATCTCGCGCGACGCCTCGATGCCAGCAGCCAGCGGCTTCTCCAGCAGCATCGGCTTGCCTGCGGCGATCACCGCGGCAGCGATATCCGGGTGCGCCTCGGTGGCGGCAGCGACGATGACGGCGTCTACCGACGAGAAGTCCGGCTCGGCTGCCCACTGCGCCCCGTACCTCTCAGCGATCGGCTTGGCGACACCCTCGCGTGGGTCGACGATCACCGCGAGGTCGGCGCGGGCCGAGTTGGCCGTGACGCGGGCGTGGTTCTGGCCCATCGAGCCAGAGCCGATGAGCATGATGCGCGGGTTCGCCATGCTGGTCAGCCCTTCGCGGACTCGGTGACAGCGGCGATGATCTCGTCAAGCTGCGCCTGGGTGAGCTTCGGGTGCACCGGGATCGAGACCGACTCGGTGGCGATCCGCTTGGCCACGGGGCAGTCGGAGATGATCACGTCGTCGCGGCCCTGGTAGGTCTCGTAGTCGAAGACGAGCTTCGGGTAGTAGATGCCGTTGCCGACGCCGTGGGCGGTGAGCTTCTCGATGAACCGCTCGCGGGTGGTGCCCGTCTCGGGAGTGATCCGCAGCGTGTACTGGTGCCAGACGTGCTCGCGGCCGGGCATCACCTTCGGGGTGATCACGCCGGGCACATCGGCCAGGCCAGCGGTGAGGTAGGCGGCGTTCTCGCGACGCTTGGCGACGATCTCGTCGTAGTGGTTGAGCTGCGGGATCGCCAGCGCGGCCTGCAGGTCGGTGAGGCGGTAGTTGTGGCCGGCCATCACGTACTCGTACCGAGCGCGCATGCCCTGGTTGCGCATCACCCGCAGGGTGTCGGCGATGGCGTCGTCGTTGGTGGTGAGCATGCCGCCCTCACCGGTGGTGATGTTCTTCGTCGCGTAGAACGAGAAGGAGCCGATGCCGTACGACCCCAGCTGGCGGCCGTCGACCGTAGCACCGTGCGACTGGGCGGTGTCCTCGACGATGTGCAGGCCCTTGTCGGCGGCGAGCTTCGCGATGCCGGTCATGTCGGCGCCCTGGCCGTACAGGTGTACGGGCATCAGCACCTTGGTCCGGTCCGTGATGCGGGCCGCCATCGTCTCGGCGGTCACATTGAAGTCGTCCTCGGAGATGTCGGCGAACGTCGCCGTGGCACCTGCCTCGAGGATGGCGTTGAGGGTGGCGATGAAGGTGAAGGGGCTGGTCAGCACCTCGTCGCCCGGCTTCAGGTCAAGGGCCTGGACGGCTGCGACCAGCGAGATCGTGCCGTTGGACACCGCCACAGCGTGCTTCGTGCCGACCATGGCTGCGAAGCGATCCTCGAGCTCCTTCACCTTGGGGCCTTGCGCGACCATGCCCGAGCGCAGCACGCCCAGAACCTGCTCCTCGACCTCGGGCCCGAACTCGACGACTGTGATGGGAATCATGGGTCTGATCCTAGGAGATGTTCGCGCGTCGGAGTGGGCGGGGTCCTTCAGTGTCCGCCATGGTCCGGGTGCCTCCCATCACGACAGCGGAGTCGTGTCTAGACTGTCACGACGACTCCCTGCCACGCGGCCCCGACTCGGCAGCGCAGCCGTCCAAGCCCACTGATCAGCCGGAGGAGCCCGTGACCGCGGAGTCAGCAGAGCCCGGTACGTCAGGCAGGGCCGAGATCCCCGGGGGTCCAGACCTTGCTCCACCGCGGCAGCGGAGAGGGCGACGGACCTGGGGCCGCTGGCTGCGACGCGCCGGGATGCCCGTCGTTCTACTCCTGGCCATGCTGACGGGGATCGCGTGGTCAGTGGCGTCTCCGCCCGGCTCCTCACCTGACGACGACTTCCACGCTGCCAGCATCTGGTGCCCCGATCCGGTTGAGACGTCAGGCTGTGAGCTGGTTCGTGACGCCAGCGGCAAGGTCACTGGCGTGCTCGTACCCCAGTCCGTGGCAGCGCCGGCAGGATGCTACGCGTTCCACCCCGAGGAGTCTGGCGCGGCTTGCCTGCAGTCATTGCGTGACGACCAACTCGTCGCTGTGACCTGGTTCAACCAGGGCCTCTATCCAGGTCCGTACTACCGCGTGCTGCACCTGCTGGTGGGGAACGAGCCCGTCGCCTCACTGGTCGGGATGAGGATCTTCAACGCCGCGCTGAGTGTGATTGTTCTCGGTGGTCTCCTGTGGACCGCCCAGCTCCGGGACAGACGGACGCTGTCGCTGGCCTGGTTCGC
>Ga0116180_1002387_pt1 | contig 14827 bp, 10 predicted proteins | sample AD_UKC073_MetaG_FD_89804 | JGI IMG/M metagenome (GOLD analysis project Ga0116180, IMG submission 89804) | Active sludge microbial communities of municipal wastewater-treating anaerobic digesters from USA - AD_UKC073_MetaG | ecosystem: Engineered > Bioreactor > Anaerobic > Digestate | place: USA...
GGTGCTGCCGACAAAAGGCCGCCCCGCGACAAAGGCAAGCGCCAACTCGGACGGAGTCAGATCGTGCCGGCGGGCGAGCGCCGCATAGGCTTCGACGGCGGGCCGCACATTGGGCTTTTCGTAACGCTGGCCGAATGCCGGAAAGAGCGTGATACGCCCCGTCGCCGAAGGGTCTTCGAGATATTTTGCAGTGAGGTGACCGAAGGCCAGCACCGAATAAGGCAGCAGACTCACCTTCTCGCGGAAACAGACTTCCGCCAGCGCCTGTTCGAAAACCCGATTCAGCAGGCTGTAGGCGTTCTGAACCGACACGACGCGAGGCAGGCCGAGCTCGTCGGCAACCCGCAGGAAGGTCATCAGACCCCACGGATTTTCGTTGGACAGGCCCACGTAGCGGATCTTTCCCTCCGTCACCAGTTCGGCCATCGCAGCCATCTGCTCCCGGATCGGCGTGAAGGCGCGCTCATTGGTCTCGTCGAAACGCCAGCCGCCGAACATCGGCTGATTCCGATCCGGCCAGTGAATCTGATAGAGATCGATGTAGTCGGTGCCCAGGCGACGCAAGCTGCCCTCGACCGCGGCACGGATGGTTTCCCGGCCGTTGGATTCCGGTCCGCCGCGAATCCAGTCGAGCTTGCGTCCGGCGGACGTCAGTTTAGTGGCCACGATCGCCGTGTCGCGGGCGCGGCCCTTCAGCCATGAACCGACGATCGATTCGGTCGCCCCGGAAGTTTCGGCCCTCGGCGGCACCGGATACATCTCGGCCGTATCGATGAAATTCACGCCGTGGGCAAAGGCGGCATCGAGTTGGGCGTGCGCTTCGGCTTCGGAATTTTGCTGACCGAAGGTCATGGTGCCGAGACAGACGGACGAAACCAGCAGATCGCTGGCTCCAAGCTTGCGGTATTCCATGGAAAGACTCCAGAAATCTCGGGTGGGAAGGAGCTTGAGCAACGATCGGTTATCATCCGCGCCACCCCACCCGCCCTGGGCGGCAACGCGGCTGGCACGCTCCGGATCGTCCAGCCCCGGATTTTACACGGCCCGCCACGGCCCTCCGCGCCTTTACACATCATGCCGACAGCCCACCAGCCCTGCGAATCCCTCGGCCTACTCGTCCAATGCCGCCCGGGCTTCGAGTCCGACGCCGGCCTCGAACTCGAAACCGCCGCCCGCGCCGCGCGCCTGGAAGGCAAGATCGACACCCAGCCCAACAGCGGATTCGTCGTCCTCGCCCTCGACACACCCCAGCCCCACGACGCCGTGCGGCGGCGCCTCGACCTCTCCCGGCTGATCTTCTGCCGCCAGGCCTGCCACGTGGTGGCCGTGCTCGACGAACTTCCCGAACGCGACCGCCTGACGCCCCTGCGCGCCGCCATCGCAAGCACCGGCGAACGCTTCTCCGCCCTGCTCCTCGAAACCCCCGACACCAACGATGGCAAGGAGCAATCGGGTTTCCTGCGTCGCTTCGGCCCGCTGCTCGAAGAGGCGCTTGCCAAAGACGGCCTGCTCCGTTCCGACTCGCCCCATCTGCCGCGCCTGCACGTGTTCTTCGAAGGGCCCAAACGTGCCTGGCTCGGCCTCAGCGCCAGCAGCGAAGCTTCGCCCTGGCCGATGGGCATTCCGCGCCTGCGCATGCCGAAGGACGCGCCGAGCCGCTCCACCCTCAAACTCGCCGAAGCCATTCTCACGCTGCTCTCGCCCGACGAACAGAAAGCCACCCTGCGCCCTGGCCTCACCGCCGTCGATCTCGGCGCAGCGCCCGGCGGCTGGAGCTGGCAATTGGCCAGCCGCGGCCTGCGCGTCACCGCCATCGACAACGGCCCGCTCGCTCCGTCGGCCCTCGCCACGGGCCTGATCGACCATCTGAAAGTCGATGGCTTCACCTGGAAACCGAAGAAACCGGTCGAGTGGATGGTCTGCGACATGGTCGAACAACCTTCGCGCATCGCTCCGCTGATGGCCGAGTGGGTCGCCAGCGGACGCTGCCGGCGCAGCATCTTCAACCTCAAGCTGCCGATGAAACGCCGCTACGAGGAAATCGAACGCTGCCGCGCCGCGATCGACCACCGCATGCGCGCCGGCAACATCAAATACATATTGCGAATCAAACACCTCTACCACGACCGGGAAGAAGTTACGTGCTATCTGACGAAGCGCTGATTCCTCCGCGATGTATAATGGACGACTAATTTCATGGTGCACTGCAGTAAAATGTCGGCACCCACAACGTGAACATACCCATGTCGTTTTCCGAACTCGGTCTCATCCCTGAAATCCTGCAAGCCGTCACCGATGCCGGCTACACCGAACCGACGCCGATCCAGCGCCAAGCGATTCCGGTCGTCCTCGCCGGCCACGACGTCATGGGTGGCGCCCAGACCGGCACCGGCAAAACGGCGGGTTTCACGCTGCCCTTGCTCAACCGCCTGGCCCGGCATGCCAGCACGTCGACCAGCCCGGCCCGTCACCAGGTCCGTGCACTGATCCTGGCGCCGACGCGGGAACTCGCGATGCAGGTCTACGAGTCGGTCAAGATGTACTCCAAGCACCTTCCGTTACGCAGCACCTGTATCTACGGCGGCGTGGACATGAACCCGCAGATCCAGGAACTGCGTCGCGGCATCGAAATCGTCGTCGCTACGCCGGGCCGACTGCTCGACCACGTCCAGCAGAAAACCATCGCCCTCGGCCAAGTCGAGTTCCTCATTCTCGACGAAGCCGACCGCATGCTCGACATGGGCTTCATCCCGGACATCCGCCGCATCCTCGCGCTGCTGCCGACCAACCGCCAGAGCCTGCTGTTCTCCGCCACCTTCTCGGACGAGATCAAAAAGCTTGCCGACCAGATGCTGAAGAACCCGCAACTGATCGAAGTCGCCCGCCGCAACATGGTGAGCGAAACCATCAGCCACATCGTTCACCCGGTTTCCAGCGGTCTCAAGCGCAACCTGCTTGCCCACATCGTGCGTCATGAGGACGAAGCCAATCAGGTGCTGGTCTTCGTGGACACCAAATTCGCCTGCAGCCGCCTCGCCCATTTCCTCGAGCGCCACGGCATCTCGGCCGACTCGATCCACGGCGACAAAAGTCAGCAAGCCCGCACCGAAACCCTCGAAAACTTCAAGAGCGGGAAGGTCCGCGTCCTCGTCGCAACCGACGTTGCCGCCCGCGGCCTCGATATCGAGGACCTGCCCTCGGTCATCAATTTCGAACTGCCCCATACCGCCGAAGACTACGTCCATCGCATCGGCCGTACCGGTCGGGCCGGCAAGTCCGGCAAGGCCGTGTCGCTGGTCAGTTCCGAAGAACGTCACCGCCTCGCCGACATACAGAAACTGATCAAGCTCGAGATCAAGCAGGAAATCGTTCCCGGCTTCGATCCTGAGCCCGACTTTTTCGACTCCGAAGGCGCCCGACGCAAGCGCGGCGCCCCCGCCTCGCGCAGCGCCGCGGAAAGCGCGCCGGCCTCCGAGCGCGGCCCGCGGCCCGAACGCGGCCCACGCGGAGACGCCCGCGAACGCCCTCCCCGCGAGTCTCGCGGCGACTCCCGCGAACGTAGCCCGCAACGCTCGCGCCACCCTTCGCACATCGCCGCTGACGGCTTCGACTTCAGCAAGCCCTACGAAGAACGCACCCCAAAGGCAGCCGCTTCAGACGCCGCCGGCACGAAGGAAGAGGCCAGCCCCCAGAAAGGCCAGCGCCCCATCGCCTTCCTCCTCGGCGGACTCGGCCGCAAGCACTAAGCGGATCGCAACAAGCCCGGGGTGAATCCTTCGCCCCGGCATACCCGCTCCAACGACATCGACCCTGCTGGCGTACACTGTGCAAGCCTAAATAAGCTTGTAGCGAAGAACGCCAAAAGGCCTGCCCGATGCGTCCAACCACTCCGCTTTCTCCGGAAGTGCTGTACACCGCCTGCGATGCGGTCGACCTCGATTTTTCCAGCACCGACGCCCTTCCCGATATAGACGCAGCGCGGGTCCACACCCGCGCCGTCGAGGCCATCCACCTGGGTCTCGACATCCACCACGACGGCTACAACCTCTTCGTGCTCGGTGAGACCGGCAGCGGTCGCCACGCCATGACCAGTCAGCTTCTCGAAGCCGAGCGCCAAAGCGGTCAGGCTCCGGCCGACTGGTGTTATGTCTACAACTTCACCAACGCCGACCGTCCCAATCTGCTGCGCCTGCCCTGCGGTCGCGGAGCACGGCTTCGCGACGACATGCAGCATTTCGTCGCCGAACTGATTCCCGCAATCAGCGCCGTCTTCCAGAGCGACGAATACCGCTCCCGCATCGACGCGATGCAGGAAGAAGAAAAGCAGCGTGAGGAAGCCGAATTCCAGGCGCTCGGCCAGGACGCCGTGAAGGTCGGCGTAGCCCTGCTGCGCACCCCCCACGGCTTCGCCTTCGTTCCACTGAAAGACGACGAAACCACGCTTTCTCAGGAAGAGTTTGCCGCGCTCCCCGAAGAGCGGCAACACGAACTCGAATCCAATATCAAAGCCCTGCGCGAGCGTATGCACAAGCTCACCAACGAGTTTCCGCGCTGGCGCCGCGACTTGCAGAACCGCATCAAACAGGCCGGTAGCGAAGCCCTGCGGGTCACCGTGACGCACCTGGTCGACGACCTCAAAACCGATTACGCCGACCTGCCCGACGTAGGCACATATCTCGACGCCGCCTTGCAGGACATCATCGAGAGCGGCGAATCCCTGCGCGATTCCTCCCGCAGCGAAGAAGACGCGGAAGTCACCACTTACTCGGGCACCATCTCGGTCCAGCGCTACCTGGTCAATCTCCTCGTCGAGAACCCCGCCGACGGCGCCCGCCCCGTGGTCTATGAAGACCATCCCACGCTGCAGAATCTTGTCGGACGTATCGAGCACGTTGTCCACATGGGCACGCTGATGAGCAATTTCACGCTGATCCGCGCCGGCGCCCTGCACCGTGCCAATGGCGGCTTCCTGATGCTCGATGCCGTGAAGGTTCTGAGTCAGCCCTATGCCTGGGAAGGCCTCAAGCGCTGTCTGAAGGCCGGCCGCATCCGCATCGAATCGCTCTCGGACCTGCTCGGCCTCTCAAGCACGGTGCAGATCGAACCGGAACCGATGCCCCTCGACCTGAAAGTCGTCCTCATCGGCGAACGGCTTGTCTATTACCTGCTTTGCCAGTACGACCCAGAGTTCCCTGCGCTGTTCAAAATCAATGCAGACCTGGAAAGTGAAATTGAGCGCAGCCCGGCCAACACCGCCGCCTACGCCCGACTTATCGCCACCCTGGCCCGTCGCGACAAGTTGCGTCCGCTATCGGCGGCCGCCGTAGCGCGCGTGATTGAACACGCGGCGCGCCTCGCCAGCGACGCCCAGCGCCTCACAACCCACACCCAGCCCCTCGACGACCTGATGCGTCAAGCGGATCACTTCGCCGCAACGGGAGGAGCCGCTCTCATCGAACGGCAGCACGTCGAGGCCGCCCTCGAAGCACACCGACGCCGCAACGAGCGCATCCGTATGCGCTACCTCGACGAAATCCTGCGCGGCCATCTCCTGGTGGATAGCACCGGCGAGCACGTCGGACAGATCAACGGACTGGCCGTTACCATGCTCGGCGACAGCACCTTCGCGCACCCGGTGCGTATCACCGCCACCGTGCGGGTTGGCGAAGGCGATGTCGTCGACATCGAACGCGAGGTCAAACTTGGCGGTCCGATCCACTCCAAGGGCGTACTCATCCTCTCCGCCTTCATCGCCTCCCGCTTTGGGCTGCGTATGCCCCTGTCGCTCAAGGCCAGTCTCGTGTTCGAGCAGTCCTACGGTGGCGTCGAAGGAGATAGCGCCTCCCTCGCCGAACTGTGCACCCCGCTCTCGGCCATCGCCGACCTGCCGCTCAAGCAGTCGCTGGCCGTAACCGGTTCAGTCAATCAGTTCGGTCGCGTCCAGGCAGTGGGCGGCATCAACGAAAAGATCGAGGGTTTCTTCGACATCTGCAAGGCACGCGGCCTCACCGGCGATCAGGGCGTGCTCATTCCTGAATCCAATGTCTGCGATCTGATGCTGAACAAAGAGGTCGTCGACGCCGTGCGTGAAGGCCATTTCAAGGTCTGGGCAATCGCCGACGTCGATCAGGCCCTCGAACTGCTCACCGGACTGCCCGCGGGCACGCCCGACGAAAAAGGCGAAATGCTCGACGGCTCGGTCAATTTCCGCGTTGCCGCCCGCCTGCAAGAACTCGCCCGGATGCGCCACGAGTTTGCCAATCTCAAAGGCGCGAGACTCAAGAATTCACCCAAGAGCGGCGGAAACTGAAATCTCTCGGCCAACCCGGAAATTTCACCGGCAAGAGGCCACGGAACGGCGCATCAGACAGGGCGGATCAACGCGCACAAGCAATATGGTGGCCGCACGCCACCAACGCCAGAATGCGCCTGAACACAAATCAGGATTCCAGCCCGCCAGAACAGCGGATGGTCGAGGCCGACTTCGATCACTGCACGCCCGCCAGCACCAACTACCAGCACCAACTACTTGTGAAGACGGTCCATGAGCTTTTGCCTACGCTCTGCCCCAAGCCGACTCTTGCGCATGTCGAGCGCAAACAAAACGAAGCTTGCGACAACGGCGCAGATGCAGCCTCCAATGATGATGAACCCCAGCAACCCATGCATAGCTGAACGGACCCTGTTCCGATCCTGGCCAATGTCACCAAAACCGCATTTTCCAAGCTACAACGAGCCCGGCCGATAGCCCAACAAAAAGGCCAACCCCGGAGGATTGGCCTGTCTGCTTTTTTCATTATGGTGCCGCTGACCGGAATCGAACTGGTGACCTTCGCATTACGAATGCGCTGCTCTACCGACTGAGCTACAGCGGCTCCAAGAGCGGCGCATTATACATACCCTCTATAGTTCGGGCAATATTTCCGGCACTCGTCACATCGGAAGACAGCGGCCGCACTCATTCGCGGATGATCCGCCAGTTAACCACCCGAGGATCGTCCGACTCTGCGATGGTGCTGCCGTAGAGCTTGGAAACCCCGGTAACGTCCGTTCCCATGATTCGGATACCCGATCCGACCCGAAGCAAGGTGATGCCGGCAAGCCCCTGGTCCACCGTCTGCCACTCGATCGGCGAGCCCAATTCGGCAACCAGCTCGCGCAACACCGTCTGCCCGGTGCCATATTGGACCGAATAGAGCTTGGCGCCGCCTCCGGGAGAGCAGGGGTCGTCATTCGATATCGATCCGATCCAGCTGACAACACCGTCATTGGCCTGCAGGCTGTTGATCACCCGCTCGGTGATCCCGGCCTTGGAAACCCCGACCAGATCGTAGTACCAACCCATCGGCGTAGACTCGGAGAGCGTCGCACCGGAGAGCAGGCTGCTGACCTTGGTCATCGAGCTTCGGGTAATGGGGAACGAAACATCCGATGGCAATGCCATCTGGTTTGAGCTGTTGCCGAAAGCGTGAGTCTTGGTCCCATCACGAAGGCCGTAGAACGAATTTGGCTGGGAGTTGCTTTGATCCGACCCCGCTAGGTAGCGCCCCGTACCGACGAAGACATAGCGCTTCAATCCCTCCGCTGCATATTCAATCTTCGGCGCAACGGTAATAGGCTGCGCCACATCATCAGGCCCCTTGAATTGGGCGATCTTTGTTGGCGCCGGCACATTCCTGCTACCGTCCGTGAAATCGAAGCGCCACATGTTGCCCTTGAGATCACCACCATAGACGTACTCAAGCGTGTAGTCCTGATAGCTTTGCGTATAGCCCTCCACCTGGGCAAGTCCGATGGGATCGCTCTCCGAACCTTCGCCGGTGTAAATCGACTGCAGCAGCGTCCCGTTTCTGGGATCGACTACGAAAATAACGCCCTGCCCAGGTTTGTAGCCGTTGGCCGTACTGCTACCGACGTTGTTATAACCGCCGGTCAGAATGACAACCCACCCCCAACGCTTCGTTTTGGCAATAAGCGGACGTCCGAAGCTGAAACCCATGTCAGGGTTGGAAAACTCCCATAGAACCTTACTGGCAATCTCCGCTTCCGACAGGGTGGCGGAAATATTCGTGACATCCATCGCCACGAAACTCTTGCCACCTTTGCCCAGGCCAACCACCAGCAAGCTGCGCCAGTCACTCTTGCTCGAATCGGACTGGGTCGCTCCACCGGCTCGCGCAAAATCCACATCCCGAATCTCCGGCGTTGCGTTTACGTAGTAATGGTGTGAGTAACTTTTTCTAGCAAGCGCCTGGATTCCACTCATTTCCGCATTGTTATCCGGACCGCCGAACACCGCGTAAGGAACAAGCGCAAAGACCTCGTTACCCCCCGTTGTTGCGTCGTCCGTTGCATCAAAGGCGTGCATCATCCCGTCATTGGAACCTACAAAAACAAGAGGGCGCCGGACTGTTGCATTAATAAATGCTTGATAGCCCGGATTATAGGAATCCACATAAAGCGCACTTGGCTTGCTGCCGAGATAGACGATTTTTGAATCGCCAATATCGCCCAGCTTAGAACCGCGCTGACGATATAGCCGGGACTCGGTGGCTGTGGATTCGTTGCTCCGATCACCACGCAGGTAATTCAATATCCGCTGCCCATCCGTATCGTCACCAGACGGTGTCGTGGTCGTTTTGCTGAGAGCGAGCTTCTGGGCATTACTCAAACTGGAAAAGACGAACGGCACGCCTTTCAGATCTGCAACGGTTGGGGCCGCGTTTTCCGCACTGATGGGGGCCAGTGTTACCACCTTCCGAGCACTGTATGTTATGGCATCGAGTTTCGACGCTGCATCCCACAGGGCAGTCGTCACCGGCTGTCCATAGCTGGCACTGCTTGGATCGTTATCGATCCGGACGATCTTTCTCGCCGTGACATTGCCGGACCACAGCGCGGCATCGAAAGACCCTTGAAAGGTGAGAGAACCGCCAGTCGTCGTATCCACTTGGGGATTCGAAAGGGCCGCCCCGGCACCGGCACCGGAACCCGATGCAATGCTCACAAACGCGCTGGTCAGGCCCGCCACCATGAGGTCGGGCGTATTGGCTGGAAAGTAGTTGTCAGGCAGATCATAGACGGTACCGCCGGTTTCCACGATATTGTGATTGGCGTCGGTACGAATGACCCTATTCTGAGTCTTCCAGGTATCGGTCGACGAATTAAAAGGACCGGGATCAGAGCCTTTTGGCTTTCTGTAGCCGCCATATTTGGCAGTTAACCAAAACTGGTTCCGATGCACGTACTGACTGCCCTCGAGAACATCCATCCAGAAGGTATTCACCGTCTGAATTCCGGGCATATTTTCCGTCGGGCGGATGTCTTCAGAGTGCGCAAAATACGCAATCCCCGCCATCAAATAGCTATTCCCGTAACAACAACTAACCGAACTCGGTGCACTCGATGAACTGGGAGACTGCGCCCCCAAGTTAGAGAAGCCCTCCAGATCGCCAACTGCATCTGTCCACGACTTGGCCGTTCGCTTAGTTCCCATAGTGGCATCGACACCAGGCGGCACGGTGAATAGACCATCCATCCCAGAAAGATTGCTATCGTTGTGCGTGTGGACGTCGCCAATTCCAATTATGTAATTTTTCTTGCACCATAAGGGAGCAAGAGGAAGCGGCCTGTGAGCACTATCATATTGTTGATAGTTGACATCCGTTGCCGGATCGTTCCATGCACTCCCGGCAGCCGTCCATAAAGGATCGCCAAATACCGGAAAACCGTCCCTCATCTCGTTAGTAACCCCCGATACATACGATGGCGTCGGGGACAATGCCCTAAAATACTTGATTGATTCGGCGTACATCTCACTCACAGGATCGTAGGTCTTGTAGCTCCGCGAGATGCTTCCGAACTTGTTAAGATAATTAATGGATCCGCTATAAAAAATACCCAAACCAGCATTGGCAAAACCATATGGATCATCTGCAAACGCTCCAGTCTCTAATATCTCGGGAGACACCGACTGGACCTTTGCCCTCAACACACCACCATCTCGGTTGTTATCGGCCACCAACAAGTAACCAAATGCACCAAAATACATTTGATTTTTATATTGTTGCATCAAACCAACGGGCTTATAAACAACAATATCGCCCTTTACGTATTTCTGGCAATTAGCCTCGAGCTTGCTCGTCCCATCCGAAAAATTTTCGTCACGACACACTTCAACCCGCGCAAAATACTCCTTGCACGAATTCTTTGAGCATTGCGAGTTCCCTTTGGCCGCGGAGTCACTCCCGGCGACTCGGAATTTGTTACCATAAGCCGAATTACCAATATAATTCCCAATATATATTGTCGCTCCCGTCACGGCAAATCCAACGTCAGACGTACTGATGAACTTGCGGACATCGGCGGAAACATAAAGGGTTCTTGGAGTCCAGCTACTGTTCGCGGTACCGATATCCTGCCCCGAAGCCCAGGCTCTTTCCAGAATTGTCGTACCGACCGGCGCGGTTGCGCTGGTGGGAAAAGAGAGCGGTAGATCTGTCGAACGATTCCCGCCGGTCAAAGCCCATCGAAATGTATCGATAGCCTGCATCGTCGCCCAATTTAAAAAATGGCCGCTCCAGGAATCCCCGCCACATGTACGATCTGCATTGGCCTTCTTATAAGGGCTGAAATAGCCATTGCCATATGTATAACATTTCCCCGGATCGTAATAACCAAGATACGGCTTTGAGGCAGAGGTTGCGCTCCCGGCGAAATTGCCATTGTGGGCCAGCGTCAGCGCAGTTGGGAATTCGACCGACAGATCCAGCATTACGTTAGAGGCGACCTGGGACGTAAGAAGCGGCTGATCGGCTAGAGGCGTGGTCGCCGCATACACAGATCGGGAATTGCCTAGTCCTACAACGCCCCCAGCAATCGACAAGCTGATCGCAAATGCGTAAAAAAACGACGTTTTTTTCATGGGGTTTCCTTTACAAGGTAGCCGCTTATTTCACCCGGGTTGTCACGATTGCCTGCGCATAGGTCTGGGTATTGCGCACGCCGTCGCTGCGGATCGTGACCCGATACATTGGCAGGGATGCCGCGCCCGGTTTTTCCTGACGATAGGATCCTCCCCGTTCGAAATGATCCGAAACGACGCACATTTTTTCATTGGAAGGACCAAAACCATTGCACATCCGCTCGATCAGGAAACGCACTTCGCTGCCCGCACTCCGATCGGTCACATTCAAGGCACTATTGAATTTGGCGTCGAAGCGCGTCTTATCCTTGAGAATCAGGGGTACGCCATTTCCATCCGTTTCGAGCAGACGGGGCGAATAGTTCATCGACAACCACTGGGCGACGTCCGTGCAGGAGGCAGCCGGTAACGTAGAGTCGCACCCGGTACTCGATTCGGAATAGGTCTTGAACTTATCCGACTTTATCTGGAGAAAAGCTGCGCTGAGTCCGACAGTCGTGCGGTTGAGGGATTCTCGCTTGAACGCCAGATTGCCGGAAAGCATGGCCGACGTATCCAGGGAACGAACCAAGGCAACGCCTCCCAGCATCATTACCACAAGAACGATGAGAACAAGCGGTAACACCGCCCCCCGTGAGCGGAATGCGAATGCATAGGGATTGAGCTTGATGGTCATAAAAAACCTGGGCTTTGGAGGCCACCTATTTGGGGGTTGCTTTCATGTTGCGCAAGGGAATGACCCAATCAAAAATCTGGTATTGGTACTTTTGTTCTTCTGAACTCAGGCTTCGGCTCACCTGCCGCGAAACTTCCAGATCTGGGAATAGGGTCAATTGCGTCGTCGTTGCGTCGGAATTGACGACCTGAGACGAGCGCGTCACCACCGCAAGTCGGACCGCCTTGATCTGATCCACCTTCTGTTCGGTCGAGCCCATACCGTCCATTAAACTGGACAAGGTCCAGCCCGACGCAGCCGGAGAAACCCATTCGTCGATCACATTGTCGTTGGCAATACCGCCGTTATTGCCATTGTCGAGACCGTAACGCGCTTTAAAAAGGAAGATATTTTCCCCAAAGGTTTGCGAGCCGTTCCGTCCAAGCATGTCGTAATCGACCAGCTCTCCATTGCTGTTAACCGAAATCAGCGAAAAGATCGGACTGCTTTCGCGCCCCAGATGGAAAGCCGACGGCGAATTGGCGGATGAAATCAGCGCACCATAGGTTGCTTTGTTGAGGGGAATCGTGGTCAGCGATGCCGTCCCGGAAACCGCCGAGGGCATGACCGACAAATTCAGCGACGGATCGACCACCGGGCTTCCGTTTGAAAAAGCGCTGGTGGTCTGGACAATCTGGCAGTCGCCCGGCGCCCCACTCACATCTTGGGGAACAATGAGGAACAGGTCGTTGGGTGACTGACCCGCGCTTTTCAAACCCACGCCATTGTTGTTGGTCACGTTCATCGTGAGCCCGTCCGAAGTCGCATCGAAAGGGACATCCCGATTGCCCGTTCCCGAGTTGCCGAACATGACCACGATCACATCCGACCCCGACCCGCCATCCTGAATACCGAGAGGCAACACGCGCACCCTCGTTGGGAAGCTGGCGAACGGCGCGGGATACACCGATCCGCGCGGAATCACCGCCGAGCCGCCCCGACTGACCAACAGCCTGCATCCCCAGACATTCCGACCTTGAACCAGCGAAGCGCCCGCTTCCTGCAGCACCAAGTCCAGGTATCCACCGGCGATGGCCGCGTTCTGCATCGCGTCGGCCGAACCGCTGAGGTTTCGCCTGTAGTTTTCGCTCGATGAAAACGACTGAATGATCACGAGGGACGCCACCATCCCGACAACCAGACCGATCATTGTCTCGACCAGACTGATGCCTCGCTGTCTCCCACGGGAATTCATTCTGTAGAAAGCCCCACGCTTCATCGCCCGAATCCTAGAAAATCATCGCCTTGGTTTCGTATGTGCCATGCAGCGGATCCCCCACCTTGCCACTCGAGCCGGGCACATCCCACTTTATGGTCACTTTCACCACCAGCGCTGCCGAAGTGATGTTTCCTGCGTCACACGCCACGGTCACTTCTGCCCCTGGAAGACGCGCGCCTCCCTTGACTCGCTCATTGATCCAGTCCTTGAGCTTGCCGCTGCCACTACCGCTGCAATACTGGTCCCGCACACCGCCTACGACGGTCGCCACACCGTTATTGACCACGCTTGTCCCGCCGATCTTCGACATCGACATACGCCCGATCAACTCGTCGGCGAGCATCGCGGCCTCGGTCCGGAAACGACTATCCGACGCGATCTTGGTCGCCGAAGCCTGAAAACCGATCATCCCCAGCAACCCGAGCGAAAAAATGAGAAGTGCAACCAGCACTTCGAGCAAAACATAGCCCGCTACGATTTTCTTCGTCATGATCACACCGAAGGACACTGAGCCAACGTCAGCATCGGCTGACACGCCCGCGGATTTCCCGACGGCAGGCCCGGATCGCAAAGTTTCACCCCGCCCCCTGGAGTCACAAAAACGCAATAGGCCTTGTCCGCACCACTTCGGGAAAAGCGATAGATCTGGTAGGTGCTGATCGCGCCCCCGGTCGAATCCAACGCTCGTCCCATACCGTTGAACACAATGCTTGCGGGGCCACCGATCGTGACTTCAGTGGAGACTTCGCTGAGTTTGAATCCAGCGACATAGCCATCGGTCACCACGTTGTACGTGCTGTCGAGCAGGCGGATCGCCCAATTGCTGCCGTTCGCCGTCGCAGTCAGGCTCGCGCTTGAGGACGGCGTTCCATTGGTCAGCAGAAACTCCGTCGGAGTATTCCGACGAATTGCCTCCGTTTCCGCCCGACGCAAGCCGTTTTGAAAGATCTCTGCCGCAGAAATAACCGAATGGCGCCGAATCCAATTCCCCATTTGCGGCACGCCGATGGCCAGCACGATGCCGGCGATCATCACCGTCACCATCAATTCGAGGAGAGTCGCGCCTCTCTGGGAACGAAGCTCGAGCTTCACGATGGGCACGATGCACTCTTAGACATGAGCCAGCAGTTCGCGCCGGTGGCCGACGGCGTGGTGGACGATTTCTCACCGTTCTGGTTGATCGAATACGAATAGCCCGCGGTCCCCTTGGCAGACAAACCCGTCGCAGTGAGGGTAAAGGTGGTGCCGCTGTCGCCCGGACAATTGCTCACTGCCACGCTGAAGGCCGAATCCTGAAAAAGCCCGCTGAAGTCAGGGCAGGTCGTTCCGCCCGGAGCTGTCGCGTAGGTACGGTTCGAATTGAACACCTGCTCCATCCGTACCTTGGCTTCCGACAGATTTTCCGTCGCCTGAGCAATTTTTCCCCGGACGACGTGTTCCATATAAGACGGGACAGCAATGGCGCCAAGAATGGCCACGATGACCACGGTCATCATGAGTTCGATCAGGGTGAAACCCCGCACGCTTTTCATTCCATTTTCTCCTTTTGCTGAACGATGGCATCGCCAGGATGCAAAGGCGAGGATCAAACGACCGGCGGAACGCGCCCACCGACGGGCGGCACAGGCCTTTCGGCGCAAGACGTCTATCGTCCACCGGACTCCCGATCCGCATCCTCGCCCCATCCTTTCAATGCGTCCTTTACCCGGCCGGAATCTGTGCCTCGCCGGCTGCGCCTCCATCGCAGCGCATCTTGCATTGATCGCCGTGATCTCCTGGGTTCCAACCGATTTTCAGCCCTATTCGGCCTCCACCGGCACAATCGACGTGCGCCTTGGCACGCCCGAGCATGCCGTCCCGCGGTCCCCCGAGCGCGCCCCAGACACACGCGACGAAACTTTCGTTCCGCGCCCCGTCGGCATGGAGCCCCCGCCGCCACAAGCCGAACGGCCGCTCGAGCCCTCACCCA
>Ga0116180_1002389_pt1 | contig 14820 bp, 13 predicted proteins | sample AD_UKC073_MetaG_FD_89804 | JGI IMG/M metagenome (GOLD analysis project Ga0116180, IMG submission 89804) | Active sludge microbial communities of municipal wastewater-treating anaerobic digesters from USA - AD_UKC073_MetaG | ecosystem: Engineered > Bioreactor > Anaerobic > Digestate | place: USA...
CAGCCCGGCTGCTTGACGATAGCGGCGCCCCAACGCCGCAGCGGTGATCCGGCTCGTCGGCGCCGTCCTGGCCGAGCAACACGACGAATGGGCCAAACAACGCCGCCACCTCGGACTCGAGGCCCTCAAACAAGCCCGCGCAGCCCTCGCCGACCGCGAGACAGTCCTCCTGACCGAGGAGGTGAACCCCGACCTGATCGCCCGCGCCATCAGCGCCTGAACATCACCATCGAACGATCACCTCGTACACCATCGCTCCGGGCTTGACCCTCTACAAGGCACTTTCCGCCGACGGCAACCCGACCTGGTCCACGATCCTCAGGGTCACCAACGCCCTCGGGCTGCGCCTGACCCTACACTCCGTCGCCTGTGATGCCGCCTCCCGGAGTCGCCACATGTCTGGCCCCGCCTCGGATTGCACGACTCGTTGCACGGCGCCAGGAAAACCCGCCCTGACCTGCAGGTTCACGTCTGTCTGAAAATCGGAAGGTCGACGGTTCGACCCCGTCCCTGGCCACCACCTGTCTGAGTAAGAAACCAGCTCTGACGAGCGGAAATGCCCCTCACGATCTCCAGATCGGGAGGGGCATCCTTTCTTACAGCACACTCCGACAACGGTTCGGAGAGTCGGAACCTCGGAACGCTCGTCGGATCGGACTCCGGGGTCAGAGTTCCCGGATGACGGTGTGGACAGACGGGGCCATGTGCAGGTGCCTACCGCGATCGAGTTTCGAGACGCCCGGTTCGCGCTGCGGTTGCCCAAAGCTCAAACTGTCATTTATAGTCGACATGTGATCGCTGTTCTCACGACCGAGGGCTTCGACTCATGGTTGCGAGGGCTCAAGGACCGCCAAGGACGACTGCGCATTCTTGAGCGGATCGATCGACTGGCGCACGGCAACCCCGGCGACACAAAGGCCATCGGGAGAGGCGTTTTCGAGCTTCGACTGATGTTCGGGCTGGGCTACCGGGTCTACTACCTGCTCGACGGGTACCGCCTGATACTCCTGCTCTGCGGGGCGACAAGTCGTCGCAGGGCAAGGACATCGAGACAGCGCAACGGTTGGCCGATGAATGGCGAACAGACCAGAAGGGAGAAGGGTCATGACCACCAACAAGTACAAGGCGTTCGATCCGGCCGACTACCTCGAGGGAATGGATGACGTCGCCGGCTATCTCGAGGTCGCCCTCGCGGAGTCCGCCGAGGACCCCAGCGCACTCCCCCGCGCCCTCGGCGTCATCGCCCGCTCGCAGAACATGAGCGAACTCGCCCGCCGAGTCGGCATGAGCCGCGACGGCCTCTACAAGGCACTGTCGGCGGACGGCAACCCGACCTGGTCCACGATCCTCAAGGTCACCAACGCCCTCGGCCTGCGTCTGACCCTGCACTCCGTCGCCTGAAAGCCGCCCAACCGAATAGCCACATGTCAGGCCCGGCAGAAATGCCCGCTCGATCTCCGGATCGGGTGGGGCATCATTCGTTGCGAGACACTCCGACCGCGGCTCGGAGGGTTGGCTCGCTCTCGGACGGCCGCACCCCGAGTCCTATACGCGCAGGGCGGGCAGATCAGGCAGCGGCAGGCTGACGATCGCAGCAGCTTCAGGGCTCGACACACCGAGCAGTCGCAGCGCACCCGCGGTGACGTCGTCGATCGTCTGCTCCGACACGCCGCCCGGATCGGCGGTGACGAGACGGACCAGGCCGAGCAGCACTCCCCCGACTGCCATGAGGTGGGCCTCGGGGTCGATCGCCGCGAACCGCCCGCTGCGCACGCCCGCGTCAAGGTCGGCCAGCGCGGACTCCCGGAGCCCACGGCGGATCAGCAGGACTTCGGTTCCCCGCGAGAGCAAGGGTGCCAACAGGGCAGGTTCGGACAGGGCGATGCGCCCGGTGAGCCGGAAACTGCGCGCGAAGACCTCGGCAGGGTCGATCACGCCCTCGTTCACGGCCGCCAGCCCCGCGGCATACAGATCGAGCACCTCGAGCACGGCCTCCTCGAAGAACTCCTCCTTGCCCTCGGGGAAGTGGTTGAAGAAGGACCCGAACCCCACCCCGGCGCGCTTGGTGATCTCCTCGATGCTCGCGTGCTCGCGACCCTCGACGAGGAGCCCTCGACCCGCCGCGCCAGCACACCAACGACCGGGAGCTCTCCTTCTACTGCGTCACCCCGTCCGGCTTCGAGTGGGAACTCGGCTGGGACCCGATCATCATCACCCCGGAGCTCGAGGCGCAGTGGGCGCCACGGACCTACGACAGCATCTCGATCTGGGGTCACAAGCAGATCGGCAACGCCGTGGCCGATCGACTGACCCAATTGGGGACGGCCCTGCGCTCCTCCCGCCACGACGATCCCGCCCTCGTCACCCCGTGGGGACGGGTCCGATGACACCCTCCGCCAACACGGACCACTTCGACGTCGGCGTCGTCGGCCTGGGCCCGACCGGTCTGGTCATGGCCCACCTCCTGGCCGAGCACGGCCTGCGGGTCCTCGTCCTGGAGCGGGAGCCGGAGCACTACGGGATGGCCCGGGCCGTCCACACCGACGACGAGTGCCTCCGGATCCTCCAGCGAGCCGGCGTGGCCGACGAAGTTCACGCAGCCATGATCAGCGACCTCCCGGTCCGCTGGATCCGCGCCGATGGCAAGGTCAGCGGTCAGTTCCACGACCCGAGCACACCGCTGGACTGGCCGAAGGCCAACTTCCTGTACCAGCCGGAATTCGAGGCAACTCTGGAGGCACGACTTCAGGAGCGCGACACGGTCACGATCCGTCGAGGTCGTGCCGTCATCGGGGTCGCGCAGGACGGCGACAGCGTCGAGGTGACCCATGCCGAGTGCGCAGGCGCCGACTACGGGCGCTCCGAGGCCCGACTCGTCGACGGCACGACCGAGACCACGCGAATGCCCTACCTCATCGCTGCCGATGGCGGGCGTAGCGTGATCCGGACCAGCCTCGACATCGCCATGACCGGGCGCAGCTTCCCGCAGCGCTGGCTCGTGATCGATCTCAGCGCACGTCCCGGCACTCGCCCCTTCGACCACCTCAGCGAGTTCGACTTCATCTGCGACGCACAACGCCCGACGGTGAGCTGTCCCCAGCCCGGCAACCGCCACCGGTTCGAGTTCATGCTCCACGACGACGATCAGACCGCTGAGTTCGAGGACACCGAGATGGCGGTGCAGCTCCTGTCACGCCACGTCGACGCTGCTGATGTCGTCATCGACCGCCAACTGGTCTACACCGTCAATGCCCTCGTCGCCGCCCGGTGGCGGGTCGGCCGGATCTTCCTCGCCGGAGACGCCGCGCACATGACTCCCCAGTTCATCGGTCAGGGCATGAATGCCGGGATCCGTGACGCCGACAACCTGTCCTGGAAACTGGCCGATGTGATCCACCACCGGCTCGATCCGTCGAACCTCGAGACCTACGAATCCGAGAGACGACCCCACGCCAAGGCGACGATCGACCTGTCGGTCTTCAACAAGGACCTCGTGAGCACCGGCAACAGAAGCCTCTGCCGCCTCCGCGACGTCGGACTTCCCCTCGCCTCGCGGATGCCCCTCGCCGGGGACTTCATCAAAGAGGCCAAGATGAAGCCCCGTCCACGTTTCCGCAGTGGCTACTTGGGTATGCCGCGCGGTCGCCGGCTCACTCGCTCCCGACGCGCGGGTCGCCGCCCTTCGTGCTGAGGAGGCACGCGACCTCCTCGAGCTCCGCAGGTCACTTGACCCGTTGGCCGCCGAGTTGGCCGCCCAGCGCCGCACGAGTTCTGACCTGCAGGCCATTCGCGCAGCCCACGAGGGTCTCGAACCGCTGACCGCCACTCCCTCCTCCGAGCATCTGGCCGCCCATCGCGCATTCCACACCGCCATCTATCGAGCCAGTCACAACGACCTCCTCATCGAGGCGCTCGATGCCTTGTGGGACAAGGCAGATCGCTATCGGCAACTCGCCCTGCAGACCGGTCCCACCCAAGCCGCTCGTGATCGCAAGCGCGCCGATCACCTCGTGCTCATCGACCACATCGCCAGCGGCGACCATGCCGCGGCAGCCGCCGTGATGCGCGCGCACATCGACACCAGCCTCGGTGCCACAGCGGTCCAACGCCTGGCACAACCGCAGGGTTGACCGTCGCGCCGCGCCTCAGGCCTGGGGACAGACCGCCTGCCACATCGCATCTTGCACAGCCTCCACGGGGTTCTCGTGCTCACGGGTGGCGACCCCGTCTGCAGCGGCAGCGGTCATGACGACAAGATCCATCAGTCGTTCGACCAGATCAGGGGTCGAGTGTGTCGTCGACGCAGACTCCGCCACCGCGGGGCAACCGACTCCGAGGGGCTGGCGATCATAGGCTGATCCGGTGTCCCAGCCCTCGTCGCCGCGGCCGCTGACCACTCACCGACCACAGCGGGTCCGACGCCACGTCGCCGTCGCCGTCGCCACCCTCCTCGCCTGCGCCCTCAGTGCCTGCTCGGTCACGTGGACACCGGGCACTCAGTCGCCGTCCGCCCGCGTCTCAGCCGAGCCCTCGTCCGTGCCATCGCCGACTCCCACGCCCACTCCCACGGCACCGACGTGGCCGAGCGCGCAGGCCGTTGCCCAGGAGAACGCCAAGCCGGGCGAGGAAGGTTGGCTGACCGGCATCAGCGACCCACCGGGAGGCACCATCGAGGGCTTCACCGATCGGCCCAGTGTCCGCCCGGGTGAGTCGCTCAACGTGCGCATCCGCTCCAGTGATGGTCCGGTGATCGTCACGGCATACCGTTTCGGCCATTACGCGGGTGTCGGGTCCCGCAAGGTGTGGACCTCTCAGCCGGTCACCTCGGTCACCCAGCCGGCCGCCACCTACACGGCGGCCACCCGCTCCTGGTCGGCGTCCAACTGGAGCCCGTCGCTCACGCTCGACACCACCGATTGGCCACCGGGCAACTACGTCCTGCACCTGGCACCGAGCCGGGACCCACTGGCCAAGGGGGGCCTCATCCCGCTGACCATCAGGACCCCGACGATGAAGGGTGCCGTGGTCCTGATCAACGCCAACACCACGTGGGCGGCCTACAACCACTGGGGCGGCACCAGCCTCTACAGCGGCAAGACCGGCTACGCCGACCGTGGGTATGCCGCGTCGCTGGACCGCCCCATCGACTTCGGCGCGGGCACCGGCGACCTCATCGCCAACGAGCGTCCGCTCGTCATGCTCGCCGAGGAACTCGGACTCTCCCTGGGTTATGCGACCAACTCGGACATGCAGGCCGACCCACACCTACTTGACGGGGCGACCGCCGTGATCTCGCTCGGGCATGACGAGTACTACAGCCAGGCCATGCGCGACATCCTCGTCAAGGCCAGGGACTCCGGCACCAACATCGCCTTCCTCGGAGCGAACGCGATCTATCGGCAGATCCGTTTCGAGCCCACGCCGCTGGGGTCGGAGCGACTGGTCATCAACTACAAGGACGGGTCGCTGGACCCGATCATGGCGACCAACCCGAAGGCGAACACAGGGTCGTGGCGCTCGCCGCCCTTCTCGCGGCCGGAGAGTGACCTGACCGGGGTCTACTACCAGTGCAACCCGGTCAAGGCGCCCATGGTCGTGGCCGATGCGTCGTCGTGGTTGCTGGCCGGCACCGGTCTGAAGGTGGGCGACAAACTGGCCGGCCTGGTTGGTTCCGAGTACGACCAGGTGACCCCGAGCGCGCCGACACCACGACCCATCGAGGTGCTCTTCCACTCACCGGTCACCTGCAAGGGGGACGCCCAGTTCTCCGATGTCGCCTACTACACGACCTCTTCGGGCGCAGGCGTCTTCGCCAGTGGTACGAGTTCGTGGGTCTGCGGGATCCAGGCCGATTGCAGCGAGCACGGCAAGGACCCAGGGATCGCCCGCACGATGCGCACCATGACGGTCAACCTGCTCACCACCTTCGCCGAAGGCCCCGCCGGGCGCAGCCATCCAGCGATGGACAACCTCGACGCGCTGAACATCTCGACCCGCACCATCCACGACCGAAAATGAGCGGTGGTGACCGTCGGATGTCTCCGTGGGTGAGACAGCCCCCGGGCTGGGTCATTCCCAGCGCATTGCCAGCACTTTCGTCATAGAGTCATCCCATGGGGTTCTTCACCCGTGGGGGGATGAAGCACGCTGCCAAACGTGAGGCGCGTGCGTGGTCAGGCCTGCCGGTTCGCGGACTGACAGCCCTGCTTCTCGTCGCGGCAACGACTGGGGTGGTCGTGTCCGCCGTTCGGGACGCCCCGGCGCAGCCCACCCCGGATGCCACCGGGTCGTCACTGGCCTCACGCGGGTCCGAGCTCGCCGCCCTCGTCGCCCGCTCGGGCGCGCGCAAGTCGCCAGCATCGATCATCGCAGAGTCGATGGCCCAGGTGGAGAAGGATGCCCTGGCGGCCGAACACGCGACCGACCTCGCCCCCGATGAGGCGATCGTCGCCGATGCGCCACCGACCGCCGGCCACAGCATGCTCTTCCCGCTCGTGGCTCCCGTGACCTCGCCCTTCGGCTACCGCCTGCACCCCATTCTGGGCGACTGGCGACTGCACACCGGGGTGGATTTCGGGGCCCCCTGTGGCACGGCCGTCGTCGCCACCAAGGACGGGAAGGTCAGTTCCACTGGGCCTGTGTCCGGGTATGGCCTGAGGATCGTCATCGACAACGGCACCCTCGACGGCAAGACCCTGCAGACCGCCTTCAACCATCTGTCGGTCATCGGGGTGCGCCCCGGCCAGGACGTCAAGGCGGGTGACCCGATCGCCCGGGTGGGCAACACCGGCCTCTCGACCGGCTGTCACCTCCACTTCGAGGTCATGGTGGGCGGCGCCTACACCGACCCGATGCCCTTCCTCGATGGTTTGCCCTCGACGGCCGTCATGACGGTGCCCACCATCATGACCGCCTCACCTTCCCCTTCGCCCTCCCCTTCCTTGTCGCCGTCGCCCTCTCCCTCGCTCTCGCCGTCACCGAGCCCGTCCCTCACGCCGAGCCCGACACCCACTCCGACGCCGTCCCCGAGCAAGACACCCACCCCGACGCCGTCCCCGAGCAAGACGCCGACGCCGACAGCCACGACCACGACGTCACCAACGCCCTCGACCAGCGCGCGCACCTCGTCATCACCGTCGGCGTCCGGCACCGGCTCGCCCTCCCCGAGCGGCACAGCGACCCCCTGAGGTCGCAGGCCATCGACGGCGCCCGTGCCCGATAGTTCCGCACCCCGTCGTCCAGGGTGGGACGAGTATTTCATCAACATCGCCCGGGCCGTCGCCGAGCGCAGCGACTGTCGGCGCCGCAAGGTCGGTGCCGTTCTCGTCGACACCGGTCGCCGCATCGTCGGCACCGGTTACACGGGGGCGCCGAGTGGTCACCCCGGTTGCCTCGAGGGAGCGTGCCCGCGCGGACTGCTGTCCTACGACGAGGTCAAGGAGTTCAGCGCCTATGACTCCGGCCCCGGACGCTGCATCAGCGTCCACGCCGAGGCCAATGCCCTGCTCTACGCACGCCGCGACCTGCGTGACTGCACTGCCTATGTCACCTGCCAGCCCTGCCCGACCTGTGCCAAGTTGCTCGCCGGCGCCGGCCTGTCGAGAGTGATCTACCCCAGGGACCAGGCCGATTGGCACAGCCCCCTGGTCTCCCTCGACCTCCACGACCCCGACGCGGTGGCCGACCCTCAACGCGCTGCGAGCACCACGTAACGCACGCCGAAGGGATCCCCCACCCAGGAGCGGTATGCCGTGGGGGCCGGATCCCGGCCGTCCGCCAGCAAGGCTCCGGCCAGGACCTGGAGGGGAGCCCGTCCCCCGAACCACAGCTGCTCCGCGAGCGACGGGTCGAGCGCCAGGAGCGCCTGAGGGTCCATCGGGCGGCCCAGCTGCGGATGACGGTCACCCGTGGTCTGCATCGGTGCCGGTGAATCACAACGGAACTCATCAGCGCCGACGGCTCGCGTCCACGCCGCATCCACCGTCAGGGAGCGCCGATCGAGGTGGCCGGGCGCCTTCTCGGTGCGGGTCGCGCAGCCATCAGCGACGACGACCAGGCCCAGCCGCAGATCTCGCGGCTCGCCGACGACGAGAGACTCCCCGGCCGAGCGGCAGGCCTCCACCGAGGCATCCCAGGGAACCTCGTGCACCCCATCGGCCTCTCGCGGAAGGAGTTCGGTGGCCACCCGCGCGCCGACGGACCGGCCGGAGTGGCGCCGGTCCGGGTCGCTGCCGCAGATCACGTCGAGCCGATCCACCTGTGCCGCAACAGATTCGACGGCCTCCACGCAGGCAGACCGCAGGACGGGATCGGGATCGGTGCGGCCGGCATACTCCGGGAGCAGGAAGGGTGGCGAGGGCACCAGGGCCACGGCGGCGATCACATGAGCCCCCGGGTGGTGCGCAGGGGAAGCAGGTCACCGGCAATCACCGAGACCATGTCGAGGACGTCACGGGTCTCGCGGACCTCGTGGACGCGATAGATGTGCGCGCCCTGCCAGGCAGAAATGGCCGTGGTGGCCAGCGTCCCCGGGAGTCGCTCACCGACGTCACGGCCGAGTGACTCCCCGACAAAGTCCTTGTTGGACAACGACACCAGCACCGGCCAACCGAGCGCCACCAGTTCGTCCAGACGCCGGGTGCACTCCACCGAATGCCAGGTGTTCTTGCCGAAGTCGTGCGCGGGGTCGATGACGATCCGTTCCTTCTCGACGCCCGCCGCGAGCGCGCGCTCCGCCTGCCAGGTGAGCGACTCGATGACGGAGGCCACCACGTCGTCGTACTCGACCCGATGGGGGCGGGTCCGCACGCGTTGGCCGCCGGTGTGGGTGAGCACCAGCGCCGCACCATGGGCCGCGACGACGGCCGGTACCTCGGGATCGACCCCGCCCCAGGCATCGTTGACGACATCGGCCCCGGCGGTGAGCACCGCGTCGGCCACCTCAGCGCGATAGGTGTCGACCGAGATCGTCAGGTCCCGGAACTCGGCACGGAGCCCTTCGACGAAGGGCACCACGCGCCGCAGTTCCTCGCCCACGGGCACCTCCTCCCCCGGTGCCGCCTTGATCCCACCGATGTCGACGAGGTCAGCCCCCTGGGCGACGGCCTGTCGCACCCGCGCATAGGCGGGCTCGTCCTCCCACGTCGCACCCTTGTCGTAGAAGGAGTCCGTGGTTCGGTTGACGATCGCCATGACGAGGCGGTCGTGCGCGGCATACTCCCTGCGCCGCAGGCGAAATCTCACGAATCGTCCTGGCGTCGCGGGTCGACCTCGGCCAATGGGTCGAGCGAGATCGCGGGTGGCCGTTCCGCGACGTCGACCTGTCGCCACCGCGCGGCGAAGCCGCCCTCGACGGGGTCGAACTGCTGCAACGCGACGACCCCGGCATCGGCGGCGGACCGCTCGCCGAGTCGGCGTTCGACAGCGGCCATGACCTGGACCGCCATCGGGCCGAGTGTGTCGTGACGGTGATGGCGATGGGCGCGGCGGCCGAGATCGACCTGGGCGATCGCCTCCGGCCCATGCGCGCTGGTCGTGTCGAGGAGGGCCGCGATCTCGACTCCGTAACCCACCGGCACGAACATCCGCGCGAACGCCGACCGACGGATCGCCCACTCCCCCGAGAGCGGCTGGATGATGTGCGCGAGCTCCGGGGCGTTGAGGGCGAGCAGGGGCCGCGCGACCAACTCGGTGACCCGGCCACCGGTCTCGGCCTCGCGGCCGGTCGCGTCCAGGAGCGGTCGGTGGTAGACCGCCTTGACCAACTGGATGCCCGGCTCGAGGAGCAGTGGGCCCAGCAGGGCGGGCACGAAGTGCGGTCCCCACTCGATCAGATCGGCGTCCAGGAAGGCCAGCACGTCACCGGTCGTGACGTGGAGTGCCTTCCACAGTGCCTCGCCCTTGCCCTGAGCCGGGCCGAGATCCGGCCGGATGTCGCAGGCCCGGTGGACGATCGCTCCGGCCGATCGAGCGCGCTCGGCGGTGGCATCGACGCTGTCCGAGTCGATCACCACCAATTCATCGACCAAGGGCACCTCATCGACCCATGCCCGGCGCACGACCTCGACCACCGAGCCCACCGTGCTCTCCTCGTCGCGGGCGGGGATGACGACGGTCACGTGGTGCCCGCCGCGGTTCTTGGCGGCGAGCAGGTCCTCGACACTCCACGTCGTCGGGTCGCGCACGTCGTCCGTCGAGGCAGGAGTCACGGGGACCACCCTAGGGTTTGGTATGCCGCGGGGCTCAGCGACCCGTGAATCGCGCCTCTCGCTTCTCGCGAAACGCCGTGACACCCTCGACGAAGTCGTCAGTGCGCAGCAGCGTCGATTGCCCGCGTTCCTCGCGGGCAAGGGTGTCGTCGAGGGACAAGGTGGCGGCGTTGATGGCCCGTTTGGTGGCCGTCGACGCGAGCGGCCCGCGACTGGCCAGAGCGGCGACCACGTCCTCGGCGCGCCGGTCGAAGTCGCCTGCCGGCACCAGCTCGGAGACCAGTCCCCACTCCTCCGCGGTCGGACCGTCGAGCTTCTCACCGGTGAGGGCCAGCCTCATGGCCCGGGCCCGGCCGATGTTGGCGGCGACCAGCGCGGTGGCCCCACCGTCGGGCATCAGACCGATCCGCGCGAAGGCCAGCACGAAGGATGCCGCCTCCGAGGCGAGCACGTAGTCGCAGGCGAGGGCGATCGACACTCCGGCACCGGCGGCGACGCCGTGGACGAGCGCGACCGACGGGGTCGCGCCGTGGACGAGGGCACGCACCACCTGCCCGAGTCCCACCAAGGTCGCGTCCAGCTCGCCGGAGCCGCCCGGGTCGCCGTTGCCCAAGGCCGCACCCGAGCAGAAGCCGCGGCCCGCACCCGCCAGGACGATGACCCGCACCTGCGGGTTGATGTCGAGTCGGTGGATCGCGTCGGCGAGGTCGGCGAGCATCTGCGGATCGACGGCGTTGAGCCGGTCGGGAGCGTTGAGCGTGATCCGTCCGACCCCCGCCCGGGTGCCGATGAGCACGGTGTCGCCGTCGCTCACGAGGCTCCCCGGTTGTGCAGGCGCCGGCGATCGGCGATGAAGAGGTCGAAGGTGAGGCGTTCGATGGTGATGATGGCCGACTGCACCCGCTCGAGTTGGTCGACCAGACCACCCACCCGCTCGGCGCGATCGGGGGCTTCGACGAGGAGTCCGCGGTTGTCCATCATCTTCAGGCCCGTCTCGAAGAGGAGCGCGGACACGGGCTCGGCCGAGTCGATCCGGCGCTGCGCGAGGTACTGCTCACCCAGTGCCAAGGCCTCCTTGACGACGGCCGGGCGATCGATCGGGCCCTCCGTGCGTGACACGACGTCAGCGACGATGAGGTAGGCCTCGATGAACGGTCGCAGCAGGAAGGACGCCGTCAGTGGAGCACGTCGCATGAGCAGCGCGCGCAGGTCCACCGGGTCGCTGGTCAGCCGTTCCTCCCAGTCCTTGCCGGCCCGATCGGCCTCGGTGCGCACCTGCTCGAGGAACTCACGGCGCTCGGTGAAGTAGAACTCGAACTTCAGCAGGTCGCGCAACTGCTGCACGTCCGCCCAGAAACGCTCGATCCGCTCGGCCGGTGGGGCCTGAGCGGCCATGACGATAGCCATCTCGCACAAGGCGCTCACGAGGAAGACGTGAATGATCGAGTTGCGATAGAAGGTCGCCTCGAGCTGTTTGTCGGTCCCGATGCGCCACACCGTGTCCCGCGCACCATCCACGCGGGTCACGATGCCGCCCGGGACGGCGAGGGCCTTGAGCGTCGACTCGACACCAGCGATGTCCTTGAGGCCCCGACCGCTTCCCACGACGGGCACGCCCCGACGATCCATGTAGGAGACGGCGGTTGACACCGCGGTGTGGACCTGACTGGTCGTCAGCGCCATCCCTCGCGTGCCGAGCAGCACACTCGTGACGAGCGCCACCGAGGTGACCGGGGTGGCCTCGTTGATCCGCCACGCGACCTCGAAGGCGGTCTTCTGCAGGGCGAGGCGGCGGGCATCGGCGTCGGTCGTCGTGGCCCCGCCGGGGGCGCCCAACGCGGCGCGCATCGACACCGGCTCGGGGAAGCGGACATAGATCTTGCCGAAGTTCCGCTCGCCCTGGGCCTTGATGAAACCGAGGAGCCAGGACATACCCTCTGCCGACTTTCGACCGCCCCGGGCGTAGTTGGCATACTCCCCGATCTCGTGCAGCTGGTCGAAGGTGATGGACACCGGCTGCAAGGAGATGTCGTCGACCCGGCCGGCCAGGTAGGCCTCAGCCGTGTAGCCGAGCAGCCCCAACTTTGGCGGGAGCATCTTGCCGGTGCGTGACCGAGTGCCCTCGATCGACCACGAGAGGTTGAAGCGCTTCTCCGCGAGGTAGCCGACGAACTCCTTGAGCACGTACTTGTAGAGCTCGTCCCCACCGAAGCTGCGCCGGATGAAGATGGTCCCGCTGCGGCGCAGGACCACACCCAACGGCCCGAACGCCATGTTGATGCCGGCGAAGAGGTGCGGCAGGGGGAGCCCGTTCTCATGGAGGGCGACGTTGAGGACGGGTGTATCGAGGTTGGAGCGGTGCGACCAGAGGAAGATGACCGGAGTCCCGGACACGGTCTGCCGCAACCGATCCAGCTCGGCGGGGACCACGTCGATGTCCGGGTCGAAGCCGCGCTGGAAGACCATCCGCTGGATCCGCGGCACGAGGTCGACGAAGAGTCGACCCCACCCGGTGGCCAGCTCGTCGAGGATCTCCTCGGCCCGCGCCTCGGAGGCCTGATCGGGACCGACTCGCCGGGCGAGCTCCTGCAGCCCGCGGCGGAAGTGCGCCGAGTGGAGGATCTCCTCGGTGAGGAAGCCGGGTGACCGGAACTCCGGCCCGAGCACGGCACGGTCAGCGCGCTCGAGCGCCAGCCTGGCCCGGCGGGCCACGAAGCGGCCGAAGGCCTCGGCGTCGGCCGTTGCGCCCTGGTGCGATTCGGAATACCGCTGCTGCAGAAAGCCCACGGTGCCTGGGATCCCGGCGATGACCGGGGCGCGATCGGGATCGGCATCCGCGATGGAGCGTTGGTTGCGAGAGGCCGGGTCATACGGGTTGCGTCCGCGGACCAGGTCCGAGATGGCCACTCGCCGATTGCCGTCCTTCTCCCCCGGGCGCCACACCACGTGAGCCGGCAACAGCAGGACGTCGGGGTCGTCGAGGAGGGCGCCGAGGGCGGCATACGCCGCCGGTGTCCCGGAGAGCGGCGGCAGGGTGACCACCCGCACGTCACGATGCTCGGGCTCGACCTCCGATCGGACCCAGGCGCGCACCAGGGAGTCCTCGACCGGAGTCCGGGTCGAGGCGAGGACGACGACGTTGTCGTGGGAGCTCATGTCGTCATCCTCCGGTCAGTCGTGGGTCGGAATCGTCGGTCGGCCAGTCAGCCAGGAGGTCGAGGTATGCCGCGCGCACCTCGTCGATGCGCTCCGTGAGTTCCGCGCGGGTCCAGGCGGAGACGTCGATCGGGGGCAGGACCGCGATGTCGATGACCCCACGCTGCACGGTCAGGGAGTCGCGTCCGGCAATGTCGTCGGCGTTGCGAATGACGATGGGCACGATGGGGATGCCCGCCGACATCGCCATGACGAAGGCACCCTTCTTGAAGGGGCCCACCTCGTGCGTGTCCAGACGGGTGCCCTCGGGTGCAACGATGATCGAGAGTCCCTGTGCGGCAAGCTTTTCGACCTCGTGCATGGCATTGACGGCCTTGGCGCTGTCGGCCCGGTCGATGAAGGCAATGTCCATCAGCCGCCCGAAGGTGCCGAAGAGCGGATTGGTCTTCAGCTCCTTCTTGGCGACCGCGGTGAAGTCGTGCTTGACGACGGCGGCCGCCATGAAGGCATCCATCTGGTTGCGGTGGTTGAAGATGAAGACAGCCGGCCGCTGCGCCTCGGCGTTCGCCGCGCCGAGGATCGTGAGGCTGACGCCGTGGCTGTCGAGGAGGAACTTGGGCCAGGTCGAGGTGAGGACGTTGAGCCCGTCCCACTTCCTACCGGTCATCGCCGCCCGGGCCGTGCCCAGAGCCGTGATCGGCCCGAGAGCGCCGAAGCCCACGGCAAAGCGCGCGGCGTTGGTGACTGCCGACGTCCCCCGGGAGCCATAGCGCGAGATCGGCCAACCCCGCCGCTCGGCCACTTTGGTCAGGTGCGGTCCCGGATTGGTCGGCCGAGGGTGCCCCACGAGATGCATGAGCGCGACGTCCTCGTCCCCGTCGGCGTAGAACCACGCCCGGGTCAGGTCGAGGCCGTGCTCGGCGGCATACCGCTGGGCTGCGGTCGCCTTGCCCTCACCCCAGATGATCGGGTCGACGACCTCGCCGGTGACCCGCCCCTCCTCATCGACGACGAACCGATTGCAGACCACCTCGTCGACGCCCAGGTAGGCGGCGACCGGCTCGACCTGCATCGAGGTCGCGGACGAGCAGAGGACGACGGTGTGCCCGCGCTGTTGGTGGGCGCGCACGAGCGCGCGTGTCTCGGGGTAGAGCAGGTCGGCGATCTGGTGCCGGAAGATCCTCTCCCCCAACGCATCCAGGTCGGTCTCCAACTGCCCCGCGAGCGCGCGCGCACCATCGGTGATGAGTTGGTCGAAACCGGCCCGACCGATCTGGAAGTCGATGGCCGTCGTGATCAGGCGCAGCGCCTCGGCCGCCTTGACCTCCCGCGAGCGCAGCCGCTCCTTGGAGTGCACAAGTGCCGTGAACCCGGCCACCAAGGTGCCGTCGAGGTCGAAGAAGGCGGCGACCGCAGGCCCCTCCTCGGAGGCGAGCACCTCGGCGACCGATCCGGG
>Ga0116180_1002394_pt1 | contig 14808 bp, 9 predicted proteins | sample AD_UKC073_MetaG_FD_89804 | JGI IMG/M metagenome (GOLD analysis project Ga0116180, IMG submission 89804) | Active sludge microbial communities of municipal wastewater-treating anaerobic digesters from USA - AD_UKC073_MetaG | ecosystem: Engineered > Bioreactor > Anaerobic > Digestate | place: USA...
CGGTTTTAGCCAGACTGGCAATGCCGGCCAGTTTGACGTCACCAATGCAGCCAGCACGGGGGACGCGGTTCGCGCCACTCAGGCAGGCCTGGGTCGTGGTGTTTACGGCGTTATCAATAATGCATCCAACATTGTGGCTGCTGTTCGCGGCGAGACGAACGGCACGGGCTACGGCGTGTTCGGCCAGGCCACTGGCAATGGCAATGCCGGCTTCTTCCAGATCAGCAATGCCGCAAGTACATCGAGCACAGTGAACGTCACGACGAACGGCATCGGCTCCGGCGTGACGGTGCAGCTGACCAACGTCAGCAATGGCGCGCGCGGTGTTGATGTCCTTCAGGCTGGCGTCGGGCCGGGCGTCTTCGCCACCAGTGCGGGCGGCAACGCGGTGTGGGGCATCACTTCGTCGATCAGCGCTGCGGGTGTCATCGGTGATAACACATTTGGTGAGGCCGTTGTTGGTCGTAACCGCGGCGGCAACGGAGTTGGTGCGGTGGTTGGTCGCAACGACGACGCCGGATACGGTGTGCGTGGCTTCAACACCAAAAACGGTATCGGTGTTCTTGGGCAGGCGGGCATTTCGGGCGGTACCGGCGTTGGTGGTCGCTTCGAGAACGTGAACGCCGCCAATGGCAATGACGCCCTTCAGGCCGCAACCAACGGTACTGGTTGGGCTGGAAACTTCAGCAATGCCAACAACTCCAGCGCAACGCGCGGCGTGCGAATTTCGACTACCGCCGGGCAGGGCGGCAATGCGCTTACCGTTGCCAACGGTACCGTTGCCTACTCGTACCAGCACCCCTATGCATCGAATACCGTCATTGATGATTCAACGCTGGTTGTAACCACGGCAGGCAACGTCACCATCCCCACTGGTCCCCCGCTTGTTGATGGCGCGCGGATTTACGTGGTGAACAATGCTGGCGCCGTCGTCACGGTGACCAACACTACGGCAGGCGCGTTCAATATCAACCCTGGCCGCGCGGTAGCAATGCTGTTCGTGTCCACCGTCAGTGGTGCGAACTGGATTCCAGTTCAACCCTGACGCTACCCTGATGGCAGCAAATAAGCCCGCCTTGGTGGGCTTTTTGTTTTGTGACCGACCCAAACTCCATCCCAAGCCACCGTCCTGATCCACCCGGCGATCAGTTCGAACGTGCAAATGCCCTGCGGTAGGCCTTGGCGTCGCCGACGACGTGAGAAAAGCCTGCGAACAATCTGGCCATGTCTGCCGTCGCGGACGGCATTTTTAGTGCGAGGGATGAGGCGCTTGCGCTTCGATGTGGCACTAGGGCAAGTGGGCGTCAAACACACGCAACGGCTCGACGGAGTGCGCACTTGTTGACAGCAGCGGTGCTGCGCACAGCGCCAACAACATGTTCAGTTTCAACAAATCGCGCATTGATAAACCTCTTGTCAAATTCGCGACCCGGCGCAGCGGACTACTGCTCCAGCGCAACGATCATGTCGACCCGCGTGGCGTGGCGGCCACCTTCGAACTCCGCAGCGAGAAAGGCATCGACGATGTCGAGCGCCAGGCCCTCGCCAATCACGCGGGCGCCGAGCGAGAGCATGTTGGCGTCGTTGTGCTGGCGGATCATGCGCGCCGAAAAAGTGTCGGCGCAGACGCCGCAGCGGATGCCGCGCACCTTGTTCGCCGCCATCATGATGCCCTGCCCGGTGCCGCAGAGGATGATGCCAAGACGGCAATCACCGGAGGCCACCAGCCGCGCCGCCGCCTCGCCGTGCTTCGGGTAAGGCGTGCTCTCGGGCGTGGTCGGACCGATGTCCACCACGTCCCAGCCCTTGGCGGCGACGTGAGCGGCGATGGCCTGCCGCAACGCGATGGCGGCGTGGTCGCTGGAAAGGACGATGCGGTTGTTGCTTGTCATTGGAGAGTTATCCGGTTTCGTCAGGGGCGGCGGTCTGGGTCAAGCGGCGGAACGCGCTATTGACGATCAGACCCTCGTGATTAGATATCAGAACGTCGCGCCAGCCAGTTGGTGCGGCATCATCTTTTCGCTGCAAGCCCCATTTAATGAGGGCTATACGTTGAAATTGGCATAAGTCGATTTCTGGCGATTTATTGGCTCAGGCCCTATGCAATGGTCGTTTCAGGAGAAAGTTGATCGATCGCTGGCGTCAGTGTGCCCAACCCTTGCTTCGTTCCACCGCCTTCGCCCAGCCCGCCATCATCTCGGCCGCCCGGTCGCGCGACAGCGTCGGCTCAAAGACACGATCCACTTGCCAGTTCGCCTTGATGTCGCCGGCGTCGTGCCAGAAGCCAACCGCGAGGCCCGCCAGATAGGCGGCGCCCAAGGCCGTGGTTTCCAGGACTTTCGGCCGCACCACCGGCACGCCGAGCAGATCGGCCTGAATCTGCATCAGCAGGTTGTTGGCCGTGGCGCCGCCGTCGACGCGCAATTCGGTGAGCTTGATGCCTGCGTCCTTTTCCATCGCGGCCAGCACTTCGGCCGACTGGAACGCGATGGATTCCAGCGCGGCGCGTGCGATATGCGTGATGCCGCTGCCGCGGGTGAGGCCGAACATGGCGCCACGGGCGTATTGATCCCAGTGCGGCGCGCCCAGGCCGGCAAAGGCGGGCACCAGGTAAACGCCGCCGGAATCGGGCACCTCAGCGGCCAGCGCTTCCACGTCCGCCGCGGTCTTGATCGCGCGCAGGCCGTCGCGCAGCCATTGCACGACAGCGCCGCCGATGAAAACCGAGCCTTCCAGCGCGTACTGCGGCTTGGCCCCGGCCAGTTGCCACGCCGTCGTCGTCAGCAGGTTGTTGTTGGACGTCACCGCCTCGGCGCCGGTATTGAGCAGCAGGAAGCAGCCGGTGCCGTAGGTGTTCTTGGCCATGCCCGGCGAGTGGCAGGCTTGGCCGAACAGCGCGGCCTGCTGGTCGCCTGCGTTGCCGGCGATGGGGATGGCCGCACCATCGAGCACGGCGTCACCAAAGGCGCCGGATGACGGCCGCACCTCGGGCAGTACCGAACGTGGAATGTCGAGCAGTTGCAGCAGCTCATCGTCCCAAGCGTTGTTGTGGATGTTGAACAGCAGCGTGCGGCTGGCGTTGGACGGGTCGGTCGCGTGAGTCTTGCCGCCAGTGAGATTCCAGATCAGCCAGGCGTCGATGGTGCCGAAGGCCAGCTCGCCCTTGGCGGCCCGCTCACGGGCACCAGGTACGTTGTCGAGCAGCCATTTCAGCTTGGTGCCGGAGAAATAGGCGTCGAGCACCAGCCCGGTCTTCTGCTGGATCAGCGCCGCCTTGCCTTCGGCTTTCAGGCGATCGCAAAGCGCTGCGGTCCGGCGGTCCTGCCAGACAATCGCGTTGGCGATCGGCCGGCCGGTGGCGCGGTCCCACAGCACCGTGGTTTCGCGCTGGTTGGTGATGCCGATGGCGGCAACGTCCTGCGGGCGCGCACCAGCACGGTGCATCGCCTCGGTCATGACCGCGCGCTGGGTCGCCCAGATTTCGCTGGCGTCATGCTCCACCCAGCCCGGCTGCGGGAAATGCTGGCGGAACTCCTGCTGCGCCGAGGCGACCGGCGTGCCGGCGTGGTCAAACAGGATGGCGCGCGAACTTGTCGTACCTTGATCGAGCGCCAGTACAAACCGCGCCGACCCGATCGGTGACGAGTCTTTGGTCATTTAGAAGTCCTCCCACAGCCTCGCTGCACCGCACAACCGAAGCGGCGGCGGCGCGCTAGAATCATTGTCCCAACACAGTCTACAGCGTCGCCACGACCTCTTTCCGCTGGCGACTTGCTTCCCATGCCGCTGTCTTCCCCTGCCGCCCGCGAGCGCCTGCATCTGCGCCGCGTGAGTTACGAAGGCTACCGTCGCGCCGATGGCTTGTATGACATCGAAGCGCGCCTCACCGACAGCAAGGACCGCGACTATCCGCTCGCCGGCGGCACCCGCAGCAAGGACATCCCCGTGCACGACATGCTGGTGCGGGTGACCATTGACCGCCGCTTCGAGGTGATCGACATCGAAGCCACCACCGAAGAGATGCCCTACCCCGGCCAATGCAACAAGATTGGCCCGGACTACAAAAAATTGATCGGCAGCAACCTGCTGAAAGGTTTCCGCAAGGTGATTGCTGAAAAAATGGGCGGGGTCAAGGGTTGCACCCATTTGTCGGAGCTGTTGGGCTATCTGCCAACGGCGGCGGTGCAGACCTTTGCCGGGGAGCGCCGGGAGACCGATGCGCCCGCCGGCAAGAAGCCGTTTCAGCTCGACTCCTGCCATGCGCTGGCAACCGACACGGAAACGGTGCGCATTTATTACCCGAAGTGGTACGCGGGTGAAACGGTCGAGGCGACCTAGCGGAGCGGCCTCGCGACTTGAATTTGGCGGCGTGGCGATGCCGCGCATGCAGGCTTGCAGTACAGACTTTTTTGACTTTGAAAACAAGAAGGGGTTAGCGTGAAGATTCACGAGTACCAGGGAAAACAGATTCTGCGTGAGTTCGGCGTGCCCGTGCCGCGCGGCATTCCGGCGTTCACCGTCGAAGAGGCCGTGAAGGCGGCCCAGGAGCTGGGCGGCCCGGTGTGGGTGGTCAAGGCGCAGATCCACGCCGGTGGCCGCGGCAAGGGCGGCGGCGTCAAGGTGGCCAAGTCGATCGAGGAAGTGCGCGAGAAGGCCTCGGCCATCCTCGGCATGCAATTGAAGACGCACCAGACCGGCCCCGAGGGCCAGAAGGTGCGCCGCCTGTTCATCGAGGACGGTGCCGACATCAAGAAGGAACTGTACGTCTCGATGGTGGTGGACCGCGCGACGCAACGTGTCGCCCTGCTCGCCTCCAGCGAAGGCGGCATGGACATCGAGGAAGTGGCGCACAAGAACCCCGACGCCATCAAGAAGGTGTTCATCGACCCGGCCGCTGGTCTGACCGACGCGCAGAGCGATGAAGTCGCCGGTGGCATCGGCATTCCGGCCACCTCGTTCGGCGAAGCACGCAAGGCGCTCAAGGGCCTCTACAACGCGTTCATGGACAAGGACGCGTCGCTGGCCGAGATCAACCCGCTGATCGTCACTGGCGACGGCAAGGTAATCGCGCTCGACGCCAAGTTCAACTTCGACAGCAACGCGCTGTTCCGTCACCCGGACATCGTCGCGATGCGCGACCTCGACGAAGAAGATCCGGCCGAAATCGAGGCCAGCAAGTTTGACCTCGCCTACATCTCGCTCGACGGCGACATTGGCTGCCTGGTCAACGGCGCCGGCCTTGCGATGAGCACGATGGACACCATCAAACTCTACGGCGGCGAACCGGCCAACTTCCTCGACGTGGGCGGCGGTGCCACCACCGAGAAAGTGACCGAAGCGTTCAAGATCATGCTGAAGAACCCGAATCTGAAAGCGATTCTGGTCAACATCTTCGGCGGCATCATGTAGTGCGACACCATCGCCGAAGGCGTGGTCGCGGCATCAAAAGCAGTCGGCCTGAAGGTGCCGCTGGTGGTGCGCATGAAGGGCACCAACGAAGACCTCGGCAAGGAAATCCTCGCCAAGAGCGGCCTGCCGATCATCACCGCCAACAACATGGGCGAAGCGGCCGAGAAGGTGGTCGCTGCCGCCAAGGGTTACAAGCCTGACGCAGCCAAGGCACCAGCCGCTGCGGCACCTGCCGCGCCCGCTGCCACCGCTGCACCGGCCGCCGCCAGCACCGCTCCGCTGGAGCCGTCCGCGCCCGCCGCTGGCTGGATGCGCTGGCTGGCCATCATCGTGGCCGTAATTGTTGGCGCCCTGCTGCTGCGCACGCTGAATGCGCCAAAAGACGCGCCGAAAGCGCCGGAAGCGGCCAAGCCTGCCGCGGAAGCGCCGAAGGCTGACGCCGCCAAACCGGCGGAGCAGCCCAAGGCTGATGCTGCTGCACCGGCCACGGCGCCTGCTGCCCCTGCGGCCGCACCTGGCGCTGCACCGGCAACGCCGGCAGCTCCCGCTGCCGCACCCGAGCCAGCCAAGACCGACGCGGCCAAACCCGCCGAAGCCCCGAAAGCTGACGCGCCGAAAGCCGAGCAGAAGAAGTCCAGCGCCGGTGTTGCCGACGCCGAAGTTGCCGCCTAGTCCCCTGGAGAAACAGCAATGAGCATCCTCATCAATAAAGACACCAAAGTCATCACCCAGGGCATCACCGGCAAGACCGGCCAGTTCCACACCCACGGTTGCGCGGCCTACGCCAACGGCAAGAACTGCTTCGTTGCGGGCGTGAACCCGAAGAAGGCCGGCGAGAACTTCGAAGGCATCCCGATCTACGCGAGCGTGAAAGAAGCCAAGGCGCAGACCGGCGCCACCGTTAGCGTGATCTATGTGCCGCCGTCAGGCGCTGCTGCGGCGATCGACGAGGCGGTTGACGCCGAACTCGACCTCGTCGTCTGTATCACCGAGGGCATCCCGGTGCTCGACATGCTGAAGACGCGCTACAAGATGCAGGGCAAGAAGACGCTGCTGCTCGGGCCAAACTGCCCGGGCCTGATCACACCGGAAGAAATCAAGATCGGCATCATGCCCGGCCACATCCACAAGAAGGGCCGCATCGGTGTCGTCTCGCGCTCGGGCACGCTCACGTATGAAGCCGTCGGTCAGCTCACCGAACTGGGCCTGGGCCAATCGAGCGCCGTCGGTATTGGCGGTGACCCGATCAATGGTCTCAAGCACATCGACGTGATGCGCATGTTCAACGACGATCCCGACACCGACGCCGTCATCATGATCGGCGAAATTGGCGGACCGGACGAGGCGGACGCCGCGCGTTGGGTCAAGGCGAACATGAAGAAGCCGGTCGTCGGCTTCATCGCCGGCGTCACCGCGCCCCCCGGCAAGCGCATGGGCCACGCCGGCGCCCTGATCAGCGGCGGCGCCGACACCGCAGACGCCAAACTCGCCATCATGGAAGAGTGCGGCTTCAAGATCACGCGCAATCCGGCGGAGATGGGCAAACTGTTGAAGAGTCTGCTGAAGTAAGGCGCCTCGGCGTTAATCGAAAGAGCCCGCCACTTGGCGGGCTTTTTTGTTGTACGAGCGGCGTTGGCTATGGAACGCTACGATTCTGGATTCACGGCTGCGCCGAGAATGACGGCAGCTTTGGCCAACAGCTCTCCAAAAGAATGGGCTGGGAGCCATACAGACGAGCGCTTCGTATTCCACAAGACCGTCACTCGACTTGAGGTGATTTGATGACTTAGCCCCTATGCAGTAAGGCGTACACGAAAAGTCATTGCCGTATCGTGGTCGCTGGATACACTCGCGCAATCCCCTGACGCTGATTGCCTGCAACCCGAATGTTCGCTTGTCTCGCGCGTATTCACGCCGCTCTTCGGTGCCGTGACTGGTTTGCAGCGTCGCAGGTTGCAACAGCTGCGTGGTTGCTCGCGGGTGTCGTAGCCGCTGCTCCTGGCGACTTCGACACTACCTACGGAATGGCAGGTGTGGTCACAGTCCCGGTCGATCAGCTTGGTTTGTACTTGCAGCGATCATCCGTTGCACTCCAGTCGAACGGGAGCTTGGTAATTGCAAACAGGTGTTTCCGTGGTTCGATCGATGGCATTTGCCTTTACCGGATTAGCCATGGGGGCGACTTTGACACGACGTTTGGTGAATCAGGAATTGCTTTCTTCGCCTCGGGAGGACAAGGAACCAGCACGACTGACGTCGCGGTAGCGGCAGATGATGCGCTTTTCGTCGCTACTGATTGCTCTGACGCGGGCAGGTCGGAGTTTTGTCTCGTCAAGTTCACGCCCGATGGTCTTGTTGACGGAACATTCGCGCGTCAAGGTGCAGCGAGAATATCGGTTAGTTCAGGTTCGCACCGTGCGGCGGCGGTTCGCGTCGATCCAAGAGATAGGCTCGTTATTGTCGGCGACTGCGACCGTGTAGGCCATCCACTTGCATTTCGCGACTTTTGCGCGGCGCGTGTGCTGGCTGATGGCACCTTGGACAGCGCATTCGCAACTGACGGAGTTCTCTCTGCGAATACCACCTACGTCCACGACAACAAAGTTATGGACCTGACGGTGGATTCGGAGGCGAACTTGGTTGCTCTGAGTCAATGCCGAGCGAACCAAGTCTCTGTCCCTTGTCTGTATAAGTTCGACTCACTTGGGCGGCCGGACAGCACGTTTGGGCGGGACGGTATTTTTGAACAACCCATGTCTCTGGGCGACTTCATCACAGACGCCTATGCCATGGCCCCCGCCGCTGATCGAGGCTACTACTACACGTCCGAGTGCGCCGCGCCTGACGGTAAGGCTTTCTGCGTCGTGAAGCTTTTGGCAAGCGGTACATTCGATGAATCTTTCGCACATGGTGGTGTTGCGCGGATCGGCATCAGCACATTTGACCTTCGAGGTGCTGCACGACCGAACAAGGTGTTTTTCGACGCAGTCGCGCAAAAAATTACAGTCGGCGGCATTTGCTACGTGCGAGTTGAGGGCAGCTACTATGCTCAAGACTTGTGTTTGGCTAGATTTCTAAGCGACGGACGAACAGACAGTACTTACGGCTCTGGCGGTCGCGTGACCCACACGCTACAACTTAACGTGAATGAATTTGCGTTCATGTTTGTCGAGCGGTTGGAGAAGTTGACTGTAGCCTTTGTCTGTAGTCGGTACGGCTTCTTCACGAACCCTTCATTCTGCCTAGCCCGGCTCAAAGGGGGACCGTACGACGCGAGTTCTTGTGCTTACAACATCGATGCAGACGCCGAAGTTGCGGGCGGTGACGGTGTCCTCGCAGTCCGCTACCTCCTCGGCCTTCGCGGCGCCGCCCTCACCGACGGCGCCGTCGGCCCCAATCCTGGTCGCAGCAACGCCGAGATCGAAACCTACCTCGCCGACCTGCTGGCGCAGGGCAAGCTTGACGCCGACGGCGACGGCCAGTCGCTGGCGATGACGGATGGTCTGCTGATCCTGCGCGCAATGCTCGGGCTCACCGGTGATGCGCTGACCGCGGGTGCGGTGAACACGGCGCATCCGAATGCGCGTAACGCGCAGCAAATCCTCACCTGGATCGAGTCGACGCACGGCGTGGCCTGCCTGCCCTGACCACGGCTGTCTGACGTCCGCGCCTCTGCGGAAAAGAGGGACGCACCTGCGCTACGTTGAGGGGCGGGACAAGACGATTCAGAGCGACTTTCGCCAGAAGCGACTGCGCACCCCAACCGAATGACGCTTTCGACGAAAAGCCGCTTCGTCATCGCCAAGGCTTGGATACACTGATTGAGCCCCTCACTCCGCCCTGGCGCGCCAAGCATGCCCTTCGACTTCCTGCACTTTCGACGCCCTGCGCTCTGCCGCAGTCGCTTCGTTGCGAGCGTTTGGGCCGCGTTTGCGTGTCTGCTGTTGAGCGGCACATCCGTTGCCGCGCCGGGCCAGCTTGATCCGACGTTTGGAAACGGGGGAATCGCGCGCAGTAGCATCGCAAACAGCGAAGATGTCGCAAACGCGATTGTGCAGCAGCCCGACGGGGATTGGATCGTGGCGGGATCCTGCTATTTTTCAAACCCGATAAGAAGTTATCGCCCTTGCTTGCGTCGATATTCGAGTAGCGGGGTACAAGACACATCTTTTGGCGCAAGTGGGGTTGTCGTTCTGGAGGTTACCGGCCTCGGCCATGCATTCGCCGCCGGCGTCCGGCCAGACGGCAAGATAGTGGTAGCTGGGGTCTGCGGCAGCGACAATCTGGCGATAAATACCGACGCGTGTGTTGTTCAATACTTGCCAAGTGGTGCGGTCGATTCGAACTTTGGCATTAATGGTCAGTTGAAAGTGGGTAACGGCTGGGCTTACGCTCTTGCATTACAAGATGATGGAAAAGTAGTTGCAGCGGGCTCATGCGGCGGCACCAGGGTTATCGGGCAACTCCTCACACCTTTCGACTTCTGCGTCTGGCGCGTGACGTTGACAGGCACGATGGATGCGGCATTTGGTTCGTCCGGAGTAGTTCGCGTCGATTTTGACGGCAAAGACGACGTGGCTTCCGGGTTGGCGATCACTACCAGTGGGCACATCGTGGTCGGCGGTGGATGTGCAGACCCTGTTCAAACTCCGACTCACAGTGTTTTCTGCGCATTGCGCCTTAATCCAGACGGTCAGCTAGACACTTCATTCGCCTCATCGGGCAAGTTTGCACTGAGTCTGGTGGGTGGCGTGGAGAGCGTTAGCGCAATTCGAATTCAAACTGACTCGAAGGTATTGATAGCCGGTGCATGCAATGGCAACCAATGGTGCGTCGTCAGGCTGACAGCGGGTGGCTTGCTGGACTCTACCTTCGCGCAAGGTGGTGTATTTCGGCACCCATCGTTTACGGGGGCGGCAGCCGATTTAAGCATTCAGCTGGATGGGCGCATTCTCGTTGTTGGTGCTTGCAGCTCAACGGAGCCAACCTGCCAAATACGATTGAATGAGAATGGCACGCCCGATGGTAACTATGGCTTGGGCGGTGTCACCAGCTTGGCAATAGGCGTTCCGGCCCAGAATGGTTTCGGCGCACCAAGTTTGGCATTGCAGATGGACGGGAAGGCGCTCGTTGCGGCGACATGTACGGTAGGCGTCGCCCAGTATGAGTTTTGCGTGGCGCGGCTTGACGGAGAGCCGTTTGGTGTAGCGACGTGTACGCTGAATGCCGATGCGAATCAAGTTGTCGAATCCGGTACAGATGCCGTTTTGGTTGTTCGCTATCTACTGGGCTTTCGTGGTGAGGCGCTAAGCAGGGGCGCGTTGGGTGCGTACCCCTCGCGTAACCGGCAAGCGTTAGAAAACTATCTTGCCTCGCTCAACCTCGACGCCGACGGTGACGGCCAGTCGCTGGCGATGACTGATGGCTTGCTGATCCTGCGGGCGATGCTCGGGCTCACCGGTGATGCGCTCACTGCGGGAGCGGTGAACACGGCACACCCGAATGCGCGCAACGCGCAGCAAATCCTCACCTGGATCGAGTCGACGCACGGCGTGGCCTGCTTGCCGTAGCGCACTGTTGCGCAAATTGACTTTCAATTGAAATGCTCATCGGCATTGGGCTCGGCTATCGAAATCGGCTGAAGTCGACTTTCAGGTTTTTCGGCATTTAAGCCCATAGCGCATGCGGGTTCCACTGTTGAGCCACTGCCTCACTTGAGGAGACTTTCGACGCTGCGATATCGTGCCCGTCTCGCACGGATGTCGCGTCATCGCACGGAAATCCGTAATTGCTTCTGGCCGGCAGTGAGCTGCGATTGTGACGGCGTTCGCCGTTGACCATTGCGCCAGAGCACACGCCGCTGCAACCGGAGCCACGGAGATGAGACAACGAACACCTGGCCTGACCACTGACGAGGCATCACCAGCAAGCGCGCACGCATATGAGCGGGGACGCGCGCCGCGTGCGCTGCGTTCGCGGACGCCCGCATTCGTCGCACGGTTCGCCTGCGTGCTGTTGCTCGCACTGACCCGCACCGCTTTTGCTGCGCCCGGTGATCTTGACGTCACCGGCTTCAACGGCAGCGACCCGGTGCCGAGCAACCGCGGCAAGGTGGTGGAGAAGATCGGCCGTTCGCAGTTCGAGGCGGACCATGCGATGAGTGTGGCGCGACAGACCGACGGCAAGCTGCTGATTGCGGGTGATTGCCGTGGCGTGTTTGTGCGCAAGCTCTGCGTTGCGCGCTTCAACAGCAACGGCAGTGCCGACACCACCTTCAACCCCGATGCCACGCAGGGCGGCACCCAGCCTGACCTGCAGCCGGGCGAGCTGATCCTGGAGGCCGCGCCCAACACCGGCTACGGGGCCTTGCTGGCGGTGCAGCCTGACGGCCGCATCATCGTCGGCGGTACCTGTGGCAACGCAACGACCGGCTACAACGATTTCTGCGTGGCGCGGCTGCTGGCCGATGCCACGCTCGACACCAGCTTCAACGCCGCCGGCAGCACACCGGGTGTGGCCACGGTGGCGCCGGGCAATTTCTACAACACGGCTCGGGCGATGCTGTTGCAGCCTGATGGCAAGATCGTGTTGGTTGGCTCCTGCGGCGTGACCATCGTGGCCACCGCGATGTGCATCTCCCGGCACAACAGCGATGGCACGCTCGACACCACGTTCAACGCCAGTGGCACCCGGCCCGGCACCCGGGTCGAGACCATCGGCGATGGCAATTCGTCGTACGCAACGGGCGTGGCGCGGCAGAGCGATGGCAAGCTGGTGGTGGCAGGCAGCTGCGATGACGCCGGCACGTCCGACTTCTGCCTGTTTCGCCTGACCACCGTAGGCGCGCTCGACAGTGCGTCGTTCGGCAGCGGCGGCAAGGTGATCACACCCATCGCCAGCGACGAAGACGCCGCCACCGGCGTGGCGGTGCAGGCGGACGGCAAGATCGTGGTGGCCGGCGCCTGCAGCACGCACTGGGCCTACTCCAACGCGGGGGTGACCAAGTTCTGCGTCGCCCGCTACCTCAGCACTGGCGCGCTCGACACGTCGGGCTTCAACGCCAGCGCCGCGCCGGCCGACCGTGGCAAGCGGCTGCTGGCCTTCGCCAGCACCTATGACGGCGCCGACGCGCTGCTGCTGCAAACCGATGGCAAGCTGGTGCTGATGGGGCGCTGCAATGCCGATCCGGCACAGGGCACCGGCGTGTTCTGCCTGTTGCGCCTGGGCGCCGATGGCAATCTGGACGCGACCTTCGGCAGCGGCGGTCAGACCACGGTAGCGGCGGTCGCCAACCAGCGCGACATTTCCGTGGCTGCACTGTTGCAGCCAGACGGTGACATGGTGGCGGCGGGGAACTGCTTTCGCGGGGCGCCGGAACAGTTCTGCCTCGCTCGCTTCAAGGGCGGCCCGGTGCCGGTGCCCACCTGCACGCTGAACATTGACGCCAACCCGGTGGTGGACGCAACCACCGACGGCCTGCTGGTAACCCGCTATCTGCTCGGACTGCGCGGCACGGCGCTGGTCACCGGCGCGACTGGCGTCAGCCCCGGTCGCAATGCGGCGCAGATCGAGACCCATCTCGCCGGTTTGTTGACTGGCGGAACGCTCGATGCCGACAACGACGGCCAGCCACGCGCCATCACCGACGGCTTGCTGATCGTGCGGGCCTTGCTGGGGCTGAGCGGCACGGCGCTGACAGCGGGCGCGAGCAACGCACAGCACCCGAACGTACGCAACGCCACACAAGTGCTGGACTGGATCCGCACGTCGCACGGCACCGATTGCCTGCCCTGATGGGCAGCTGTGGCAAACGGCAGCAAAGCAGCGATACTATTGGCTTGTACCAACGCGGGGGCGCTGAGGACATGAATCATGCAAGCCTTTTGCGCTCGTCGCGCCGGCCGCCCCACCCGCCGCTGGCCGTTTGCCCTTGTTGCGTTGCTGCTGGCGGCACACGCCGCTAGCCTGCTCGCGGCCCCTGGCGATCTCGATAGCGGCGGCTTCAACGCCGCCAACCCCATCATCAGTGATCGCGGCAAGGCGCTGGCGAAACCCGGTCGCTCATCTGCCGCCCCCGACAACGCGCGTGGGGTGGCGGTGCAGGCCGATGGCAAGGTGGTGGTCGCAGGCAGTTGCAGTGGGATCAGCATCAGCAAACTTTGCGTGGTGCGCTACCACCCGGATGGCACACCAGATCTCACGTTCAACCCGAACGCGACGCAAGGCGGCCTGCAACCCGATCTGCAGGCGGGCGAACTGATCATCGAGGAAACGCCAGGCCAGAGCCTGTTTGGCATGGTCGCGGTGCAGCCCGACCAGAAGATCATCGTCGCCGGCACCTGCAGCAATCTCACGTCGGGCTATTACGACTTTTGCGTGGTCCGCCTGCTGCCGGATGCCAGCCTCGACACCAGTTTCAATGCCGGCGGCACAACACCGGGCGTGGCGACCGTCGCTCCCGGCCCGTTCTACAACGTGGCGTCCGGCCTGACGCTGCAGGCGGACGGCAAGATTGTGATCGTGGGTTCCTGTGGCGCTTCACTGGTTGCCAATGCGATGTGCCTGTCGCGCCACAACGGCGACGGCACCCTCGACACCAGCTTCAACGCTGGCGGCACGCTGCCCGGCACCCGCATCGAAGCGATTGGCAACAGCAACAGCTCCTACGCAATGGCCGCCGCGCAGCAAAGCGACGGCAAACTGGTGGTGGCGGGCTCCTGCCTGAACAACGCCAACACCGAGTTCTGCCTGTTGCGACTCACCACAGCGGGCGCGCTGGACAGCGCATTCGGCAGCGGCGGCAAGGTGATCACCCCGATCAGCACCGATGAGGATGCCGCCAAGGCCGTGGCGATCCAGCAGGACGGCAAGATTGTGCTCGCGGGTGCGTGCTCAACGGGCGGCGCGTTCAGCACCGGCGCGATCACCCGGTATTGCCTTGCCCGCTACAACAGCAACGGCGCACTCGACACCACTGGCTTCAATGCCACCGCCCCGGTGCTGGCGGATCGCGGCAAGCTGCTGTTTGCGTTCGACTCCGATTTTGATGGCGCGTATGCCGTGTTCGCGCAGCCCGACGGCAAAGTACTGCTCGGCGGACGCTGCCGGGCAGGATCGGTGGCCGGCACCGGCGTGTTCTGCAGCGCACGGCTGCTTGCTGATGGCAGCCTTGACGGCACCTGGGGCTCGGGCGGCAAGGCCATTCAGCCGAGCATTGCCAACGAACGTGACCTCACCTACGCGGCAGCGCTACAAACCAACGGTTATCTGCTGCTGGCCGGCAACTGCTATCGCGGCTCGTCCGACGCCTTCTGCCTGGCCCGCTTCGAAGGCGGCCCCTACACGCCGCCCGCCTGCACGCTCAACATTGACGGCAACATGGCCGTGGATGCAGCCACC
>Ga0116180_1002401_pt1 | contig 14789 bp, 16 predicted proteins | sample AD_UKC073_MetaG_FD_89804 | JGI IMG/M metagenome (GOLD analysis project Ga0116180, IMG submission 89804) | Active sludge microbial communities of municipal wastewater-treating anaerobic digesters from USA - AD_UKC073_MetaG | ecosystem: Engineered > Bioreactor > Anaerobic > Digestate | place: USA...
AGGATCGCCATCACCGCCAGGTGCCATGAATGCTCCGCATCGTTTTCGTTCCTTGACATATCCATGAGCAGGGTCCTCCGGAATATATGCTTGAGCTTATCTATTTCCACTATGAAATCTATCTGCCTTTTCAGCCTGTCCATGTCCACTTTCGTATTCCTCCATCCAAATCGTTTATCTGTTGCAGCTACCTCTTTACAAGCCGGCAGAGCCTGTCGGGATAGTCCGTCATGATCCCGTCAACGCCCAGGCTGAGCATCTCCTCCATGTCCCTTGTGTCATTCAGGGTCCACACATGAAGCTTTAGCTTCTTTTCCCTGCACAGCCTTATAAGATCCCTGGTGACGACCCTTATCTTCCCCTTGAAGCGCAGGGGCACCTGAAGGGCCTGGGCAGCAGTAGCATAAAGCCTGTCGAGCTTGAGCCCGCTCAAAACAAGTGCACCCAGGCAGTCCAGGGCATCGGCGCCTGTCGGGATGCCTGCCTCGTTGAGCATTCTGAACCGTTTCAGTACACAGGGGTGGCCCGAGTTCACCAGCACCCGGTCCATCATGCCCAATCCTGTGATCAGCTTGTAAAGCTTCTGCTCTATGCCCGGGTAAGGCTCCTTTATATCTATGTTTATCCCGGCCTTATAGGGCTTAAGGCGCATAAACACCTCGGAAAGCAGGGGGACGGTCAGGCCCTTGCCTCTGAAGGGCCATGTCCTGCCATCATCTTTAGTGAAACGGTATCCGGCGTCGTATCTTTTGATCTCTGCCGCTGTTTTTTCATAGACCCGCCCGCTGCCGTTCGTTGTCCTGTCCAGGGTGTCGTCGTGAATGACTATCAGCTCTCCGTCCCTGCTCATATGTATATCCAGCTCTACTGCATCCGCTCCGTATCTCAGGACGGATCGCTCAAAGGCATAGAGGGTGTTTTCAGGAAACAGGCCTGCCCCTCCCCTGTGGGAGAAAAGCAGGAACCCATCACGGCTGAAGATCCCGGGCATGGCTCTTACTCGTATTCCAGTACCATTATTTTCGGCATTTTATCGATGTTATCTTTGGTTATCTCGACTTCCTGGGCTCCGGCTTTTTCACCGCCACCCGCCAGCTCGAGGAACTTATCCACACCGTCTATGGGGAAATCCAGCACCGGTGTCTTGAAATGCATCGGTATGACCACCTTTGGCCCAAGCTGCCTTGAGACTTCAAGAGCCTGCTTGCTGTCGATCGTATAGGTGCCCCCTACTGGCAGCAGGAGGATATCCACATTGCCCACATCCTTTACCTGCTCATCCGTCAGTACATGGCCCAGGTCACCCAGGTGGCAGACCGAAAGCCCGTCGGCCCTGAAGGTGAAGATCACGTTGGTGCCCCGTTTCGAGCCCTTTTCACCGTCATGGAAGGAAGCTGTGCCTTTTATGTCCACTCCTCTTTCGCTGTAGGCGCCGGGCCTGGAATAGTGACTGAAGCTGCCCCGTACCGCCTTCACATTGTTGTGGTCAAAATGATTGTGACTGGTGCTTACGATATCCGCCTCTGCATCGACCGCCTTGTAACCGACCGAGTCCTCAAAGGGATCGGTAAGTATCCTCACCCCGTCTGCAGTCGTGATGAGAAAGCACGCATGACCCAGCCATTTGATCTTCATAAGCGCTTAACCTCCTTTTTGATCTGCATCATTCAAATGGGAAGTGATATTTGGTGAGGACCAGCTCAGCTTTAAGCGTCAGCATGTCTTTTTGCAGGGATTCATTTATAGGCACGCCTTTTTCCTTGCGCTCCAGCCAGGCCAGGTATTCCTTCTCGCCGGCGGTATAGATCCGCTCTGCCCCGGGCATTTTCCTGGAAGCCCGCAGCTCCCTCAGGATATCCCCGGCTGTCTTTTTGAACTCGTCCAGAGAGGTAAAGGCCTCGACGTTGATAGCTATGAAGAAGTGGCCAAGCCTGTAGGGGACCTTTTTCCCGTTTTCGATGCCTGACAGGGCTTTGAGGAAGGCACCGCCCTGGAGGGCTGCAGAGAGTATCTCCACCACGGTGGCATACTCATAGCCCTTATAGCCTGCATGGTCTTCGCCGATCCCACCCAGGGGAGTCAGGGCTGCGCCTCCTGTCACGAGGTCCTTGAGTACCTGGGCAGTGTCCGTTCTCGGCCTGCCGTCCTCTCCGATTACCCAACCCTCAGGCAGGGGTTTGCCCAGCCTATTGTAAACCTCTATCTTGCCCCTTTGGGCTATGGATGTGGCGCAGTCCAGCAGGAAGGGGAACTCCTCGTCCGTGGGCATGCCAAAGGTCAGCGGGTTGGTGCCCAGCATGTTTTCTACGCCAAAGGTCGGGGCTATGGAAGGCCTTGCATTGGTACCGGTGATGCCGATCATCCCCTGCCTGGTAGCCATCAGCGCATAGTAGCCGGCTATCCCGTAATGGTTGGAGTTCCTCACCGCCACCATGCCCATGCCATAGGCCTTTGCCTTGTCTATCGCCATTTCCATGGCCTTCTTGGCGATGACCTGGCCCATGCCGTTGTTGCCGTCGAGCACAGCGGTAGTAGGCCCGTCCTTCACTACATCTATTCTGGTTACAGGATCGATGATGCCTTCCCGTATTCTGTCCACATATATGGGTTTTAACCGGCCGATCCCGTGGGAATCGATCCCAAGCTTGTCGGAGGTTATGAGCACATCAGCGCAGATACGGGCGTCCTTCTCCGGCACACCTACACCTATGAAAACATCAGTCATGAATGATTCCAGGGTTTCAAAGTCGATCCGGTATACATCAGCAGTCATTATAGATGCTCCTTTCACTTACTCATGTATGAATGAAAACGCCTTGTCCTGTCAAACGTTCAGCCAGTCCAGGACCCGCTGGATCATCTTGTCCCAGTAGCCCCATTCATGGACGCCCGGGCCTTCCTCATATGTATAGTCCAGATCCAGCCTGCTCACAAAATCCCTGAACTTGATATTGGACGCGTACAAGAAGTCCTCGGTCCCGCAGCATTGGTACAGCCGAGGCTTGGGACCCTTTGAGGCAGCCACCTTTTCAGCCAGGTAGAAGAGGTCGTGCTCCGTGCCTTTCACCTTGCTCGTATCGCCGAAAATGTTGGCCATCTCCCCATTGTCCAGGCGGCTTACCACCTCTGCGATATCGACTGCGCCTGACAGGCTCGCGCCGGCCGCATACCTGTCGGGGAAGGACAGGGCAAGCTTGAAGGCACCATAGCCACCCATGGACAAGCCGGCTACGAAATTGTCCTCCCGTCTGTCAGAGAGCGGGAAAAAGGACCGGGCAATCCGGGGCAGCTCCTCGCTCACAAAGGTAAAGTATTTAAGTCCCCTGGCCATATCCGTGTAAAAGCTGCGGTTCACCGCAGGCATGACTACAGCCAGGCCCTTGGCATCGGCATACCTTTCGATGCTGGTCCTCCTCATCCATATGGTATGGTCATCGGACAAGCCATGAAGCAGCCAGAGAGTCTTATACCTGCCGTTGGATGATCCTGGCTCCTGCCGGGCTCTTGGGTCCTGGGGCAGGATCACGTTCATGGAGCAGGACAGGCCCAGCACCTCTGAGAAAAAATCGCATTGGATAAATGCCATATAAACCACCCTTTCAATTATATATTTATCATCTCGTATCTTATGCAAAAACTGCCGATCGGAGCAAAACCGGCAGTTAAGTGGGCATAACCTATCTGTTGTTTATATAGTCTATAAAGTCATTGGATTCGTCAAGGAATACGGTGGTATCCTTCATTTCCTTCAGGGACTTCATGCGGTTTATGAACCGGTAGAACTCCAGATCGATTTTCAGGGCTTCTTCATATATACGCGCAGCTTCAGCATCGGCCTCAGCCTTGATTATGGCTGATTCTTCCACGGCATTTGCCACGATCTCCTGCTTCTTGCGGTCGGTCTCGGCCTTTTTCCGGCGCAGGAGGGATTCGCCCTCTGCTATCAGCTTTTCCGATTCCTTTTGTATTTCCTGGGTCATTTTTTCCTCGATCGCAGCGATATTGGCCTGGGGGAAGTTTTTGCGGTATATGCCGATATCCACGATATATACTCCGTATTGGGCGGTCAGAGCCTTATTGAGCTCCTCCCTGCCGGACTCCAGGGCATTGGTCACCTTGTCCTTGTGGAAGAACTCATTGAACCTCAAGGTATTAGCCGTCTGGATAACGACCGGATACACACGGTCATCCATCAGGCGGTTGGCATTGTAGACAGAGCCCATGGTCATCTTGAACAAGGCGGGGTTGACCACCCGGTACTGGGCATATATGGACAGGTCGATGCGCCTGCTGTCGTAGGTGTTTATAGTCGCTGTTTCTGATTTGTAGGTCATGTACTTCGAGCTGAACTTCTCAACGGTCTCGATAAAGGGCAGCTTGAAGGCCAGGCCTTTTGTCGTCCTGATGGCTACATCCATGCCCCTGGTCTTCAGCCCGTTTTCCACGACCTCCATATCCATGGGGTTTATCGTGACCCCGACTACTTCGCCGAAACGGTTGACGACTGCTACCTCATCCTCTCTCACGATATACATCGACTCGTTCAGGAGAATGATGGCCACTAGGACAATGATGCCGATTATCAGGGCTCTTTTTATCTTATCAGTCATTGCCGCTGCCTCCCTTCCCGCCGGTTATGGCCTGCAACTGCTGTTGTACCCTGGCGGAGTCATCTCCCATGTTGTAAAACTTGAAGATATCGTTTCCTGAGGTAGTATCGATCACTACATTGTTGTTCCTTAAAAATGCCTGCATAGCCTCGGTGTATATCTTCTCCCTGATGACCGAGGGGTTTTTCCTGTACTCCTCATACAGGGCCAGGAACTCTGACACCTCAGCCCTTGCCTCGGCTACCCTGGCAGCCTTGTAGCCCTTGGCCTCCTCTATGAGCTGCGCTGCCTCCGCTTCAGCCTGGGGTATCACGGTATTTTCGTATTTCTGGGCTTCCTCTATGCGGGCCATGCGGTACTGGTTGGCCTTTTCGATCTCCCTGTAGGCCTCGTCGACCGAGGGCAGGAGGGATGTGTTCTGGGTCTTGACTTCTATTATGCGGATGCCGGCCTCATAGGAGTTGAGCACCCTCTGAAGCTCGGGCTTGATCTCATTGTCTATGGTCTGCTTGTCTGTCAGGGCCTGGTTCAGGGTCACGGACTGGAGGGTGTTTCTCAGGGTATCCTCCAGCACCAGGCGGATGGTGCTTTCCAGATTGTCCACCTTGTACAGGTAGTTTAAGGGATCGGACACCTGGTACTCGACTATGAGCTCAGTCAGGACCAGGGAGCTGTTGTCGCCTTCAGCCTCGACTATAACGGTCTGCTCCTCGGCTACCTCGTAGTATTCGGGAGAGGTGCCTGTTGTGTTTATGTTCTTGGTCCTGTAGCCGTATTCTATCTGATGCCGCTTCTCAAGCGAAACACTCACTGCTTTCTCGATCAAAGGCAGCTTGAAGTTGATGCCTGCATCCTGGACCACCCTGTCGACCCTGCCAAAGCGCGTGATGATCACAGCGTGCCCTGTGTCGACTATGAATAAGGACGAAGAAGCAAGTATAACGGCGATCAGGGCTATGATGATGACAGGCAGCCATTTTTTGAGGTTCTTTTCAAATCTGATCCGGTTCATGGAAATCGTGTTCATCTGAGACCCCCTTTTCGCAAAGTAAAATATTGTTGGAAATCCCGGTCCAATACTGAGTATATCATGTTTCATCTCCGATTTACAGGGCATTTGGCATCAGAAAGAATGTATTTAATTGTTTTTTCCTTTGAACCTGCGTATCGAAGGGATGTATCATGATACCAGGACCGGTCACTTCTCCAACGGAAGGGGGATGATAGTTTTGATCATGTCGGAAGGGTGGTCTGCCCACTAGCAGACCCGGAGAGGGACGGGTTCGAGCCCGTCCCTTTCTGACTATAGAAGCAGCTTGCTTTATTGACATTGTTCCTAATACTGGATATAATCTGGCTAAAGGGATTTGATATCCAAATTTAAGGTGAAAGGAGTGCAGATCGTGAACACTATCAGATCAAACCGGAGGGACCTTACCAACTGAATAGCTGCTATTCCTGTAACCATCGCCTGTTTATTTTAAACGCAATAATCGTGCAAGGATAGCGCAACAGGCTGCTGCGCTTTTATTTTGCCATAGCGCAGTATGGTTTTGCGCTTTTTTTGTACCCAAACGCCGCGGATGGTTAACTGTCCACGGCTTTTTTATACTTACCCCTTGTATTTTTCAAAAGAAGGAGGTGTTACCCGGATGACATACAGATTTCATAACGCTATATCCCTTTCATGCATTAAGGAGGTTGTTGTCATTGGGTTACAAAAACGGGAGAGATGTGCTTCCCGAAGAGCTTTTGAAGGAGATCCAGAAATACGTTCAGGGTGAGCTTATCTATGTGCCGAAAAAGGAGAGCTCCAGGGCAGGCTGGGGCGAGAACAACGGTACACGCAAGCTTATCAGGATGCGCAACCAGGAAATATACCGCCTGTATCTGAAGGGCCTGCGGATCCGAGACCTGGTAGACAGGTACCACCTGTCGGAGGACAGCATCCGTAAAATAATCTCGAATACAAGACAAAAATGAGGCAGAAGGTCATCTGCCTCATTTATTTTCTACCTGCCAAGATCCTCCCAGTGCCTGTAGGCTTCATAAAGCTCCATCAGAGCACCGGCCTTGTCCCGGGCCTGGACCGCGCCTTTCAGGCGGGCCAGGTTATCGCTTAGGCTGTTGATCTCGTCCCGCTCTGCGCTGAACTGCACCCTTAGGACCACCTTCTCCCAGGCGGCGATAAGCTCATCGGCTGCGATATCGGCCTGGTCCCAGCTCTCATCAAGGACGATCCGCTTCAAGCGTTCTATGGAGCCGGGCACGTCATCATCCTGGCCCAAGGGGCGTTTCAGGAAGCTCCCGCTGACCATGACAAGTATGAACAGGCATATGGCCAGCACGGGCAGAGCTATCGTGACAAGCTTCTTCACACCAGGTCACCTCCGCGCCTAACAAATGCCATCATTGTCTCAGATGTCCCTGACCTTTTTGATATGGTCATCGTACTTGTCGATATATAGGCTGCCCGCATCGTTGAGTGTTGCCAGGAAAACCTCCGAGACATCCCTTATGCCCTGCTTACTTAGCTGATCCATCAGCCAGGCCTTGTCCTTGTTCATCTGCCGCAGGTTTTCCTCCAGCAGGATGCCGTCATATATAAGGTCGGTGCTGATGCCTTCAAAAGGCGGTGATATGCCCATGTCCCTTGGGGTCAGGGGCTGGAAGGCGGGCTTTTTCAGCACGGAAAGCTGTCCGTTTGGCTCCATCAGCGCAAAATCCACCTGGCCAGGGTCAAAGACCCCCTGGTTGCGCAGCAGCTCCATGATATCAGATACCCTGATCCGCATCTTTTTCAAGGCCTGCTCCAGTATCTTGCCATTCATTATGACGATCGTCGGCTCGCCCTCAAGATATCTCGCAGCAGACCTCCATCTCATAGATATTACCTCCATAAGCAGGCCAAGGGCTGCCCAGGTGAACAGGCCGACCCAGTGGGGCATGCCTTGCTGGACAGGTCCGTAGTCAGGTCCGCTGCCATGGAGCCTATGGTAATGCCCAGTACATAATCAAAAAAAGTGAGCTGACTGATTTGCTCCTTACCCAATATCCGCGCGAATATCAGGAGGGAAAAGAAACCAATTACAGCTCTGACCAGTACGACAAGGCTTTCACTCATTCAGGACGCACCTTTTGCATTTCAGCATTATCAGGTGCAGTTAGTATGCCTTATATCTCATTCTTTATTCTGTTGTTGTAGTACATATAGCCGATAACGCCCACGAGGAAGCAGAACGCCATGAATATCGGCACGTACAGGGGGTTGGAAACTACGCCGCCAATTATGATGATGGATGAACCCATCAGGGCGAACACAGGGCATATGATGCCCTTGAACACGCTTTTAATCTCACCGGACAGCTTCATTTTGATGACCTTCACATAAAGCAGGGCATAGCACGCATAGCTGAACACTATGGCTATATCGCTTATGTCTCCCCTCAGGATGCCAAGCTTCTGGGTGATGTAATGGATGACCATCCAGAAGGCCGTCAACGCGAAGGAGATCGCGCAGGAGCCCCATGAGAGCTCGATCCTCTGATCGATCTTCTCGATTTTTCCCGATGCAGGCAGCATGTTTTTGCTGGCCAGGGTCTGGGGCACCCTCAGGCTGCCCAGGGTAAGGCCGTTCACGACGCCCAGGATCGAGATTATGACGAACACATTGATGATGGTGGCTCCGTGTGTGCCCAGCAAAATGTTGCCGGCAGTGTTCACGGCGCTGTCCTTCATCGACATTATGAACTCTGCGCCGAGCATGTTGTTGAGCCCCAGGAAGTATACAAGGTAGACTCCCAGGACGATCAAGGGCCCCATGGTCAGCGCCAGGGGCATGTTCCTCTTGGGCTTCCTGACCTCATCGGTGATGCTCAGGGCCACTATCCAGCCATCGTATGAAAACGCGATGGGGACAAGGGCTGCCAGCCATTTAAAGCCCACATCCGTTTTGGTCACTACCTCGACATCCGCAGGGATCTGTGGGTCCTGGGGGCCTAAAAACAAGCTCGCGGCCGCTATCACAAGGAGGGGTATGAGCTTTGTCACCGTGGCGAGGTTCTGGAAGTAGCCACCCAGCTTGACAGAGAGGATGTTGAGCGCGAAAATCAGGACCATATAGGCAGAGCCTATGAGTATCTGATTTTCCAGCGTGAAATCAAGGCCCAGGAGCAGGCAGGTATAGATGCCCGCGGCCCAGGATACGACGGCATTTATGGTCGGCAGGTAGACTGTGGCCTGGAACCAGCCGAATCCCGAAGCTACCTGCTTTGATATAAAGCCTTCATAAAATCCTATGACCCCGCCGCTTTTCCCTGATCTGACCGAAAGCTCGGACAGGGTCAGGTTGCCGAATATGATGCTGAATGCACCGATGCAGAAAACCAGTACGCCGAGCAGGACATTCCCGCCCGTGCCAAGGAGAATGTCATCTCCTTTGAAATAGATGCCCGAGCCTATCACGATGCCCACTATCATTGCGGTGGCTGTAATAAGCCCATAGTGTTCTCTCTTATTCTCCATTTTGCACCCCTAATCTTCTGGTATTTATCTTCTCAAGGTCCGGCTCAAAAATTCCCTGGTGCGTTCCTTAACCGGGTTATTGAAGATCTGCTCCGGAGTCCCTTCCTCTTCAATCACGCCGTTATCCATAAAGACGACGCGGTCAGCCACATCCCTGGCAAACTCCATCTCATGGGTTACGATCAGCATGGTCAGGCCTGCCTGGGCCAGCTCCTTCATGACAGCCAGGACATCCCCGACCATCTCCGGGTCCAGGGCTGAGGTCGGCTCGTCAAAGAGCACCACATCGGGCTCCATGGACAGGGCCCTTGCGATCGCCACGCGCTGCTTCTGGCCGCCGGAGAGCTGCCTTGGTTTGGCGTTGATATACTGGTCCATGCCGACGACCTTGAGGTATTTGAGGGCGATCTCCCGGGCTTCCTCCGGTGACCGCTTCAGCACCTTCCGCTGGCCTACAATGCAGTTATTGAGCACATTATGGTTTTCAAACAGGTTGAACTGCTGAAACACCATGCCCAGCTTGGTCCGGTAGGCATAGATGTTCATGCTGCTATCCAGTATATTCTGCCCCTTGTAGAGGATGACACCCCCGCTGGGCTTCTCCAGCAGATTTATGCAGCGGAGCAGGGTGGATTTGCCCGAGCCCGATGACCCTATTATGCATACGACCTCGCCTTTTCTGACGGAAAAGTTCACATCCCTGAGCACTTCGTGGTTTCCGAAGGTCTTGCTCAGGTGCCGGACTTCAACTATCGTTTCGGTATCGTGTATATCTCTCATATGGCAATCGTCCTTCACCTTGATTTGTTCCGCTTTTTCCTGGCGGCCATCTCCTCAGGCGGCAGCACCTGCATCTGGTTGGCGTACATGATGACATCATAGTTTACGGGCCCTTCAAGCTTTTTCTCGATGAGCCTTAAGATCCTGGTCACCGAAAAGGTCATGGCCAGGTAGATAAAGCTCGTTACGAAAAAGGCCCCGAAGGTGTTGTAGCTGATGCCTGCCACGGTGCTGGTCTGGAAGTACAGCTCCGTTACCGAGATCACGTTCAAAACGGAGGTATCCTTGATATTGATGACAAACTCGTTGCACGTAGCCGGCAGGATGTTCCTGACAGCCTGGGGCAGGACCACGCAGGTCATAGTCTGGATATGGTTCATGCCTATGGCCTGGGCGGCTTCATACTGGCCCTTGTCAACGGAGATTATCCCGCCGCGCACGATCTCGGACATGTAGGCACCGGTATTGATCGAAACGATAAACAGGCCTGCGAACATCCTGTCCATCTGTATGCCGAAGGCCATAGCCGTGCCATAGAAGATAACCATGGCCTGGACTATCATGGGGGTCCCGCGGAAAACCTCGATATATACCGATAGTATGGCATTCACCGTTTTCAGCAATACCCGCTTGAACACCCGCTTATCCCCCTTTTCGGGGATGGGGATCGTACGGACGACCCCCACCAGCAGGCCTATGACAAAGCCCACAAGAGTACCGATCGTGGATATAAGGAGAGTGGCTCCGGCGCCACGCAGCAGCATGGGCCAGAAGTCACGTATTATACTGTATAGCTTTTCAAGAGTCATTGTAGCCTCCCGTCGATAAAAAAACCGAATGCCGGCTTGAGCACCCGGTTTAGTTGTGTTAGTTGGAAGCAGGCTGGTTTTTGATCGCCTCATCCATGAGCCTGACCCGCTCTTCTTCCGAGATGCCGGCCAGGCTCTCGTTTATGGCTTCCCTGTACTCGCTGCCTTTTTTAAGCCCGACCGCGATAGCCGTATCGTCATCCGAGGTCACGAACCCGTCCTCGAACACTACCATCTTGAAGTTGCTGTTGGCCGCCTCTGCGCTCACGCCCTCCGGCCGCTCCGAGACATAGCCGTCAATTATGCCCGACTCAAGGGCCACCCTCATGGCTGTGAAGTCTTTCATGGCGGTCTGCTTATCGACCCCCGGGATCTGGTCGATCACCGTATAATGGAAGGTGCTGAGCTGGGCTGTGATCTTTGCTCCGCTGAAATCCGCAAGGGTTTTGGCGTTCTCATAAGGCCCGCCCTTTCTTACTACCATCACCAGGTCCGATTTGTAATAGTTGTCCGAAAAGTCTATGGTCTCCTTGCGTTCCGCAGTAGGCGACATGCCTGCAATGATCGCATCGATAACGCCAGACGAGACTGCCGGCTCAAGGCCTTCCCAGTTCATCTTGACGATGACCAGCTTTTTCCCAAGGCCTTCCGCTATCCTCTTGGCTATCTCGACGTCATATCCTCCGGCAAACTCGGCAGTGTCCTCGATCGGCACAGCGCCGTTTGAGCTGTCGAGCTGGGTCCAGTTGAAGGGCGCATATCCGCACTCCATCCCTACCCTGAAAACATCTTCATCGGATCCGGTCCTGGTACCGCATCCCGTGATCATAAGAGCAGTCAGCATCAATATAGTAAATATAAGTGTCAGTCTTTTTCTCATCGTTATTCTCCTTCCCGATTTGTTTCATTTTTGATAACAAAAAAACCTGAGGCGAACTCAGGTATCATGCATACACATATGCCTAACCCCCCTCTTCCCAATGAGATAGCGCAACTCAGCAAACCGGGACATTTGCTGAGACAGTCCTGCAGCTCTTAACTACAGGCCCAGCAGACAGTACCTGAGGCATACTGCCCACTTCGGCGATGTTTCCTTCTCAATAGCTTCATAACGCCTCAACGCTCTGCTAAAGACTGTTAAACACCGCGCCTCTACCTCACTGCAAGAGTGAGGTTCCTTATTGATTTGTTTGTAATAGTATACTGTATATATATGCACCTGTCAACTATAAAATTTATTTTACAGTAATATTTTTTCAAGCACAAAGGTGGAAGATGATGTCCGTCTTCTCAACCTTTCATTGATCAAGCAGCTTGTGATACTGCTCAAGCAAGGCCACCATCGCTTCATTGGAGCCCCCATGATCGGGATGCACTATCTTCGCAAGCTCCCTGAAGCGCTTCTTAATATCCTCCTTGGTGGCATTGGGCGGTAGATCGAAATCGAAAAACGTACGGTAATCGACCTCGGGAAAAAGCATTCCCCTTCTCTTATATCCTTCGGTATATACGGTATACAAATAGTCGGCAAATACTCTTTTTCTGGCTTCTGCGTTCATTATGAGGAGACTTTCGATCGGGTACCTGGGCTTCAGGCCGCCCTTGCTTGAGAAGAAGGTGTCCCAGGTAAGGGCTGATTTGCGCTGCTCGGCACCAGGCTCTGCTGTTCCGAATCTGACGATGTACTCTATCTTTTTAAGCTGCCTGAGCTTTTGCTTGAGACTTCGCTCGTCCAACTTGTCCAGCCCCCTTCCAATACACGACTGGCATTTTCCTATATTATACCAGGCAAAGACTGGCAAGACTAATAGCTTTATAATCGAAATGGCAACATTTAAGCTGCCATTTCGACTATCTGTTTATGATCCTCGCTTCCTCTTCCTCGAGGAACTGGTTGGTGTACAGGCGATAATAGTATCCCTTCAGGTTGATGAGCTCCTGATGGGTGCCCTCTTCGATGACCTTGCCGCCATATATAACCAGTATACGGTCGGCCGAGCGGATGGTTGACAGCCTGTGGGCGATTATGAAGCTGGTCCTGCCCTCCAGTACCTTATTGATCGCATTCTGGATTATCTGCTCGTTTTCAGTATCAATGGAGGATGTGGCCTCATCGAGCACGAAAATCTTCGGGTTTGCTACTACCGCCCGGGCAAAGGATATGAGCTGCTTCTGGCCTGTGGACAGCCTGCCGCCGCCCTCGCCGACCTCCGTGTCATAGCCCTTTTCAAGCTTGCTGATGAACTCATGGGCATTGACGAGCCGTGCTGCCGCTTCGATCTCCTCGTCTGTAGCGTCAAGCTTGCCGTAGCGGATGTTATCCTTTATCGTTCCGCTGAACAGATGTGGCGACTGGAGCACATAGCCCAGATTCGACTGGAGCCAGAGCTGGGACCTTTCCCTGTAATTCACTCCGTCTATGAGGATCCGCCCTTCCGTTGGCTCGTAAAACCGGCAAAGGAGGTTCACGATGGTGCTCTTTCCCGAGCCGGTCTCACCGACCAGGGCGATGGTCTGCCCGGCCTTGACCTCGAGGCTGAAATCCTCCAGCACCTTTTCGCCGCCCTTGTAGGTAAAGCTTACATTTTCAAAGGTCACATCGCCCCGGATAGGCTCCCAGTTTTCCCTCTTTGGATCGAAAAAGTCACCGTATTTTGCTTTTACGTCCTCCCGGTCGTCTATCTCCAGGGGCGTATTGATCATTGACAGGACCCGCTCCGCCGATGCCTGCGCGGACTGCATCTCAGCCAGTATGCGGGCGATATTGTGTATGGGCTCAAAGAACTGGGTAGTGTAGCTTACGAAGACATACAGGGTGCCCCAGCTTATAGCCCCGATCATGGCGCTCTGGCCCAAAAGGCCCCTGCCCCCCTGCCACAGGACGAGTGCTACGCCGATGCCGCCCAGGGTGGTCACTATGGGGAAGAATATCGAAGAAAAAACCGCCACTCTTATAGCTGAGCCCTTCAGATCCGATGTCAGCTCCTTGAACTCCTCCAGGTTGCGCTCCTCTCTTACCAGGGTCTTGGAGGTCTTTGCGCCCATGATGCCCTCGTTGAAAGCCCCGGTGATCTTGGAACTGGTTTTGCGTACACGCCGGTAGCCTTCCAGGATCCGCTTCTGGAAATAGAGGCTGACGACTACCAGGAAGGGTACTACGCTCAGGGCGAAAAGGGCCAGCTTCCAGTTGAGGACGAGCAGTACGGCCGTTATACCCAGCATCATGGTGATGCCCCAGGCCATGTCCACAAGCCCCCAGGATATGATCTCACCCAGGCGCTGGGCGTCCGATGTCATCCTGGCCATGATCCAGCCGACGGGAGTCTTGTCATAGTAGGAGAAGGAAAGCTCCTGCAGATGCTTGAAGCCGGCCTTCCTTATGTCATATACCATATAGACTTCTATTTTCCCCGCTATCGAGATCAGGTTCCAGGTATTGAAGGCCTGGAGAGCTACCAAAAGGCCGTATACCGCCGCAAATATGCCGATACCGTCATACCTGGCCGGTATGATGAAATTGTCTATCGCATAGCGGGTCATCATGGGGAATACTACGTCAACGCCGCCGGTCAGGACCATGACCCCGGCCAGCAGCAAGAGGTCCTTCGTATATGGCTTTGCAAAAGCCAGAAGCTGTTTCCACAGATCGATATCGAATTTTTTGGTATAATCCTGTTCTTCAAATACACTCATGTTTCATTTTCCTTTCGATGCAGCACAGCCAATTGGCTGCTCCTTGGCAGCATAGCCGCTGTCCGGTGCTGCTTTGTCCGGATTTATTTAGCCTGTCTGGCTGCCTGATGACAGCTCCTGCTCCAGAGAGTTCTGTATGGACCAGATGCGCTGGTACAGGCCCGGCTGGTTCACCAGCTCCTCATGGGTGCCCGACTGGACCAGGCGCCCGTCTTCCAGGACCAGTATCAGGTCTGCCTCCGACAGGGTGGTGATCCTGTGGGAGATTATGAACGTAGTCACGTCCTTGCTGCGCTTTCTGAGCTCCCTGCGTATGGCGGCATCGGTCTCCGTATCCACGGCGCTCAGGGAGTCATCGAATATCAGTATTGAG
>Ga0116180_1002408_pt1 | contig 14758 bp, 13 predicted proteins | sample AD_UKC073_MetaG_FD_89804 | JGI IMG/M metagenome (GOLD analysis project Ga0116180, IMG submission 89804) | Active sludge microbial communities of municipal wastewater-treating anaerobic digesters from USA - AD_UKC073_MetaG | ecosystem: Engineered > Bioreactor > Anaerobic > Digestate | place: USA...
CTGGCTGTATAGCCAGCGTTGTGCGCGAAGAAAGGGGGGGCGTCCGGATCGGACGCCCCCCCTTCTCATGTGGTCAGCCGACTCAGCCCTCGATGGCGAAGACGGTGTACTTGTCCGAGCAGCTGGTCCCGGACAGAGCGAACCGGTTCGCTAGCCGAAGCCTTCCCATCGACGAGGAGATCCCATGACGGCCACGAATCCCGAGGCGCCGCCGCTCCGCGTCGCCGTCATCGGCTACTCGTTCATGGGCAGGATCCACACGCAGGCCTGGCTCACGGCGGGGCGGTTCTTCGACCTCGGCACCCGCGTCGAGGTCGCCGCCGTCTGCGGCCGCGACGCCACCGCCGCTGCCGAGTTCGCCGAACGGTTCGGCATCCCGCGGGTCTTCACCGACTGGCGCGACGTCGTCGCCGATCCGGGTATCGACGTCGTCGACATCTGCACGCCTGGCGACACGCACGCCGAGATCGCGATCGCCGCCCTCGACGCGGGCACGCACGTCCTCTGCGAGAAGCCGCTCGCCAACTCGGTCGCCGACGCCGAGCGCATGACCGAGGCCGCCGAGGCCGCGGCCGCGCGAGGGGTGCGATCCCTCGTCGGGTTCAACTACCGCCGCACGCCCGCGCTGGCGCTCGCTCGGCGGCTCGTCGAGCAGGGCCGGATCGGGGAGATCCGGCACATCCGGGCCACCTATCTCCAGGACTGGATCGCCGACCCGGCGTTCCCGCTCGTGTGGCGGCTGCGCGCCGACGTGGCCGGGTCGGGCGCGCTGGGCGACATCGGCGCCCACATCGTCGACCTGGCCGCCCACGTCACCGGCCACCGCCTCTCGGGCGTGAGCGCCCTGACCGAGACGTTCGTGAAGCAACGCCCGCTGGCCGGCAGCTCCGCGGGGCTCGCCGCGACGGCCGACGGCGTCGGCGGCGAGGCGCGGATGGGCGAGGTCACCGTCGACGACGCCGTCGTCGTCATCGCCCGCACCGACCGCGGCGCCCTCGCCACCTTCGAGGCGACCCGGTTCGCGACGGGACGCAGGAACGCGATGGCGATCGAGGTGAACGGCTCGCGCGGCTCGTTCCGCTTCGACTTCGAGCGCATGAACGAGCTGGAGTTCCACGACCACACGCTCCCCGCCGCCGAGCACGGCTTCCGGCGGATCCTCGCCACCGAGCCGGACCACCCGTACGCGGGCGCGTGGTGGCCGCCCGGCCACGGCCTCGGCTACGGGCAGACCTTCGTGCACGAGGTCGCGGACTTTGCGACGGCGATCGTCGCGGGCACCCCCGTCGAGCCGTCCTTCCGCGACGGCCTCTACGTCCAGCGCGTGCTCGACGCGATCGCGCACAGCGCCGCCAACGACGCCGCATGGTCGGCCGTCTAGGACCCCACACCCATCGAATCAGGAAGGACCCCCGTGGCCACCACAACCGAAACCCCGCTCCGCGTGCTCGTCTGGGGCGAGAATCGTCACGAGCAGCTCGAACCCGAGGTCGCCGAGCGGTACCCGGACGGCATGCACAACACCATCCGCGAGGGCATCGAGGAGCACCTCGGCGCCCGCGCCGTCGTCACCACCGCGACGTTCGACGACCCGGAGCACGGGCTCACCGAGGAGGTCCTCGCGGCCACCGACGTCCTGGTCTGGTGGGGGCACATCCTGCACCACGAGGTCGACGACGAGGTGGTCGCCCGCGTGCACCACCACGTCCTCGAGGGGATGGGCCTGGTCGTCCTCCACTCCGGGCACTGGTCGAAGATCTTCGGCAAGCTGATGGGCACCACCTGCACGCTGCGGTGGCGCGCGAAGCACGACCGCGAGATCGTCTGGACGGTCGACCCCACGCACCCCATCGCGCAGGGCGTCCCGCATCCGTTCCTCATCCCCGAGCAGGAGATGTACGGCGAGTTCTTCGACGTGCCCGCCCCCGACGAGCTGATCTTCCTCTCCAGCTTCAGCGGCGGCGAGGTGTTCCGCAGCGGCATGACGTACCGTCGCGGGTTCGGCAAGATCTTCTACTTCTCGCCCGGGGACCAGGACTACCCCGTCTACTACCACGAGCACGTCCGCAAGGTGATCTCCAACGGCGTCGAGTGGGCGCACACGCTCCGGCCGCGCCGCGAGACCCCGGTGCTGCTGCGCTACGAGACCGAGGACTTCTGGAACGGCCAGGGCTACCAGGGGGCGCTGGAGCGATGAGCGCCTTCCAGACGGTCGCCGACCCGGCGGCCCCCGTGCGGATCGTCCTCGTCGGCGCGGGTCTCATGGGCCGGGCGTGGATGCGCACGATCGACGAGTCTCCCGACGCGGAGCTCGTCGGCGTCGTCGACCTGGACGAGGCGTTCGCGACGGCGTCGCTGGCCACGGCGGGCCTGACGGGCATCCCCGTCGGCACGTCGCTGGTCGAGCTGGCCGCGCGGACGTCGGCGGACGCCGTGGTCAACGTCACCAGCCCGGCCGCGCACCTGCCCGTGAGCGTCGAGGCGCTCCGGGCCGGGCTCGCGGTGCTGTGCGAGAAGCCGGTCGCCGAGAACGTCGCGCAGGCCACCCTCATGGCGGCCGCGTCCGATGAGACCGGGCAACTCCTCATGATCGGCCAGAACCGGCGCTTCCGGAACGGGATCCGCGAACTCCGCGCCCACGTCGGCCGCCTCGGCGAGGTCGGCTCCGTCGTCGTCGAGTTCTTCAAGGAGGCGCACTTCCCGGGCTTCCGGGAGGAGATGGACCACGTCCTCCTCCTCGACATGGCCATCCATCACTTCGACGCCGCCCGGTTCGTGCTCGGCAGCGACCCCGTCGCGGTGTACTGCACGGAGACCAACCCGGGATGGAGCTGGTTCGCGCACGGGGCCAACGCGACGGCCGTCTTCGAGTTCGAGGGCGGCGCCACGTTCACCTACTCCGGGAGCTGGTGCTCGCCCGGACGGGAGACGTCGTGGAACGCGCACTGGCGCGTCAACGGCGAGCGCGGCGTCGCGATCTGGGACGGCGAGGGCTCGCCGGAGGTCGACTACTCGGGGGCGGAGGAGCCGACGGGGATCGCGGCCGGACCTGAGGACCTCGCGGGGGTGCTGGCCGAGTTCGTCGCGTCGCTCCGCACGGGAGACGCGCCGTCGACCGAGGTGCACGCGAACATCCTGAGCCTCGCGATGGTCGAGGCGGCGATCAGGTCCGCCGAAACCGGCGCTCGGGTCCTCATCGCCGACGTCCTCGCCGCCTCCTGAGCAGGCTAGGAGGTCGCACGGGCACTAAGAGTCGGATGTTGGTTCAGATCTGAACCAACATCCGACTCTTAAGGACGCACTGATCAGCGACTCCTTAACCGCATCAGCGGGGCCGGCGATCCGCCCGCGTGCCCAGGTGGCGACCGGCGGGGGCGCAGCGGTCGAGATACCAGTACGCGACGGTGGCGAGGTCGTCGCGGCGCTCGAAGAGGCCCTGGTCCCAGCAGCCGATCTGCTGCTGCTCGACCCTGATGCCCGTCTCGAACAGGACGGGGTCGAGGAGGTGCCAGCGGTACATGTCGTAGCGCGGCGGCAGGTCCCGGACGAAGTCGGAATGCAGGGTCGCGTCCTTCGTCTGGGCCTTGGAGAGCCCGAAGGAGTGGCTGCAGAACTCCTGGATCTCCGGCTCCGGGCGCTTGCGGAGCTCGTCCTGGAAGGCCCAGGAGCCGCCCGCGTAGTCCTCGAGACCCGTGCTCGTCTGCGTGGGGAACTCGCCGTCGTCGTCCAGGTAGAACTTGATCTCCCCCTCCCCCCACCAGTAGCTCTCGAGCGAGGTGAGGGTGAAGAAGGTGCCGACGTACGCGCCGCGCCCCTCGACCCGGTCGAGGACGACGTGGTCCTCCCCCAGCCGGTTGTCGCCGTTGGTCCGGCGCCAGTCCGCGTGGAAGTAGCCGAAGTCGTCGCCAAGGTCGTCGCCGAGGGTGGCGTCGACCTGGTAGAACACCATCTCGACGTCGTCGGGGTGGTCGCTCTCGATGACGATCCGGGCGCTCCTCGCGAAGGGCATCTCGAAGTACGAGTTCAGCCCGATGGCCGGGGCCACGACGACCGGCAGCGACTCCACGCGCGACGGCTCCGCGCCGCCGCAGCAGAAGAAGTCGCCGAGCGGAACGGCCACCGAGGGCTCCTCCGCGCCGTCCCACCAGGCCTTCAACACGAGGTTCCTGAGCACGAACGGGTCGTTCTCGGTGGCCGGGGCGACCGTCAGCCAGATGTGCCGGATGACGCCGGGGCCCGTCGCGTCGACGAGCGTGAGCGAGCCGCCGGAGGGGAGCCTCCCCCAGGCGGCCCCCTTGCGGGAGGCGCCGAGGTTCGAGGCCGCCTGGGCCGCGATCCCCCTCGCCCCCGTCGGGTTCTCCGCGTTGAAGGAGACCGAACGGACCCCGCGGGGCAGCGCCAGCGGGCTAAACGTGCCAAACATCACTTCTGAATCAACTCTCTTGGTCGAGTTACTTGATGGCTCCAGCCGTCACGCCGTTGCTCAGCGTGCGCTGGAAGATGAGGAAGAAGATCACCGTGGGGAGCAGCGACAGGAACGAGCCCGCCGTGATCGTCGTCTGCTCGATGGCGTGCTGGCCGCGCAGCGTGGCGAGCGCGATCGGGATCGTCTGGGACGACGAGTCGCCGAGCAGCACGACGGGAAGATAGAACTCGTTCCAGGTCCAGATGAAGAAGAACACCGCGAGCACCGAGAGCGTCGGGCGGAGCACCGGGACGACGACGCGCCAGAGGATCCGCCACGCCGAGGCGCCGTCGACGCGCGCGGCCTCGATCAGCTCCTTGGGGAAGGTGCCGAGCACGCCGGCGAGCAGATAGGTGCCGTACGCGCCCTGGATCACGATGAAGATCACGATCACGGACCACACCGTGTTCAAGGTCGACGTGGCCTGCGCGCCGTAGAACAGCGGGTAGACCAGCGCCTCCTGCGGCACCATCGTGGCGATCAGCAGCACCGCGACCACCCAGGTCCGCGCCTTGATCCTGCCGATCCCGATGGCGTATGCGGCGAGCACGGAGATCAGCAGCCCGCCGAGCGTGACGAGGCCCGAGACCAGGACGGAGTTCCACAGCGCCGTCGGGAAGTCGATCAGCGTCAGGAACCGCTCGAATGCGCTGAGGTCCAGCGCCTTCGGCAGCGCGAGCGGGCCGTTGGCCGAGTAGTCGGCGTTCGACTTGAACGAGTTCATCGCCACGAGCAGGAAGGGTGAGAGCATCACGACGGCGAACGCGACGCCGAGGGTCACGACGATCACCGTCGAGACGCGCGGCCTGCCCTTGGCGCGCGGCGCGGACAGGTGATGGACGAGTGCCTTGTCAGTCATCGGTCGCCCTCCTTTGGAACACGAGCATCCCGATGGCGATCACCAGGATCAGCAGCGCCATCACGTTGGAGATGGCGGCGCCGTAGCCGACCCGCGACAGCTCGAAGAAGTTGCGGTAGGCGTAGTAGGAGGGCACCACCGTCGAGCCCTCCGGGCCGCCGCCGGTCAGGATGAGGATCGGCGCGAACACCTTCAGGGCGCCCACGAGCGCGGTCAGCGTGACGATGAAGATCTCCGGCTTCAGCTCCGGCAGGGTGATGCGGGTGAACTGGGACCACCACGACGCGCCGTCGACATCGGCGGCCTCGTAGATCGACGGGTCGACCCGGCCGAGGGCCGCCATGAAGATGACGACGGGGTATCCCAGCTGCAGCCAGATCAGCATCAGCATGATGCCGTAGATGGCGACGTCCGCCGACCCCAGCCAGTCGGGCGGGCTCGCGACCCCGATCGCCGTGAGGACGGCGTTCAGGGCGCCGCCGTCGGTGTCGAGGATCCAGCTCCACATGAAGCCCGCCACCGCGATCGGCAGGATCTGCGGCAGGTAGTACGAGCCGCGCAGGAACGCGGCGGTCCGCTCCCCCACGCGGGGCGCCACGAGGTTGAAGAGGACCGAGGCCAGCAGGAGGCCGACGAGCGTCGGCACCACCACGATGGCGACGATCATGTAGAGCGTGTTGCGGAACGACTGCCAGAACGTCGGATCCTGCATGAGCTCCACGTAGTTGCCGAGCCCTACCCAGGTCATCTCCGACGCCCCGCCCTGCCAGTTGTGGAGGCTGAACCACACGTTCATGACGAGCGGGATCGCGACGATGATCAGGAACCCGGCGGCCATGGGCGCGAGGTAGGCCCAGTACCTGGGCCGCTCCGACCGCTCCCGGGGAGGCGCGGGGGCCCGCCCTCCCCGGGTCGTGACTGCGGAGGCCGTCATCTCAGCGGCCGAGTCCCGCGTCGTAGAACTTCTGCAGCGCGGCCAGGTACTCGTCGGCCGTCTCGTTGCCGTTCGACATCTTCTGCATGTGCTCCTGGATGAAGTCCAGGAAGCCCGTCACGGGGTAGTCGGGGTAGAACGAGAGGAGGTCGCCCTCCATCAGCGGCGTGAACCCCTCGGCGTAGGCGCGGCTCAGGTCGTCGGTGATCAACGACGTGTCGCCGGCGATGGCCAGGCCGCCCTCGGTGCCGATGAGGTTCTGCACCTCCTCGCTCAGCGTGAGGTCGATGAAGTCGTAGGCGAGGTCCTTGTTCTTCGCCTTCTCCGGGACGCCCAGCAGGTGGCCGGAGGAGCCCATGGTGAGGTTGGCGCCCGGCATGGTGAACCATCCCCAGTCGAACTCCGCCTCGTTCTTGGCGCGCGTGAACACGCCGTGGTTCCACATCACCATCGCGCCGTTCTGGCTCAGCCAGTTCACGGTCGCCTGCTCGAAGTTCAGACCGGAGATCCGCTCGCCGGTGTACTTCCTGTTGATCCACTCCTGGAACTGGTGCGTGCCCTTCCTCCACGGGTCGGCGTTGAAGTCGATGGGCGCGCGGGTGAACATGAAGTCGTCGATCTCGTCGCGCGTCGCGTACGCGCTGACGAGCGAGTACCAGATCCACATCTGGTTGAAGCCCTGGCTGGTCGCCGCCGAGCTCGAGATGGGGGTGATGCCCTCGGCGAGGAAGGTGTCCATGAGCGCCTCGAGCTCCGGGATGCTGGCCGGGGGCTGGTTCGCTCCCACCTTGGCGAACAGTTCCTTGTTGTAGAAGAAGGTGACGTACTCGCCGATGTTGGGGACGCCGTACCAGTCGCCGGAGCCCGCCTTGCCGTTCTCGTACTGCGCGAACGACCGCATGGAGCCGGTGATCTTCTTGTCCCAGCCGCGCTCGGCGACGACGTCGGTGATCGGGGTGAGGAGGCCCTGGGCGGCGAGCTGCCCGCCGTCGGCGTTGCCCTTGTTGAACTCGACGACGTCGGGCACGTCGTTGCCGGACAGCGTGATCTTCGCGCTCTGCCGGACGGCGTCGAAGCTGGTCTGCTGAAGGTCGACCGTCACGTCGGGGTGCTTCTCCGTGAACAGCTCGACGGCGCGCTTCCACCCGATGCCCTGGGGCGTGGTCGGGTCCTCGTACTGGAGGATCTTCAGTGTCTTGGCGCCGGACGAGCCCTCGGAGGGCGAGCACGCCCCGAGGCTGAGAAGGGCCGGGGTCGCGACGGCGGCGCCGCCCAGCTTGAGGGCTCCGCGGCGGGTGATTCCTGTCATGGCAGGACTCCTTTCATCAACTGTGATGTGACTGGGATGGATGGTTTTCGGGGTTGGCGAACGACGGGCAGGGCGCCCGTTCGTCGTGGAGGTTGTTGGTTAGATGGTTGTCGAATATCCGGGTGGCCCGACGGTGCTCCGTCGAATCAGCGGGCAGGGGGTCAGTTCCACCCCGGGATGGCCCGCGTTGCCGTTGATGGCGGCGATCACGGCCTCGACGGCGCGGGCGCCCATGGCGTGGTGGTCCAGCCGGACCGTCGTCAGCGGCGGGTCGAGCGCGGTCGCGATGGTGGGTTGGTCGTCGAAGCCGACGATGCTGAGGTCGGCGGGGACCCTGATCCCCCGCTCGCCCGCGACCTGGAGCACCCCCATCGCGATCAGGTCGCCGAAGCAGAAGACCGCGGTGGGCCGGGCGCGGTCGAGCAGCGCGCGGGCCGCCCTCCGCCCCTCGGGCGCGGTGGGGTCCTCGACGTTCTCCACGAGGAGGGGATCCGGGTCGATGCCTGCCTCGACGAGCGCCGCCCGCCACCCCTCCTCGCGCATCTCGCGGGCGATGAACCGACGGTCGGCGGTGCCGATGTAGCCGATCCGGGTATGGCCCTGCTCGATCAGGTGCGTCGTCGCCGCGTGGGCGCCCTGGTACTCGTCGGGGATCACGGCGTACCCGGCCGCCCGCTCGTCGGCCGGGCGGCAGTCCGCGCAGACGATGGGCACGTCGGCGGGGAGCGACGGCACCGGGCGCACCCGGTGGTAGTCCGTCGCGAGGATGAGCCCCTCCACGTCGCGCTGGAGCAGGCTCTGCAGTGCCAGCTCCTCCGAGTCGCGGTCGGTGCGCAGGTAGACGCTGAACAGCACATAGCCCGCGTCCCAGGCGGCCTGTTGGGCTCCGCGGATCAGCTCCGGGGAGAAGGGCGACCCCGCGATCGAGTCCGCGAGGAGCCCGATCGTGTGGGTGCGCTTGCTGCGAAGGGTCTTCGCCGCGAGGTTGGGGTAGTAGCCGAGGCGCTCGGCCGCCGCGCGGATCACCTGCGCCGTCTCCTCGTTGACGCGGCCGCCGCTCTTCCCGTTCAGGACGAGGGAGACGGTCGAGACGGACACGCCGACGTCCTGGGCGATGTCCTTGAGCCTTGTCACGATCCGCACCTCCTTCGGCGAGCGTCAAACGTTTGATTCGGTCTGATCTCATCGCACGGCGTCAAACGTTTGACGTCAAGCAGCGTTATAGAATCGTTATCTTTGCTCGCACGGCATTCCACCCAGCCGAAGCGGAACCTCTAGGAGTCGGATGTTGGTTCAGATTTGAACCAACATCCGACTCTTAAGGAGGTCCTGATCAATCTCACGTCGCACGCGTGAGCCGTCCCTATAGCAACACGCCCGCGAGCAGCTCGAAGGCGTGGAGGCGCGCGGGCCAGCTATCGGCGGGGTCGCCGGGGCGGGCGCCGCAGATGGGGTGGATCATGATCTCGTCAACCTCGAACTCGGCCGCGGTGTCGCGCAGCTGCGCGGCGACCTGGTCGACGTCGCCGACGGCCCACGAGGACGCCGCATCGGCCATCACCTGACGCAGGTCGTCGGTCAGAACCGCCTTCACGTCGTCGCCCGCCAGGCGCTGCCGCGCCATCCCGCGGCCGGAGAGGAAGCTGCCCATCGCGTGGAGGTACGGCTCGGCGAGGTCCCAGGCCTCGTCGGCGGTGTCGGCGACGGCGACGTTCATCGACAGGAACGTGCGCGGGGTGGAACCGTGCGGGCTGGGCTGGAAGTCGCCGCGGTAGAGGTCAAGGGCGCGCTGCGTCCCGCGGCCAGAGAAGTGGTGCGCGAACACGTACGGCAGCCCCATGGCCGCGGCCAGCTGCGCGGAATAGTCGCTGGATCCGAGCAACCAGACCTGCGGCGGATGGATCAGCTCGGGCGTCGCGCGGAGGCGATAAGGTTCGCGGCCCCGCAGCGGGATCTCCGCGCCGCCGGGCGCGAGCAGCGCGAGGATGTCGGCGATGTTGCGCGGGAACTCGTGCACCGGGTCCGCCGGGCGGCCGTCCGCCGACACCCAGTGCCCGCCGTCGAGATGCCCGCGGATCGCCGCCGAGGTCACCGGGTCCGTGCCGGGCGCGCGGCCGATCCCCAGATCCACCCGGTCGCCGTAGACCGCGCCGAGCAGCGCGAACTGCTCGGCGATCGCCAACGGCGCGTGGTTCGGCAGCATCACGCCGCCCGAGCCGAGGCGGATCTGAGTCGTTGATTCGCCGAGGTACATCAGCTCGACGGCGGGCGTCGTCGACACCACGGCCTCCGCGTTGTGGTGCTCGGCCACCCAGTAGCGGGTGAAGCCGAGGCGGTCCGCGGCGCGCACCAGCTCGCGGCTCGCCCGCAGCGACTCCCCCACCGTCTGCCCCACGCGGAGATCGATCAGGTCAAGTACCGACAGCTTCATGCTCTCGACCCTAACGCCCCATCCTGATCCACACCTTCAGGCGCGACAGACCGCCAGGCCGCACCGCCGGGCCACCGGCCGAACACAGATCTCTCTATACGCGAGGCAAGGCCGATATGCGGGCTTCACCCGCGCATAGAGAGATCTGTGCGCGGTCAGCCCTGGACGGTGACCACGGTCGCGAGGGGAGCGGTCGAGTCGCCGCCGACGTAGACGTCGATCACCGTCTCGTCCTGCACCCAGGACCGGGACGCGGCGCTCCAGTAGCGCAGCTGGTCCGGGCCGAGGTCGAACTCGACGGCGCGGGTCTCGCCCGCGCCGATCGTGACGCGCTCGAAACCCTTCAGCTCGCGGACCGGGCGCGTGGCCTCGCCGTGGCGCTGGTGGATGTACAGCTGGACCACCTCGTCGGCCGCGCGGTCCGACCGGTTGGTCACGTCCACCGCAACCTGCACGGTGCCGCCCACGGGGACGACGTCGCGATCGACCCGCAGATTGTCGTACGCGAACGCCGCGTAGGAGAGGCCGTGACCGAAGGGATACAGCGGCGTCGACTCCTCGTCCCAGTAGCGCTCGCCCTGATCCTGCGGCGCGAACGTGCGGTAGTGGTTGTAGACCATCGGCACCTGGCCGACGTGCCGGGGCCAGGTGAACGGCAGGCGTCCCGCCGGGCTGACGTCGCCGAAGAGCACCGACGCCACGGCCTCGCCGCCGCGGGTGCCCGGGTACCAGGCCTCGACGATGGCCGCGACCTTCCCGTCGACCCGGCGAAGGTCGACCGGGCGTCCGGTCATCAGCACCACGACCACCGGCGTCCCCGTCGCGGCCAGCGCCTCGATCTGCTCCACCGCGCGGCCGGGCAGGTCGAGGGTGCTCACCGAGCTCTTCTCGCCGATCTGGTTCTGGCGCTGCCCGGTGACGACGATCGCGACGTCCGAGGCCTCGGCCAGCTCGACGGCGCGCGCGAGCTCGGCGTCGTCGTCGTGCTCGTCGGGGGTCTCCTCGAGGAGGGACTCCATCCGGTCGAACATCGACGGGAACACGCGGCGCGGGATTCCCACGCCGGGCGCGTAGTCGACGACGGCGGCGTCGCCCACGCGGGCGCGGATGCCGTCGAGAAGGGTGACGGACTCCGCGGCGTCGTAGTCGAAGATCCAGGGGCCGAGCACGTCTCGCCTGCTCGCGGCCAGCTCGCCGATGACGGCGATCCGGGGCGTGGCCGCGGCGTCCAGAGGGAGCGTGCCGTCGTTGCTCAGCAGCACCATCGTCCTCTCCGCCGCCGCGCGGGCGGCGTCGCGGTGGTCGGCGCGGCCGAGGATCTCGGGGGCGGCGTCAACGTCGACGTAGGGGCTCTCGAACAGGCCGAGTGCGAACTTCGCCGCGAGCACGCGGCGAACCGCCTGGTCGAGGGCGGCCTCGTCGAGGTTCCCCTCCGCGACGGCGCCCGGGAGGTGGGTGAAGGCGGGATCGGACACGGCCATCTCCATGTCGAGGCCGGCGCGGAGGGCCCGCGCCCCGGCGTCGGCGGGGTCGGCCGCGAAGTGCTGGGTCTCCAGCGACTTGACCGCGTTGGCGTCGCTGACCACGAAGCCCTCGAAGCCCCACTCGCCGCGCAGCACGTCGGTCAGCAGCCAGCGGTTCCCCGATGCGGGGACCCCGTTGAGGTCCATGTAGGCGCTCATGATGTTGGCCGCGCCCGCGTCGACGGCGGCCTTGAACGGCGGGAGGTAGACGTTGCGCAGCTCCGAGTCTGAGATGTCCGAGTCGTCGTAGTCTCGGCCGCCGCGGGCCGCGCCGTAGCCGGCGAAGTGTTTGGGGCCGGCCAGGATGCTCTCCGGCCCGAGGTCTCCCTGGAAGCCGCGGACCTGGGCGGCGGCCATCGCGGCGGCCAGCACCGGATCCTCCCCCGCGCCCTCGATGATGCGACCCCAGCGGGCGTCCCGCGCGATGTCGACCATGGGGGCGAACGCCCAGTGGATGCCGACGGCGCGGGCCTCGCGCGCGGCGACAGCCTGGCCCCTCTCCGCCGACGAGGGATCCCAGGACGCGGCGGTCGCGATCGGCACCGGGAAGATCGTGCGGAGGCCGTGGATGACGTCGAAGCCGAAGAGCAGCGGGACGCCCAGCCGCGTGTCCTCGACGGCGCGGCGCTGCAGGCCGTTGGCCAGCGCGGCGTCGCGCACGAACAGCACCGAGCCGACGGTGCCCGCGCTCACGCGCCCGGACACCACCCGCGCGCCCCGGGCATAGGCCTGCTGCTCGGGCGGCAGCGTGGAGACGTCGAGATCGTCGGGCACCTCTTGCGGCGCGAAGAAGAAGAACTGGGTCAGCTGACCCGCCTTCTCCTCCACCGTCATGCGCCCGAGCAGGTCCTCGACGCGCTCGGTGACGGGAAGGTTCGGGTCTCGGTACGGCTCGGTCATGCGGGTGTCCTCTCAGGGTTGGGTACTGACAGCTTCACGCCACGGAAACGAGCCCGCTGCCGAAACGGGAAAATGTCAGCCCCTCTTTCTACATTTGAGTGATGACCGCCAAACGTCAGGCAACCTCGCCCCGCCCCTCGTCCGACGACGCACACGAGATTGCGTTCTTCCGACGGCACAGGGACGACGATGCCGCTGAGCCCGCGCCGGGGAGGGACTTCCTAAACGCGTGTCCCGACAAGGTTAGGGCGACGATGCGCGCAGTGCTGATCGCGGTAGCCGCCGCGCCTCCCAAGCGGTTCTCGGGCGGTGGCTATTGGGAGGCGATGCACGGGGAGATGACAGGTTGGTTCGAGATCCGCGTGGACGGACCGCCGAACCGCACGCATTATCGGCTCTATTGTCTGCTTGACTACGAGGCCCAGGGCATGGGAAAACCTCTGCTCGTCATCGTTGACGGTCGGTCGAAGCCGTTCCGAACCGTGCTGAGCACACGTGACTACCGAGCCATCAGGAGGCTCGGTGACGAGTATCATCAACGACAGCCACGCTCGGTCACGTGATCATCACGCGACCGACGCCCGACGCATCGGTTCGGTAACCCGCGCGCGCTCCGCTTCGCTCATCAACTCGAGTTGGACCTTATAACCAAGAGCTGCCGCAACCTCAGCAAGCGTGCCGATCGTCGGGTTCACGTGTGGCGCGGAGAAGAGGCGCCGGATCACCGCAGGGTCAGCACCAATAGCGCGGGCGAGCGCCGCCTTCGATAGACCAGCCACCTCGCGGGCCTCATCGAGCTGATTCACGAGCGCGTCAATCGTCGCAATCCGCACCGACTCCGCTGCAAACTCCCGCGCGAAGGCTGGATCCGTCACGTCGGACTCAAGGTCCTTCCAGAACTCGCCGGTCATGACCGCCTCCTATCCCTAGGCAGACAAATGTAACATAAATGCCACGGATGTCCGATCAGGCTTGCCCGTCTCCAACCGGCCGCGCTAGCCCTGGCCCTCACCTGCGGGCCAGGGGACGAGGCCCTCGTGGGCGACGACCCAGCCGTCGGTGGGGATGCCAGGCAGCTCCGGGCCGCCGCGCCAGCCGGCGACCATGAGGGACACCGCGGCGAGCACCCCGCCGTTCCCAGGCAGGTAGAGCGGAAGGAACGAGCCCATCTGCGGGTTGTGGCCCGCGGCGTCGTAGCGGTTCTTCCACGCGTCGCGGAGGAGCACGTCGACGGCGGCATCGGCGTCGGCCATCCGGGCGGCCGTCATCGCCATCACCGGGAAGTCCCACCCCCACGCCGAGTCCCACTGCCAGTTCTCGAGCGCCCAGTCGAGCGTCGCCCGCATGGTCGCCGGGTCGACGGCCGGGGACGCGGGCACGAATCCGTAGGCCATCAGCATCGAGGGGTGGTCGTCGGGCCGGGTCTCGGCCTCCCCGGCGACCGCGGCGTAGCGCCCGTGGTGCACCGTCGGCGGCGCCATCGCGGCCCGCACGCGCTCGGCGGCCTCGTCGCGCGGCAGCCCGCGTCGCTCCCGGAAGCGGCCGGCCAACTCCAGCCCGAACGACCAGTAGGCGAGCTCATAGGTGGGGTCGGCGGTCTCCCGGGGGTCGTAGAACTCCTGCGCGGGCATGACGGGAGGGCCGAGGTGGAACACCCCGTCCGTCTCGTCGGCGTAGTCGGACATGAAAGCGGCCGTGTCGTCGAGTGCGACCGCCGCCCGCGACTGTTCGCCGGCGAGTCCGTCGAGGAGGCGACGGCGGCGCGCGGCGCCGAGCAGCATCACGACATGCGGCGCCGCGCCGACGGCCGGTGGGAGTCCGTCCACGAGCTCGGGCTGCGCTACCTGACGGTGCACGACGCGGAGGCGGACGAGGTCGTCGTCGAGGCGAGGGCATTCCCCGTCGCCAGGAGGGGCGCCTTCGCGTGCTCCGACGAGGTGCTCACCGACGTCTGGATCGGGTCGGCCTACACGCTGCGGCAGTGCACCCACGGCCTGATCCTCGACGGCATCAAGCGCGACCGGATGCCCTGGATGGGCGACCTCGCGGTCAGCGTCCCGGCCTCCGCCTACGCGTTACCCGATGCCGAGGTCGCCGAGCGCGGCCTCGTGGCGCTGGGCCAGAATCCGACGGGCTACGTCAACGGGATCCTCGACTACTCCCTGTGGTGGCTGATCTGCACGGCCGAGTACGCGCGCCACTTCGACGCCGATGCCTACCTCGCCGCCAATGCGGACCGCGTCGATGCGGTCGTCCGGGCGCTGGCCGCCGAGGCTGGGGACGACGGCGTGCTGCGGCCCCGCCCCGGGCCGGACGCGTACGACAAGCCGGTGTTCA
>Ga0116180_1002420_pt1 | contig 14735 bp, 6 predicted proteins | sample AD_UKC073_MetaG_FD_89804 | JGI IMG/M metagenome (GOLD analysis project Ga0116180, IMG submission 89804) | Active sludge microbial communities of municipal wastewater-treating anaerobic digesters from USA - AD_UKC073_MetaG | ecosystem: Engineered > Bioreactor > Anaerobic > Digestate | place: USA...
CAAGTGCCCCGTGTGCGGCACCAACCTCAACCGGATCCTCGGCAAGGCCTGATCCATCGAGATCCTGAAATGGGGCGGCGAGTCACTGACTCGCCGCCCCATTCGCGTCCCCACGCTCCTTGAGCCGCGCCCTCGCCTTCACAGGGTGTTGTCCGAACCGCCTGAGGTGTTGTCCGACGGTGGGTAGTACCTGGTCGTCGCCGGTAAGCGCGGCGAGGCTGCCGACATGGTCCCCATCGTCATCCTTGGTCCAGAGCGCCGCGCCGGACTCGTTGAGGCCGCGCTCCGTCGCGCGAGCCACGGCGCCCGCTGCCTCTCCCCAGAGGTCGCACGCCGCTCGCCCGGGCACACGACCGACTCGCTGGCCGTGATGCTCTGGCCGCCCGGCCTCCACCCCGCCATCGAGGCCGAGCATTTCACCGACGGCGCCGGCGCGCTACACGCGTGGTGGGACGGCTCGTTCGCAGAAGTCGGGCCGTTCGTGGCCCCGGGCATCGGTCCGTGCCCTCCCTGCCTCGGCACGCGAGGTCCACTCCCTCAACCCGGCCACGATCCTGCCCTCGCCGCGTGGGTGGCGACGACGGCGGCCCTCTCCCTCCGAGGCGTGCTTGCTACAGGCAGTACGACACTCGCCGGAACGAGCCTCACCTGGGACGCGACGCGGCCGGGCGTCGGGAGCCACACGTGGCTGCGCCGCGACGACTGCGCGGTGCCCGGCTGCCGGTGATCCGCTAAGAGTCGGATGTTGGTTCAGATCTGAACCAACATCCGACTCTTAAGCTGGGAGGTCGGCGACGACGGCGAGGACGGAGGGCCCGTACTTGGAGACCTTCGCCTGACCGATCCCGGGCAGCCGCAGCAGCGCCGCCTCGTCGCGCGGGACGGCCTCGGCGATGGCCTGCAGCGTCGCGTCGGTGAAGACGACGAAGGCGGGCACCTTCGCGTCGTCGGCCGTCGCCTTCCGCCAGGCGCGCAGCCGCTCGAACAGCGCCTCGTCGTAGTCGACCTCGCAGCTGAGGTGGCGGCTCAGCTTCCGCTCGGCGGCAGACTCCAGCCGGTTCCCGCACACCCGGCAGACGCGGGATCGCGAGGAGGTGCGCGGCGCGGGCGGCTTGCCGACGGTGGCCGGGCCGGTGACCTGGTCGGCGATGAAGCGCGAGCGCGTCGCCGATCCCCGCGAGGCCGACCAGCTGACGCGCAGCGCACGCTTGGCGCGCGTGAAGCCGACGTAGAGCAGGCGCCGCTCCTCGGACAGCGCCGGCTCCTCCTGGCTCAGCACGAAGGGGATCATCCCCTCTCGGACGCCGACGATCGCGACGCCGTCCCACTCGAGGCCCTTCGCCGCGTGCAGCGTGGCGAGCGTGACGGCCGAGGCAACCGGGCTGGCCTGCCAGGACGCGCGCTCCTGGAGCCATGCGGAGGCCTCCGACGCCGACCACTCGTCGCGGCCCTCGCCCTCGTCCAGGGCCATGGTGCGCAGCGCGGTCAGGGACTCCCAGCGCTCGCGCTGCCGGCCCTGCCCGGAGGGGGCCTCCGGCTTCCAGCCGAGGCCGCTCAGCACACCGTCGATGGCCTCGTCGGCGAGCGCCTCCGGGGAGCGCTCGGCCAACCGACCCAGCTCGATGATGGCCTGCCGCACCTCCGCCCTGTCGTAGAACCGCTCGGTGCCGCGCACGACGTAGGGCACGCCCGCCTCGGTCAGCGCCGCCTCGAGGGCCGGCGACTGCGCGTTGATCCGGTACAGCACCGCGAGTTCCTTCCACGGGGTTCCCGCACCGTGTTGGGCCCGCAGCCAGGAGGCGACGTCGGCCGCCTCCGTCGCCTCGTCCGCGGCCCCGTGGAACGCGGGCTCCGGGCCCGAGGAGCGCGTCGGCCGCAGCGCGCCCAGCGCCCCGGGCCGCACCCGCAGCACCTTGTTGGCCGACGACAGCACCTCCGGCGTCGAGCGGTAGTTGCGCACGAGCCGCACGGTGCGCGCGCCCCTGTGCTCGCCGGCGAAGCCGCGCAGGTAAGCCGCATCCGCGCCTGCGAAGGAGTGGATGGCCTGGTTGGGGTCGCCGACGACGCACACGTCGTCGCGCCCGTCGACCCACAGCGAGATCAGCTTGTGCTGCAGCGCGGACACGTCCTGGTACTCGTCGACGACGAAGTGGCGGTAGGTGCCGCGGATGGTGGCCGCGATCTCGGGGTGCTCCGCGAGCAGCACCGCGTTGCACATGAGGATGTCGGTGAAGTCGACGCTCCCCTCCGTCAGCTTCAGCTTCTCGTACTGCGCCATGACCGCCGCCACCTGGGACGGCGTCGCCCCGTTGACGGAACGCGGCCCGGCGACCTCCGGGTAGCGCGCCGCCGACACGTTGCTGGTCTTGGCCCACGAGATCTCGGAGTTGAGGTCTCGGATGAGGGCCTGGTCGGAGCTGGCGAGCACCTGATGGGTGGCGCGGGCGACCAACCCGAACGTGTTCTCCGCCACCCGCGGGAACTCCACGCCGTAGGCCTGGGGCCAGAAGAACTGGCACTGCCGCAGCGCCGCCGAGTGGATGGTCCGCGCCTGCGCCGTGCGGACGCCCAGCCCGGCCAGCCTGCTGCGCATCTCGCCCGCCGCGCGGGTGGTGAACGTGACCGCGAGCGTCGCCGCCGCCTGGTAGCGCCCGGTGGCCACCGCGTAGGCCACGCGGTGCGTGATGGCGCGCGTCTTCCCGGTGCCCGCGCCGGCGAGCACCACCACCGGGGCGTCGAGCAGCGTGGCCACCTCCCGCTGCTCCGGGTCCAGGGCGTCAAGGATCAACTCACTCACGCCCGCCATTGTGCTGGGCCCCACCGACAAAACCCGAACCGCCCGATACGACCGCTGGTTGAGCCGGTCCCCCGCGCGGAGCGCCGGGACCGTGTCGAAACCAATGGACGCTCCCACCGCGCCGAATTGTCGGAGGGGGCCGATAGGGTTACCCCGACCCTGGACGGAGGTGATCGCGAATGGCTCTCGAGGTGGTGTGCGCGCACCGCTGGCCCGCGCTGCTCGACGAGCTGGCCGCTCGCTTGCGGTCCCTCCACACCGACCCGTTCGCGCCCGCGAGAGTGATCGTGTCGTCGCGCGCGACGGGGCGCGTCATCGGCCAGGAGGTCGCCCGGCGGCTGGGCATCTCCGCGGGCATCTCGTACGTCACCGTGCGCGACCTCGCCACGGAGCTGGCCGACGGCGCGGGCGTCGCGCGCGATCTCTCCCGCTGGCGCGGCACGCCGCTCGACCTCGCGACCTGGGAGGCCGTGGGCGCGCTGTCCGACGAGTTCCCGGCGCTCGCGCACGCGGCGAACCACGGGCGCCCGGGCGGCCGTCGCGCCGTCGCCACCCGGCTCGCCCGCCTCCAGCGGTGGTACCTCGACCACGCGCCGGGCCTGCTCCGGTCCTGGATCGACGGCGCGGACGAGGGCCCGGACGGCGAAGAGCTTCCCGCGCGTCTGGCCTGGCAGCCCGAGCTGGTCAGGGCAGCCTCGCTCGCGCTCGAGGTCGACCCCACCGAGACCCTCGAGGCCCTCGCCGACGCCGCGCGGAGGGACACGACGCCGACCATCGTGGTCGCGCTCGACGAGGTCACCCCGGCGGACCGAGCGTTGCTGAGCGCGCTCGCCGACGGCGCGGGCCTCGTGGCGCTGCAGCCCGTGAGCGCCCGGCACCGCGGGTGGGTGGAGGCGCTCGGCGGCGCGGTCACCGAGGCCGTCGACCTCGAAACTCCCCCGCCCGCCGTCGACATCCACGACTCCCACGGCCCCGCGCGCCAGGTCGAGGTGCTCCGCGACGAGTTGACGAGGGCCTTCGCCGAGGACGAGACGCTGGAGCCACGCGACGTGCTGATCGTCTGCCCGCGGCCCGAGCGCTACGCGCACCTCCTCGACGCCGCCTTCGCGCCGGGCGGCGCGCACCCCGGCCGCACCCTCCGCGTGCAGCCCGTGGGTGCCCAGGACGCGGGCGGCGTGCTCGACGCCGCCGTCGCGCTGCTCCGGCTGGGCGAAGGGCGCGCCACCTCCAGCGGGCTGCTCGAGCTCCTGCTGAGCCCCCCGCTCGCGCACCGCTGGGGCTTCTCGGACCGCGAGGCGGTCACCGAGCTCGTCGCCGCGGCCGGCATCCGGTGGGGCCTCGACGCGCAGCACCGCGCCTCCTTCGACCTGGGCGACATCGCGCAGAACACGTGGATCCGCGGCCTCGACCGGCTCCTCGTCGGCCTTGCCGTCTCCCCCGCGACGGACTCCGGCCTCGGGCTGACGGGCACCGACGCCGTCGGCTCCTCCGACCTGTCGACGGTGGGCGCGCTGTGCGAGGTGGTGAGCCGCATCCGGCGGCTCGTCGCGACGACGGCGGCGCCCGCGACGGTGCCCGAGTGGGCCGCGCGCACCCGCGGACTGCTGACGGACCTCGTCGGCGTCGGCTGGGACGATCAGTGGCAGCTCCTGCGCGTGACCCAGTTGCTGGCGCGGCTGGAGCGCGATCATCTCGGCGGCGAGACCACGCTGACGAGGCACGAGTTCGCGCACCTCCTCGCCGACGCGGGCCGCGGCTTCGGCGCTCGCGTCGCCGCAGGCAACGGGTCGCTGATGGTGGCGCGGCTCGGCGAGCTGTCGCACGTGCGCTTTCGCCTCGTGGCGCTGCTCGGCGTCACCGACGACGCGGTCCCCGGCCGCGGCGGGTCCGTCGCGGACGCCGTCGACCTCGGCGCCGCGGCACCGGACGAGCGCGCGCTGCGGCAGGCCCAGCTGCTGGCCCACGCGTCGGCCGCCGAACGGCTGCTCGTGATCCGGCAGCGGTTCAGCTCGCACACGGGCGACAAGGTCGCGTCGGCGGCGGCCGTCGACTGGCTGGTCGAGCGCCTAGGCGTCGATCCGGAGGTGCGCGCGCACCCGCCCACCTCGACGGCGGAGGCCAACTTCGTCGGTCCGGATCGGGCCACCAGCTTCGACATCCCCGCGCTGCGCGGGGCGCGGGCACGGAGGAACGCGGGCGGCCGGGAGAGCAGGATCGCCCGCCGCCGCGACGACGCCCGGCGTCGGCCCGTCGGCGCCATTCCCGCGCAGGTGACGCTTACCCAGCTCGAGCGCTTCCTGGCCGACCCGGCGAGGGCCTTCCTCCGGTCGGTTGCGGGCATTCCGCTCTACCGGTTAGCGGCCGTGGAGGACGACCTGCCGCTCGACCTCGTCGGCCTGGAGAAGTGGAAGGTGGTCACGGCGCTCGTCGGCTCGCTCCAGTCGGGGGCGTCGCTGCAGTCGGTGATCGACCGGTTCCAGAGCCGCGAGGAACTGCCCCCCGGGCTGCTCGGCAAGGTCGCGTTCGAAGAGGCCAAAGCCGATGCCGTCCGCCTCTGGAACGAGGCGGGGCCGCGCTGGCAACGGCCTGTCACGGACCACGCCGTCGACCTGGTGCTGGACATCGCGCCGCTCGGCCGGGTGCGCGTCGTCGACTCCGTGCGCTGCCGCGGCGGCGAGGCCCTGACGGTCACCGCGAGCAAGGGCTCTGGCAGGCTGGTCCGGCCCTGGTTGGAAGCCCTCGCCTTGACCGCGTCGGGCGTGCCGACGGCGGGCCGCGCGGTCCGCTTCGGCAGGCTCCCGAACACCTACGACGACCAGGTGCTGGCCACCGGCGTCGGCGAGCCCGACCGTGAGGCGGCGCTGAGTCGGCTGTCGGCGGTGGTGCGCGCCTACGCGCTGGGGCAGCACCGCCTGGTCCCCGTCCCCGTGACCCCCGCGATCGCCTACGCCGATGCCCAGGCCGCCGGGACGTTCCGGCGCGAGGACTGGAGCGGGCCCACCGACTGGACGACGAAGGTGTGGCCCGGCATGGAGGAGTCGTGGCGCCTGTTCTTCGACGACGATCTGAACGAGCTCTTCGTCGACGCGCCGCTCCCCGAGGACCCTGCGGGGGCGTCGGCGTTCGAGGCCTGGGCGCTCGCGCTCTACGGCAACATGCAGGGGGTCTCGGATGAGTGAGTTCGACCTCGCGGGGCCGCTTCCCGCCGAGACGACGCTGCTCGAGGCCAGCGCCGGCACGGGCAAGACCTACGCCATCGCCGCGCTCGCGGCGCGCTACCTCGCCGAGGCCGCTTTCGACGTCTCGGATCTCCTTCTGATCACCTTCGGCAACCACGCCGCGGGCGAGCTGCGCGGGCGCGTGTTCGGCCGCCTCCGCGAGACGGTGGAGGGACTCGACATCCTCGCCGCGGGCGGGTCGCTGCCCAAGCCCGACCCGGTCGTCCAGCTGCTGTCGGGGGTGGAGGGCGCACGGGGCCGCCTGGCTGAGGCCGTCGCGCGCTTCACCGAGGCAACCATCGACACCACGCACGGGTTCTGCCAGACCATGCTGCGCGAACTCGGCGTCCTCGGCGACTGGGATCCCACCGAGGCCGTCGGCCCCGACCCGGACGCGCTGGTCCGCGAGTGCGCGGCCGACACCTACCTCCGCCTCTTCCGCACCCAGCCCGAGCCGCCCCTCTCCCCCCGCCAGGGGCTGCACATCGGCGTCGCCGCGGCCACCACCACGCTCCCGCTGCTGCCGCACGACGGCCCGCACCACGAGTTCGCCGCGTCGGTCCGCGACCTGTACGGGCGCAGGAAGCTCGCGGAGGGGATCTGCAGCTTCGACGACATCACGACGCGCCTGCGCCGCGCACTTGCGAACCCGGCCGTCCGCGACCTGGTCCGAGGCCGCCTGCGCGAGCGCTTCCCCGTGGTGCTCGTGGACGAGTTCCAAGACACCGACCCGGACCAGTGGGAGATCATCGAGCGCGCGTTCGTCGCCCCAGGGCGGCCCACCGTGCTGATCGGAGACCCGAAGCAGTCCATCTACGGTTTCCGCGGGGCCGACCTGAACAGCTATCTGGCCGCGCGCCGCACCGCGACGGTGTCGACGCTTGGCACCAACCACCGCTCGGACGGCCCCCTGGTGAGCGGGATCGTCGACCTGTTCTCCGGCGTGGCCATGGGCGCCGACGAGGTGGTCGTCACCCCGGTCGGCGCGCGCCACGAAGCCCCTCGCCTTGAGGTCCCCGGGGCCGCGCGCGTCTGGCTGCGGCGCGCGGGCGGCCTCGGCGGGCAGGTGGACGAGGCGGTCGCGAACGACGTCGTCCGGCAGGTCCAGCTGCTCCTCGAGCACGCGCGCTTCGTTCCCGCAGACGACGAGCAGCCCGGGAACGGCGCCGCGCACGAGGAGTCACCCAAGGGCGGGGCCCTGGCCGAGGATTCGGACGCCCGCCGGGTGAAGCTGAGCGACATCGCGGTCCTCGTGCGCACGGGACGCCGCGCCCAGCAGTTGCGCGCCGCGCTCACCGAGGCGGGTCTGCCCGCGGTGCTGACCGGCAGCCAGGCCGTGTGGCGCCAACCCGCCGCCGCGCACTGGCTGACGCTGCTCACCGCGCTGGCAGACCCCAGCCAGGCGAACATCCGGCTGGCCTCGCTGACGCCGCTGATCGGCTCGGAGCTGGCAACGCTGCTGCACGACGGCGGCCCGGAGCCCGCGCGGGTCAGCACGCTGCTGCGCGAGCTGTCCCTGGCATTCGACCGCGGCGGCCCGGGCGCCGTGCTCACCCATCTCCGCGCCGCGGAGCGCCTCGAGGAGCGGCTGCTGGCCGAGCCCGACGGCGACCGCCTGCTCGCCGACACCGCCCACCTCGCCGAACTCCTCGACGCCGACGGCGGGTCGCTCAGCGCGCTGACGGCGTTGCTCTCCGCGCGCGCCTCCGGACCGGACGACGACGATGCCATCCGCGTGGCCACGGACGCGCCGTCGATCCGCGTGATGACGATGCACGCGGCGAAGGGCCTGGAGTTCCCCATCGTGCTGCTGCCCGAGACCGACGGCACGGCGCCGCGCCGGTCGCGGCCCTTCACGCTGATCGAGGAGGGCCGCCGCCACCTGTACGTCGGCCCCACCCCGGACTGGCGCGACGACGTGACCAAGGACCTGAACAAGCAGTCGCTCGCCGAGGAGCTGCGCCTGCTCTACGTCGGTTTCACGCGCGCGAAGCATCTGGCCATCGCGTGGCACGTCGACCGCGCGAACAGCACCACCACGCGCAGCCCGCTCACGCATCTGCTCACCCGCCGCGGCTGGAAGCCGAAGCAGCCGCTCTCGACGCTGGCTTGGCCGTCCGGCCTGGTGTGGGACTCGCACATCACCGACACGAGCGCGCCGCCGCCGTGGCGCGGCGGCCTGCCCTCGACCCCGCCGGCGTTGACGGCGGCGTCGTTCGACCGGGTCGTCGACCAGACCTGGCGACGCACGTCGTACTCCGGCCTGACCGCCGGCCTCCACGAGTCCGCTCACGGAACAGTCGCCGACGAACCACCGCTGGTCGAGCCGGGCACGTCTGCGCTCCTTGAGCCGGGCGCGTTGATGGAGTCGACCGCGACCGCGTCGAAAGGCCCCGACCTTTCACGAGGACTCAACCACAGCTCCCCCATGGCGAACCTCCCGGCGGGCGCGGGCTTCGGCACGCTCGTTCACGCGGTGTTCGAGCGCCTCGACTGGTCTCCGCTCACGCTCGACGAGCACACCCACGCGCTGGTGGCGGAGTTGGCCCCGGAATACGGCCTGACGAGGCCGGAGGCCGCCCGGCTTGCCGCGGCCGTCGTCGATGTCTGCCGCACCCCGTTGCTGCCGGTCGCAGACCTCGCCCTCACCGACCTGCCCGTCACCGATCGGCTCCCGGAGCTCGACTTCGACCTTCCCCTCGCCGACGCGGGCGCCCCCGCAACGCTCGCGGACCTCGCCGACCTGATGGCAGCGCATCTCCCCGCCGATGACCCGCTTGCCGCGTACCCGGCGAGGCTGCGCGCGTCCGAGGCCGCCGACGCGGTCCTGAACGGCTTCCTCACCGGATCCATCGACGCGGTCCTCCGGCTGCCCGGCGATCGCTACGTCGTCGTCGACTACAAGACGAACCGCCTGGCTCCCAGCGCCGATGCCGACCTGACGCTCGGCCACTACGCGCAGGCGCCGATGGCCGAGGCCATGATGGCCGCGCACTATCCGTTGCAGGCGATGTTGTACTGCGTGGCGCTGCACCGCTTCCTCGAAACGCGCCTCCCTGGCTACGACCCCGCACGGCACCTCGGCGGCGTGGGCTATCTCTTCGTCCGCGGCATGGCCGGGGCGGCCACCCCGATCGTCGACGGCTCGAGCTGCGGCGTGTTCGGCTGGTTCCCGCCCGCGGGCCTCACCGTCGCGGCGTCCGAGCTGCTGGGAGGCCGTCGTGCGTGAACGCCCCATCGCCGCCACCGGCATTCTCGCCGCCTTCTGCGAGGCCGCCATGCTGAGCCTGGTCGACTTCCACCTCGCGCGGCGCGTCGGCGACCTCTCCAGCGAGGCCGCCCCCGCCGTCCAGCTCGCTTTCGCGCTCGCGGTGCGCGAGCTGCGCCTGGGATCGGTCTGTCTCGACCTGGCCACGGCCGCGGCCGAACTCCTCCCGGAGGTCGACGGCGAGGTGGACGTCGACGTCACTGCGCTGCCGTGGCCCGAGCCGACGGCGTGGCTCGCGGCGGTCGCCGCCTCGCCCGCGGTGGCCGGCCCCGACGACGAGGGCCGTGCCTTCCGGTTGGACGGCTCCTTGCTCTACCTCGACCGGTACTGGCGGCAGGAGCGTCGGCTTGCCGACCTGCTCCGCGCCCGCAGCGACGCCGACCCCGGCGAGCCTGTCCCGCTCCCCGCGCTTCCCTCCGAGTTCGACACTCACCAGCGCGACGCGATCGCCGCCGCCCTCGCGCACAACACCACCGTCATCACCGGCGGCCCCGGCACGGGCAAGACCACCATCGTCAAGACGCTGCTCGCCGCGCTGGCCCCATCGTCGCCCCGCGTGGCGCTCGCCGCGCCCACCGGAAAGGCCGCGGCGCGGCTCCTCACCACCGTCGGCGGCGCGGGCGGCGCCACCTGGGGTGGCACCCTGCACAAGCTGCTGGGGCTTCGTCCCCGCTCCGCGGAGACCGAGTTCGGGCCGGGTAACCCGCTGCCGTTCGACGTCGTGGTCGTCGACGAGACGTCCATGGTCTCGCTGGAGTTGATGGCGCTGCTGCTCGGCGCGTTGGACCCGGCGACGCGGCTGGTCCTGCTCGGCGACGCCCACCAGCTCCGCTCCGTGGAGGCGGGCGCGGTGCTGGCCGACATCGAGGCGGCCGACGACCTCGTCCGCGCCCCCGGCGGCGCCGTCGCCCGGCTGGTGCACAACTATCGCTCCAACGACCAGATCAACCGCCTCGCCGCCGCCATCCTCGCGGGCGATGAGAACGCCGCGCGGGCGGCCGTCGACGACGGCCCGGCCATCGAGCTGATCGGTTTCGACGGCGCCGCCGACCCCGCACACCTTCCGACGGTGCAGGCCGATGCGCTGGACGTCGCCGAGGGGGTCCGCACCCGCGCGCTCGCCGGCGACGGCGCGGGCGCCAACACGTGGCTCGGTCGCCACCGCATCCTGTGCGGGCACCGGGAGGGGCCGTTCGGCGTCTCCCACTGGGCACGCTCGGTGCGCTCCTGGCTCGCGGTCCAGCTGCCCGGCTACGGCTTCGACGGCCGCAGCTACGTCGGCCAGCCGCTGCTCATCCAGCACAACAGCGACCTGTTCAGCAACGGCGACACCGCCGTCGTCATCGCGGGCCCGGAAGAGGCCCTGCTCGCCGCGGTCGACCGCCCCGACGGGCTCCTCACCGTCTCCCCCGCGCTCCTCGACGACGCCGCCGACCTGCACGCGATGACCATCCACAAGTCGCAGGGCAGCCAGTTCGACCGCGTGTCGATCGTCCTGCCCCCGCTCGGCTCCCCGCTACTCACCCGCGAGTTGCTGTACACGGCGGTCACCCGCGCCCACGAGGGCGTCCGCCTCTACGGCTCCTGGGAGTCCCTGACCGCGGCCATCGCGACCCCGGCCCGCCGCGCCAGCGGCCTCGGGGCGTCCGCAACGACTACCGTGTAGGGCCGCGTAGATATTGACTGAGGCACGCACGCTTCGCCGACTAGGGGTGCCGCGCGCAGGGGCGAACGGCAACACGCTGCCCTCGGCGTCGAACAGGACGAGCGTGCCGTCGTAACGGGTGTTGTCCGCCAGCTCCATGTCGGATACCCCGCTCGGCGTCGTCAGGTCCGCATCGCTATCGGTCACCTGCAACTCGCCGGTCCACAACGCCACCTGCCCACCCTCGACATCGAACTCCCGCCGTAGACGAACCGAGCCCGAATCTCGAACACCACCGACGTCCGCTGAGGCAGCGTCGGGTTCGCCGCGAGGATCGCCTCCGAATCGAAAGCCCCCGTCGCCACCGTCTCCGTCGCGCCAGCGCTGATCGTCGCCGGCATGTCGTTCCAGGACGTGTCGCCCTTCAACCGCCATTGCATGGTTCCGGTGACCGAGGCCGCCGAACCCTTCGGCGCACCAACAGCCCGCATGTTCACCACGCCGTGCGTGATCACCGTCGAGTTCGGCGTGGTCAACGACGGCGAGCCGAAACCGAACGAGTACGCCGTGGTCGACGACTGCTTACCTGTGGGCGACTTCACGAATGCCTCGACCTTGTGACCGCCAGACGCGCCGCCAGCCTGAACGGTCGCCACCTGCTTGTTGGCGGTGATCTGCGTGAAACTCACCGTCTGCCACGACCCGCCGTTGACGCGGTACTGAGCCTGTGTCGGTGCCGACGTCGCCTGCGCCGAGTCGTAGCGCGCAGTGATCGTGCACGTCTCCTTCGTCGTCGGCACCGCGATCACCCAAGAGCCCGACGCCGACGGACACGAGATCGTCGGCGCGAGCGGCGTCGCCCGTGACGTCGTCACCTCGACCGCAGCGCCCCACGCCGACCACTCACGCCCATCATGCACACGCGCGCGCAACCACAGCTTCGAGTTCGCCGGCAAATCTGCCGTCGGCGTACATGTCGCGGTTCCACCCGAGGCCAGGGACGTCTTCTCACACACAGTGGTCGGCGACGACGTCGACGTCGCCGACGTGAACCTGGCGAACTGCACCTTCAGCACGTCCGCATCCGGGTCCTTCGCAACCACGGACAGCGACGGGCGTGCCGCACCGACGAACTTCTTCGAGTCCACCGTCATGATGCCCGCGACGGTCGGCGCCACAGGCGTGTTCGGCACCCGGTTGTAGGTCACCTTCAGCACCGGCTTATTCGTACCCTCGGAAGAATGGAACCTCTTCCAGTACAGCGAGTCCGTCTCGGAACTCGCCCGCAGCATCATCCCGACCTTCGACTCTGTCGTCGACGACCAGGCCTTCGCCTGTGCGGTCATGTCAAGCTTCACGGTCCCCGCAGGACACGACGAGTTGTACCCCTTCGCAACGCTCAATGACGCCCGCTTCGTGCCGATCGTCGGCTGCGATGTCCACCTCGTCGACGTCGACGCCAACCCCGAGTCGTACGACGTGAACGTCTTCGCCGTGCAGCTCCACGACCACGACTCATACAACGAGAGTTCAGCGGAGATGATCGTGCGGTCCTTGAACAGCGACGCGTTGAAGTTCAGGTACGACCGAGCCACCTGTCCAGAGCCGTTGTCACCCAGCTTCAGCTCCGCCGCGCCCGACTGATCCGAGGTATACCCCTCCTGCACGAACGCGTCGAACACCGGCCCGCCCGACGCCGAGGCATAGGTCGGGTCGATCACCACCGGGAATACCCGCTCGGGATCCGTGAACCACTCCACGGGCGTGGCGATCCCCATTCCCCGGGCCTTGCCCCGCTTCACCTTCCGCGAGGCGTCCGCCTTCGCGTCGAGCTGGAACTCGATCTCCGTTACCGCGCCCCGCTCGTCGGGGACCTCCGATGACGAGTCCCACGCCGTCGGGGTGCTGAACCACCCCTTCTCCTCGGTGGGGCCCTCGAACGTCACCGCGCCGTCCTTCGCCTCCGTCGGCGCCTGCATCGACCGCAGCGACGTCGGCAACACCATCTCGCCGTCCTCGTTGCCGAACTGCTCGACGAGAGCCTCGGCCGCCTCCGGCGTCTTCACCACCCACAACGCCTCGAACCCCGCCGAGCGGACCTCCACGCTGAGGTCGACGCCCGGGAACACCTCCTCGTAGAGCGCCGTCGACCCGTCGAGCACCGGCTCCGGCAACTCGATCCCATCGACGCCGAGACCCACCTCACCGGCAGCCCCGCGATCGAAGATGATCAGCTCTTCGGCGCCCGTGCCCAGCCGCACGTCGACGGGCATCGCGGCCGGACGGATCTCGCCCTTCGCGCCCGCGACCAGCGTCGTGTCGATGTCGCGCCACCCGTCCTCGGCCGTCTCGTCTTCGAACCGGACCGCTGCGAACGCCGTCTCCTCCGTAACCAGCCCGTCCGGGCCCACCAGCACCCGCGTCGTCTCCGTGCCAGGGGTTGTCGGACGCTCCGGCTCAACGCTCGAGCACGGCGTCAGCGCGACACCCTTCAACAGACGAAGGAGTCATACGACCATGGCCCACGCCATTTCGAGCACCAGCGCTCACGAAGACTGGTTCCAGGAACCGACCGAGCCGGCAGACAAGAAGTATTCCGTCTGGCTCATCCTCTTCCAGTTCTTCTTCTTCATCGCACTGCTGGGGCCGGCAATCGTCGGCATCGGCGTGAAGGTCACCGCGCTGCAGGAGGCGGGCGCGATCGGCGCCGATGGCCGCGCCTTCAACTCGGCCCTCGCGGTGCTTGGCGGCTTCGGCGCCTTCTTCGCCACCGTCGCCAACGTCGTGTTCGGTCGCATCTCCGACCGCACCACGGGCAAGTGGGGTCGCCGTCGCCCCTGGATCCTCGTCGGCACCGCGATCATGACTGTCGGTCTCGCCGTCATGGCCTCCGGCCCGACCCTGATGATGGCAACAGTCGGTTGGTCCATCGCGCAGCTCGGCGCGAACATGGCGCTGGCGCCCTTCATCGCCACCATCGCCGACCAGGTGCCGAAGTTCCAGCGCGGCAAGATCACCGCCCTGCTCGGCATCGCCCAGAACGCCGGCATCGTCGGCGGCGTGTACGTGGCCAGCTGGTTCGGGTCGAGCCTGATCCTGATGTTCGTGCTGCCCGCGGTCGTCGCCATCGTGGTCGCGATCGTGTTCTGCCTCGTGCTCCCCGACCAGGTCCTGCCCGCCAAGCCGCCGCGCATGACGCTGCGCGACTGGGCGGAGACGTTCTGGGTGAACCCGGCGAAGTACCCCGACTTCTCGTTCGCCTGGTGGTCGCGCTTCCTGATCACCTTCGCGAGCTTCGGCTTCACCACCTTCCGCTTCGCGTACATGGGCCACCACCTCGGCGTCGAGAGCGCCGACATCCCGGCCCTGATCGCCAACACCACGCTCGTCTACACCGGCGCGCTCATGATCACGGCATGGATCGCGGGCATGCTGTCGGACCGCCTCGGCCGACGCAAGGTCTTCGTCTGGACCTCGACGGCCTTCTTCGCCCTCGGCACGTTCCTGCTGATCCACATCAACAGCGTGGCTCAGTACTACCTCCTCGAGATCCTCCTGGGCGCGGCATACGGCGTGTACATCGGTGTGGACCTGGCGCTGGTCGTCGACGTCCTCCCGAACCCGGACGACGCCGGTAAGGATCTGGGCGTGTTCAACATCGCGAACGCGCTGCCGCAGACCTTCGCCCCGATGATCGGCGGCATCGTCCTGGCCGCGACCGGCGGCGCGGATGGCGGCGACTACACCGTGTGGTTCACGATCTGTGCCATCGCGTGTCTGGTCGGCGCACTGGTGATCATCCCGATA
>Ga0116180_1002422_pt1 | contig 14711 bp, 10 predicted proteins | sample AD_UKC073_MetaG_FD_89804 | JGI IMG/M metagenome (GOLD analysis project Ga0116180, IMG submission 89804) | Active sludge microbial communities of municipal wastewater-treating anaerobic digesters from USA - AD_UKC073_MetaG | ecosystem: Engineered > Bioreactor > Anaerobic > Digestate | place: USA...
ACGCCTTCAGCTACTCGAACGACGCCGGAGCCGCCTGGGCTCCGCACCGGAACCCTGCGCCCATGAGCAACGCCGTCCTGATCACCCGCGAGCCGGTCATCAACAAACAGCACAAGATCACGGCCAACCGCCTGATCGTCCATGCGGCCTCGGTTTCCCAGGCGGTGGATGCCCTGGACAGCCTTGCCGACGTCTGGCCGTCCACCCACCCGGTCTTCGTCAGCCTCTACAAGCTGGTGCCCACCCCGGACCTGCTCAACTGGATCGCCCCGGCCAACGCCATGGTCGAGATCCCCGTCCAGTCCATCGCCCACCCCCTCACCCTGTCGCTGATCCCCCAGCTCCAGGCGGCCGGCATCAGCCTCAACCTCACCTGGTACCAGCACGACACCGTGCTGCCCGCCAACGTGCCCTGGCGCTTCGTGATCATCGACGCCAAGCGCCAGACCCTGCCCGCCGACCCGCCGGGCCTGGCCCTGGCCTGGGGGCTGACGGACGTACCCGATTTCCGCAACGCCATCGTCCAGGGCTACGACGGTGCCTCCGGGTGGTTCTTCCTGCGGGGCGTCACCAGCAACGGCAAGCTCGCACCCTCCCACGCCCAGATCGTGCGGCTGATGAACCTGGTGCGCAGAAATGCCGAAGTAAAGGAAATCGAGACAGTCCTGAAGCAGGATGTGGCACTTTCTTACAAACTGCTCAGATATATCAATTCCGCCGGTTTTGGACTGATGTGCGAGATCCAGTCCTTCCGCCATGCGGTGACCATTCTCGGCTACGAGAAGCTCAACAAATGGCTCTCCGTGCTGCTGGTATCGGCCAGCCGCGACCCCGCCGCCCCGGCCCTGATGCAGACCGCCATCGCCCGCGGACGCTTCATGGAAAAGATCGGCGCGGCCTTCTTCGAGAAAGGTGAGCTGGACAACCTGTTCATCACCGGCGCCTTCTCCATGCTGCACCTGCTGCTGGGTGCCAGCCTGCAATCCGCCCTCGAAGAGATGCACCTGCCGGCCCCCATCGCCGACGCCCTGCTCACCGGAGACGGCGTGTACGCGCCCTTCCTCAAGCTGGCCCGAGCCCTCGAGAGCTTCGACGACAAGAACCTCGCCGCCCTTGCCGACGACCTCCACATCTCCTGCGAACAGGTCAATCGCGCCCACCTCGAAGCACTGGCCTTCGCCGACAGCCTGCAGTTCGGCTGAAGCCTGCTCATCCCGATACACCCCACCTGGGGGTTTATCGCCCCCCGAAAAACCATGCCTGCGGTCGCGAACTGAGTCACGATCGGGCCTCCACGGCCCGTTTTCCGCAAACTTATGTCACAGTTGGGCACAGGGGGGGCACGGTTAGAATCGAAAGCACAAAATCTGCGAAAAATGTGCTTCTTTCATGCAAACCTCCCGAATCTCCAAATTGCGACGTCCCGCTGCGGTTCCCACCTTGCGCCTGCCCGGCCTGCGCGAGACCGCCACCGCCCTCCTGCGGGTCCTCTCCGTCGGGGTCCCGGCGTCGAAGGATGCAGCGCGAATCATCATGCTCGACCCGGTCCTCGTCTTCGAGCTGCTGCAGACCAGCCCCCTGCAGAAGAATGAATCCGCATCCCTGCTGGAAGCCCTTACGCAGAGAGTCGAAAACACCGATGCCGGACTCCTCCAGGCCTGGGCCCTGCGGCACATCGTGCAGCAACCCCAGCGCCGGGCAAGCATCAGCTCGCATCGTCACCACTGCCTGCACAGCCAGTTCGTGGCCGAACTGGCCGCCCACATTGCCCGGGAAACCGGCTACGCGGCGCCCGAGGAGGCCTACGCCGCCGGCCTGCTCCACGACATCGGGCTGCTGTGGCTGGGCGAGTACACCGATGACTACATCGCGCTGCTGGCCGAGGCCTCCGACGAACGCAGCCTGACCGCCAGCGAATGGGAACGCTACGGCCAGGACCACGCCGAGATCTCCTCCAGCCTGGCCGCCCGCTGCGGCCTGCCGGCCGGCGTCGCCGACGCCATCGCCCTGCATCAGGCCGATGCTGACAGCCTGGTGAGCGCGCATCCCCTGGTGCGCATCGCCGCCGCCGCCGAAGAGCTGGCCACCTACCGGGGCAGCCAGGCGCCCGTCAGCCTGGATAACGCCTGCCGCCTCACCCAGCTGGACGGCGCGATCCTGGTCAGCCTGCTGGCCGACACGACACGCACCATCCAGGAGCGGGCCAGCGCCCTCGGCATTCCGGTCGAGACCACCATGTTCTCCCGCCCCTGGAGCACCGCCGGCAAGGAGAGCAGCGGGCCGGAGGTGATCGATGCGGGCATCGCCCGGGCAGCCCTCGGCGCCTTTACCCGCAGCAGCTTCAGCAAGGGCTGCTCGGCGTGGACCGATTTCAGCCTCGCCGCCCGGCTGCTGCTGGGCCTCGACGCACCGGTGCTGTTCGTCAAAGCGGTCGATAGCGACGAACTCACCGGCGCGGCCAATCCGGCCCACCCCGGGCTGAGCCAGATCCGCATCGCCGCCGATGACCACAACAGCGTGATCGCCGAAGCCTACCGCGACAACGTTGAAACCCGTTTCCAGGCCGCGCCCCGGCCCCCCGGCCGCTGTGCCGCCGACTGGCAGCTCGCCCGCTGGCTGGAGAGTGACGGCCTGCTGTGCGTGCCCTGGAGCAATGGCTTCGAATCCGGCGTGGCGGTGTTTCCGTGCCCCAGCGCCGAGGACGCCGGCGAGGAGATCGAACACACCCTGCGCCAGCTCCTCACCGAAGCGGCCACGGTGCGCATCTCCGAGCGCAATGCCGAAGAGCGCCTGCGTCACGAGATCGAGGAGAACATCGGGCGCCGCTACGTGGACCACGCCCGGCGCATCGCCCACGAAGCCAGCAACCCGCTGACCGTCATCAAGACCTACCTGGGCATCATCGACGAGAAGGTGGAAGACGCAACGCTCAAGGAGCAGCTCAATCTCCTCAGCGATGAACTCGACCGGGTTGGCGCCCTGATCCGCAAGACCAGCGACTTCACCGGCATCCTCCCCACCGGGCCGGCCCACAGCGGCGTCGCCGAGATTCTCCACGACCTGCGGGCCCTGTACGGCGAAGCCCTGTTCGCCCGCCGTGGCATCCACTTCGAGCTGCGCACCTCGCCCAACCTTCCGGCCGCCGCGATTCCGCCGGATTCCCTCAAGCAGGTGCTCCTCAACCTCTTCAAGAACGCCGCAGAGGCGATTCCCGAGGGCGGCAAGCTCACCGTCTCGGCGGTGGCCGGCATCAACGCCAACGGCAGTCCGTGTCTGGAAGTGCGGGTGGTGGACAACGGCCCGGGCATGTCGCCGGAGCGGGTCCAGAACCTGTTTGCCGGCGGCGCCCGCAACAGCACCAAACCCGGCGGCGGTGTTGGCCTGCCGGTGGTGCGCGAGCTGGTCACCAGCAACGGCGGGACCATCCTGTGCCGCAGCCAGCTGGGCTCCGGCACCGTCTTCCAGATCTTCATGCCGCTGGCGGCCTGAGCATGATTTGGTGCATGATTGCAGTGCAAAATAATAGACCCACGTCAGGGAGTCATAATGTTCATCCCCTGGAAAGGGCAGCCCTTCCCACCCGAGGGGAACCGGCGCGCATCGGCCGAAGCTCTTGTCCGAATTCTGGTCATCGACGATGAACCGTCCCTGGCACGCTCCATCACCGCGCTCCTTCAAAGCGACGACCGGCTGATTGAAGAGTGCGGATCGGTGGCTGGGGCGCTGGCGCGCCTCAACACCGCCGCCTACGATCTGATCGTGCTCGATTTCCGCCTGCCCGACGCCTCGGGCCTGGCGGTGATGGACTGGCTGCTCAGCCACGACCGGCGCGAATCGGTGATCATGATCAGCGCCGAGCAATCCCTCGAGGCCGCCGTGGGTGCCCTGCGCCGGGGCGCCGCCGATTTTCTCCTCAAGCCTTACAGTGCCGAGCAGCTGCGCCGCTCGGTCGGCACCGTGCTCGCCAAGCGCCAGCAGGAACGCAGCAAGCGGCAGCTCCACCAGCGTCTCGAGTCCTCCGAGCAGATGCACCGCTACCTGGTCGAAAACTCCCTCGACCTGATCTACACCCTTGATGCCGACGGCCGCTTCAGCTACCTGAACCAGCGCATCGAATCCCTGCTCGGCCACCCCCGCAGCGCCCTTCTCGGCAAGCATTTCTCCGAGATCGTCTACCCCGAAGACCTGGAGCGCGCCCGCTTCTCCTTCAACGAACGCCGTACCGGCCCGCGGGCCACCAGCAACCTTGCCCTGCGCCTCACCCGCAACCCCTTTGGCGAGTCCGAGAGTGACGAGCACGGCCCGGTCACCATCGTTCTCAACGCCATGGGGATCTACAACCGCAGCGACTCCCGGGCCCCCATCCATTACGCCGGCACCTACGGCGCAGCCCGCAGCCTGCCCGGCTACCGGGCCGGCGAGCAGACGGGCAGCTACCAGACCTACCACGACCCCCTCACCCAGCTCCCCAACCGCGACCTGTTCCGTGACCGGCTGAACCTCTCCATTGCCCAGGCCAAGCGGCGCAAGACCCATATCGCCGTGCTGTTCATCGACATGGACCGCTTCAAGCTGGTCAATGACACCTACAGCGTTGGCGAAGGTGATGCCCTGCTGCGGGCGGTGGCCCTGCGTCTGCGCCAGAGCCTGCGCAAAGGTGACACCCTGACCCGGCACGGCAGCGACGAGTTCCTGATCCTGCTCCCCGACATCGGCTCCCGGGGCGACGCCCAGGCCATCGCCGAGAAGATCCTGCATGCCTTCCGCACGCCGTTCCAGATTGCCGATGGCGAATTCACCGCCACCATCAGCATGGGTGTGGCCCTGCACCCGGAAGACGGCAACAACGCCGAAGACCTCATCCAGCATGCCAGCGTGGCCATGCATCAGGTCAAGGGCAATGGCGGCAACGCCTGCGGCTTCTTCTCCCCCGACATGCACGCCACCTACCGGGCGCGCACATCCCTCGAGAAGGAGCTGCGCCAGGCCCTCTCCCGCAACGAGTTGGAGGTGCATTACCAGCCCCTGGTCAGCCTGTCGCGCAACAGCATCACCGGCATGGAAGCCCTGGTGCGCTGGCGCCATCCGGTTCATGGCATGGTCGCGCCGTCGCGCTTCATCCAGATGGCCGAGGAAGCAGGGATCATCCACGAGATCACCCGCTGGGTGCTCGACACGGCCTGTGCCCAGCTGTCGTCCTGGCGTCACCGCTACCCGGATCTGCGCCTGTCCACCAATCTGTCCTCCCAGGACTTCGATCACACCGACCTCAACAGCACGGTATCCCGCGTGCTCACCCGCCACGGCCTGCCTGCCGACAGCCTGGAACTGGAGATCACCGAGAGGCTGCTGCTCGAGGACAGCGACAAGGTGTCCCTGCGCATGCAGAGCCTGCGCGAGCTGGGTATCGGGATCGCCATCGACGATTTCGGCACGGGCTACTCGTCCCTTGCCTACCTCCAGCGCTGCGGGGTGACCCGCCTCAAGATCGACCGGAGCTTCGTCAAGGACATCAAGACCACCGAAGACCACCCCATCGTCAGCGCGATTGCCGGCATCGCCCGGGGCTTCGACATCCGCCTCGCTGCCGAGGGCGTGGAGCGCGATGAGCAGATGAACGCCCTGGAAATCCTGGGCTGCGACGAGATGCAGGGCTTCCTGTTCTCGCGGCCGGTGAATGTGGACGAAGCCACCCGCATCCTGCAGGAATTCCGTCTTCCGGGCGTCATTTCGCCGGAAGCGGACGTGGCCTCCTGAGCCCTCCGGAGCCACCAACAACCGTCACACTTCAGCGCTAGATTGGGAGCCCAGTCGAATCCACCTAGAGATCGTCATGGGAATCTTCCGCCTCGTCCTGGCTCACCCCCAACAACCGGAAACCCTGCGCCTGGTTGCCGAGCATCTCGACCCGGCCCTGCTGAAGCAGCGCGGCTACGAAATCGCCCGCAACCTGGGAGACCAGGCCGCCATCTGGGCCGCCGCACCGGGCGGCCAGCAGCAGGCGCTGCTGGCACTGCGCTGCCGCACCGGCCACGCCCTGGTCATCATGACGGCCTGAAGTCACGCAAGGCTGCGCAGGGATCAACGCCCCAGCGGCAGCAGAACCCCCACATCGACACCCTTCTCGCGCAACCGCGCCTGGGCCGCGAGGGCATCCTTGCGATCGGCAAAGGGCCCGACGATCAGTCGGGTTTCGATCTGTGACGGCACGCCGGCCTGGGCCAGCCGGGCCTTGAGCTCTTCGGCCGACGCCACGCTGGAGAAAAACCCGAACTGCAGCACATAACCCCGGCCCGTCTCGGCCGGCACGGGCGCCTGGGGCTGGGGCGCCGCAGGTTTCTGCGCAGCTGCCGGCGCCGCCACGGCAGCAAGCTGGGGCACCGACGGCGGCACGGGCGCGGCAAGCGCGGGAGGACGGACCGACGGCACTCCGGGTGCAGCTACCGGCGCCGCTGCACCCGCCGGGCTGGCAGCGCGCTGAGCCGGGGCAGGCATCGGTATCGGCGCCACCGGTGCACTCGGCACCGCCTGCGCCGTCGCAGCCGGCTTCACCGGGGCAGCCTCGCGGGCTGCCGCCCTGGGTGCGGCGGCCTCCCCATGCACCGGGGCACTTGCGGTCGGCCGCGCCAGCGGCCGGGTAGTTTCAACCAGTCGATCCGACTTGTCGGCAGCGGGCCCGGCCTCGCTGTCCGGCAGACTCGGCGGCGCCGAGCCTTCAGGGGCCAAGGCCGGCGGCGCCTCACCCGGCACGGCCGCCTCGCCACCGGCCCGAACCACGTCAGGCGGCGCATCGCGCCCGGCTTCGGGGGTGATCTGGGCAGGGGCAATGGGCCTGGTGGGCAGGGCCACCTCTTCGGGCTGAGGCGGCCGCGACAGATGGTCGAACAAGGCCAGCCCGCCCAGCAGCAGGGCGATCAGGCCTCCCGCCACCCCCGCCCGAATCCATAGCTGACGGCGGGCGTCATCCTCGCCGCTGTCCTGCTCGGGTGTCCTGGTGTTTTCGCTCATCGGCCCTCCTCCGCCCGCGCCAGGGCGCAGACCAGCTCCGCCTCGGCCACGGAAATACCGCAGTGCTCGGCAATCCGTGCCGCTTCTATCCCCCTACCCGCCAGCAACATGGCTTCGGAGTGCTGGGGCGAGACCGGGCGGGTGTATTGCGCCGGCTCCCGCGCGGCCTGCTGGGAAGCCTGCTGGGCGTCCCGCAATTCGTCCACATCACGGCGGGTGGCGGCCAGCTCACGCCGCAGGAAGTCACTTTCGGTACGCAGTTGCGCGACATCGCGGCGCAGCTGCTGGATCTCGAGTTCGTTGAGGAGATCCCGCGACACGGCCTCTTCCTCCGGGCTCGGAGGCGGAGCGGGTTGGGGTTGGGGTTCGGCTGCGGCAGGCGCGTCGACCAGCAGGGTGTTTGGCGCCCCGGGCTTCTCGGCAGGGTCGGCAGGCTTCCGCGGGCTGGCCAGCCGGAAGAGGATCACCACAAGGTAGAGGACGAGTACGGCAACCAGTGCCCAGACTCCCTCGCGCACGCCCATTTCAATCACTGCGCAAGCTCCCCGGCAGCCGTGTTGCTGCGGCGTGACTCAAACCTTTGCTGACGATGATGATTCCCCTGGTGGCTGGCGTTCAATTGACGCTGCGATAATAGCCGTGCGCCACTCCACCGACAATGCGGCACCCCGCCAGGCCGCGCCTTTTCGTCATGTTCATACTCAAAAAGATCCTTGCAGGCCTGATTCTGCCCCCCCTTGGGCCACTGCTCCTCATTGCCCTGGGCCTCATCCTGAGCATCCGCCGTCCCCGCGCGGGGCGCATCGTGGCCTCGCTGGGCCTGCTCGCTGCGCTGGCCCTGTGCACTCCGGCCACCGTCGGGCTGCTGCTGGAGGAACTCGAAAGCACCCCTCCGGTAGATCGGCAGGCCCTCGCCGAAGCGGACGCCATCGTCATCCTCGCGGGGGGCAGGCGGAGCTATGCGCCGGAGTTCGACGGCGAAACGGTGAATGCCCTGAGCCTCGAACGCATCCGCTACGGCGCCCGCCTGGCCCGTCACAGCAGCCTGCCGGTGATGGTGACGGGCGGCGCCCCGAAGGGCGGCACCGCCGAAGGCGAGTTGATGAAGACAAGCCTGGAGGAGGACTTCGGCATCAGCGTGCGCTGGGTCGAATCCCGCTCCCGGGATACCCGGGAGAACGCCGAATACTGTGCCGCAGTCATGCTGCCCGGAGGGCATCGACGCATCGTGCTGGTAACCCACGCGGCCCACATGCGGCGCTCGGTCGAAGCCTTCGAAGCGGCAGGCTTCAGTGTGCTGCCGGCCCCTACTGCCCACCTGCTCAACCGCAAGCCCGACGACAGCATCATGCCCTCCCTGCCGGGGATGAGCAGCGCCTATGCCGGCTGGTACGCCACCCACGAATGGCTGGGCCTGCTGGCCTACCGGCTCAGCCGTTGAAGCGGGCCTTGCGCTTGCCCAGGAAGGCGTTGATGCCCTCGTCGAAGTCCGGCCGGGCAGTGCACCGGGCGAAGGCCTCGGCCTCCAGTTGCAGCTGGGCGCCCAGCGACTGGTCGGGCGAGGCATTGAGCAGGTGCTTGATCTCGCCGTAGCAGCGGCCCGGCCCGCGCAGGACGCGCCCCACCAGATCAGCCACCGCCGCGTCGACTTCGGCTGCAGGCGCGACCCGATTCACCACCCCGAGGCGCAGGGCCTCGGCCGCATCGAAGCGATCGGCCAGCAACAGCAGCTCGAAGGCCTTGCGCCGCCCGAGCACCCTCGGCAACAGCCACGACACCCCGCCGTCGCCGGACAGCGCAATGCTGGAGTAGGCCGTGGTGAAGTAGGCGCTGTCAGCAGCCACCGCCATGTCGCAGCCCAGCACCAGAGACAGCCCGAAGCCCGCGCAGGCCCCCTGAACCTTTGCAATCACCGGCACCGGCAGCCCCTGCAGCGCCTCGACGCTCGTGTTGATGTACTGCTCGATCATGGCCCTGAAAGTAGCCAGACGGCTCTCGGGGGACAGGTGCAGGTGGGCAGCGAAATCTTTCAGGTCGCCCCCGGCCATGAAGTGATCGCCGGCCCCCTCCACCACCACGACCCGCAGGTCATCCCGGTGGCTCAGCCGGGCCGTGGCGTCTGCCAGGGCTTTCATCATGTCCACCGACAAGGCGTTGAGCGCCGTCGGGCGGTTTAGGGTCAGGGTCGCGACGCCGTCGGCGACGTCGAGCAGGACGGGGGAAGTCATGGGGGTTTCCTTCTCGTTCAACTTCTCAGGGCAGTTCCGTCATTTCACCTCGAAGGCCGGCCTGCGGGAAGGGCCCGGACGCAAAAAAGCCCACCGTGGGCGCGGGGCACACGATGGGCCGGAGCGGGCCTGAGACGCTCAGATACGCTCGAAGACGCCTGCAGCCCCCATCCCCGTGCCGATGCACATGGAGATCATGCCGTAGCGGGCCGGGGTGCGCTGGAAGGCGCTCATCAGCGTCGCAGCGCGGATCACGCCGGTAGCCCCCAGCGGGTGCCCCAGGGCGATGGCCCCGCCCTGCGGGTTCACCTTGTCCGGGTCGATGCCCAGATGCCGCATCACCGCAATGGCCTGGGCGGCAAAAGCCTCGTTCAGCTCGATCCAGTCCAGGTCGCACTGCGCAATGCCGGCCGCCTTCAGCGCCCGGGGAATCGCCTCCACCGGGCCGATGCCCATGATTTCCGGCGGAACACCGGCCACCGAGTAGCTGCAGAAACGGGCGATAGGCGTGACGCCGTAGCGCTTCACCGCCGCTTCCGACATCAGCAGCACGGCGCCGGCGCCGTCGGACATCTGCGAGCTGTTGCCGGCCGTCACCGAACCGCGGGCGGCAAACACCGGCTTGAGCTTGCCAAGGCTCTGCACCGACGCGTCGCCCCGCGGGCCCTCGTCGGTGTCGCAGAGGCGCTCGCTGACGCGCACGGTGCCGCCTTCGCCGGGCACATGGGTGCGCACCGTGTAGGGCGTAATCTCGTCCTTGAAGGCGCCGGCGGCAATCGCCGCGGCGGCGCGCTGGTTGGACTGCACCGCAAAAGCGTCCTGCTCGTCGCGGCTGACCTGCCACTGCTGGGCGACCTTCTCGGCGGTGAGGCCCATGCCGAAGGCAATGCCGAGGTTTTCTTCCTTGGCAAAAATCGCCGGATTCAGCGAGATCTTGTTGCCCATGATCTGCGGCATCACGCTCATGCTCTCGGTGCCAGCGGCGATCATCACGTCGGCCTCGCCCAGGCGGATGCGCGCGGCAGCGTCGGCCACGGCCTGCAGGCCCGACGAGCAGAAGCGGTTGATGGTGATGCCCGGCACGGTGTTGGGCAGGCCGGCCAGCAATACGCCGATGCGCGCCACGTTCATGCCCTGCTCGGCTTCGGGCATGGCGCAACCGACGATCACGTCGCCGATCTCACGGGCGTCGAGCCCCGGCACCTTGGCCACCACCGCCGCCAGCACGTGGGCCAGCATGTCGTCGGGGCGCACGTTGCGGAACATGCCGTTGCGCTTGGCCACCGGGGTGCGCGTGGCGGCGACGATGTAGGCTTCCTGGATCTGTTTGCTCATCTTGATCTGTCTCCGTTCAGTTGCGCAGGGGCTTGCCGGTTTCGAGCATGTGCACGATGCGCTGCTGGGTCTTCTCGGTCTTCAGCAGGTCGACGAACTGGGCGCGCTCCACGTCGAGGATCCACTGCTCGGACACCTTCGCGTTGGTCTCCACCTCACCGCCACACAGGGCAGTGGCGGCGGCCCTGGCGACCCGGTAATCCCAGGCGGAGATGAAGCCGCCCTCCTTCATGTTGATCAGCATCATCTCGCAGGTGGCGATGCCGTTACGCCCGGCCACCGTCACGGCGCGCTGGACCAGGGGCGGCTGATAGCCCGCCTCGGCCAGGGCCCGGGCCCGGTGCAGGGCCACATGCAGCAGCTCGCGGGCGTTGAAGACGATGTCGTCCGAGGCCTTGGCGAAGCCCAGCTCCACCGCCTGCAGGGCGCTCTTGGAGACATTGGCCATGGCGATGGTCTGGAACATGTTCTGGATGAAGGGGAAGACATCGCTCCCCGCCGCCCGGCTGGCCATGGACGCCGCCTGCAGCGCGAACTCCTTGCAGCCGCCGCCGGCCGGAATGAGGCCGACCCCGGCTTCCACCAGGCCCACGTAGCTCTCCAGGGCCATGACACGATGACTGGCGTGCATGACGAACTCACAGCCACCGCCCAGGGCCATGCCCTGCACGGCCGCCACGGTCGGCACCATGGCGTGCTTGAGGGCCATGGAGGCCTGCTGGAACTTGGCCACAGTCTTTTCAAGCATGTCGAACTGGCCGGCCTTGCAGGCCTCGGCCACCTGGGCCAGGTTGGCGCCGACGGCAAAAGGCGCCTCGTGCCAGATCACCAGGCCATCCAGGTCACGCTCGGCCCGGGCCACGGCTTCGAGCACGCCGTCGAGCACCTCGTCGCCGATGGCGTGCATCTTGGACTTGAAGGACAGGATGCCGATGCGGGCATCCTTGGCCGGCAGGTTCCACAGGCGCACCCCGTCGTTTTCCCACAGGGTGGTGCCCATGTCCTGGGCGGCCTCACCGAGCACCTGCTCGGGGTAGAGCTGGCGGCCATACACCGGCAGCGTGGAGCGGGGCTTGAGGGCGGCGTCGGTGGCGCTCCAGGAGCCCTCCGGCGCGTGCACACCCTGGCGCCCGTCAAACACCCAGGCGGGCAGCGGTGCGGCAATCATGGCCTCACCGGCCTTGATGTCGGCCTCCACAGCGGCGGCAATCGCCTGCCAGCCGGCAGCCTGCCAGGTCTCGAAGGGGCCCATGGCCCAGCCGAAGCCCCAGCGCATGGCCATGTCCACGTCGCGGGCGTTGTCGGCGATATCGGCCAAGTGGAAGGCGCAGTAATGGAAGACGTCGCGGAAGATGGCCCACAGGAAGCGCGCCTGGGGATGGCTGCTGGCGCGCAGCTGGGCAAACTTCTCGGCCGGGTTGCGATTCTTCAGGATGGCCAGCACCTCGGGCGCCACTTCGCCGGCGCTGGGGCGGTAATCCTGCCTGGCCACATCGAGCACGACGATGGCCTTGCCGTCCTTGCGGAAGATGCCGCCCTTGGTCTTCTGCCCCAGCACGCCCTTGGCGATCAGGGCGGTGAGCCACTCGGGGCTCTGGTAGAAGGCGTGCCAGGGGTCACCCGGCAGGGTTGCCTGCATGGTGCCGATGACGTGGGCCAGGGTGTCCAGGCCCACCACGTCGGCGGTGCGGTAGGTGGCGCTCTTGGGCCGGCCGATCAGCGGGCCGGTAAGGGCATCCACCTCGTCAAAACCCAGGCCCAGGCGGGCGGTGTGGTGCATCACTGCCAGGATGGAGAACACGCCGACGCGGTTGGCGACGAAGTTGGGGGTGTCCTTGGCGCGGACGATGCTTTTCCCCAAGCGGGTGGTGAGCCAGGCCTCCAGCGCATCCAGCGTGGCCGGATCGGTGCTGCGGGTGGCGATCAGCTCCACCAGCGCCATGTAGCGCGGCGGGTTGAAGAAGTGGATGCCGCAGAAGCGGGCCCGGGCCTCGGCCGGCATGCCTTCCGACAGGCTGTTGATGGACAGGCCCGAGGTGTTGGACGCAAAGATCGCGTCGGCCCGCAGGTAGGGAGCGACCTTGGCGTAGAGGTCGAGCTTCCACTCCATCTTCTCGGCGATGGCCTCGATGATGAGGTCGCAGTCGCGGAGCTTGTCCAGGTCGCTGCCATAGTTGGCCACGTCGATGAACTGGGCCCGGTCGCGGGTGGCCAGGGGGGCGGGTTCGAGTTTCTTCAGTCCCTCCACGGCCTTGCTGGCAATGGCATTGGCGGGGCCTTCCTTGGCCGGAAGATCGAAGAGGATGACCGGCACGCCGGCGTTGGCGCAATGGGCGGCGATCTGCGCCCCCATCACGCCGGCACCCAGCACGGCCACCTTGCGAATGATCAGTCTGCTCACATGTGCCTCCTTTGACTCGGCCCTGACAGGGCCTTGTTATTGACTACGGACCACGCAGCCGCATGGCGTTTTTGAACAACTGTTCAAATCTTAGCGCAATGCAGCCCATGGATACAACATGGTTTAAAAATCAGGCCTTTGCCAGGCCCGTTGGTGATGCCCCCGGCGGCGCCATGAAGCCGGCCACGACAAAGGGCCGCAGCCTGGCCATGACGGCTTCCGGGTCGCCGGCATCGGCGAGGGAGTAGGTTTCGGTCATCCGCATCACGTCCTTTCCGGCCATCGCGTAAGCCACGATGCCGACGAAGAAATACATGCGCCACACCACATCGTCCTGGCTCAGGTCCGGGAGCGCGCGCATGAAGGCCTGGCGATAACGGTCCACCGCCTCCCGGTACTCCGCCGGAAAGAAGGCCTCGGTGCCTGGTCCGGGTTCGTAGAAGGCGCGCCCGATGAGTTGCTTGAAGACCTCGCCGGGGATGCTGTCCTTGCGGGTCAGGCGCAGGGCCGACGACAGGAAGGCGTCCACCAGCACATCCACGGCAATCGACTGCCCGCCGGCATCGGCCTCCAGGCGGTCGAGGTAGCTCACCCGGCTGCCACCACGGCTGCCCAGGGCGCGCTCGTACACCGCCTCCATCAGCCCCTGCTTGGAGCCGAAGTGATAGCTCACCAGGGCAACCGGCACCCCTGCCGCCCCGGTGATCATGCGCACCGAGGTGGCGGCGTAGCCGTTTTCCATGAACAGGCGCTCGGCGGCGTCGAGGATGCGCGTCTTGGCGTCGGGGAGTGGAGGATCGGAACGGGTCATGGGAAAGACAGGAAAAGACAAAAACAGCGGGGCCACCGGAGCGGCCCCGCAGGCAGGCAGCAATCAGAAGGCCATGGAGTACTGGGCCCCCATGATCCACACCCGGGCGTCGTAGGCGCCGGTCACCCGGCCGCGCCCCAGGGAGGTCTGGTTGTTATCCACCTTGGACTCGGGCACGTTGAGGTAGGCCGCCCCCAGGTCCAGCACCGAACCCTTGGCGAGCTTGATCTGCGCGCCCGCGGAGAACCAGGTGCGGTTGTTGTCGGGCAGGGACACCAGGCGATGCTGAGCATCCGGCACGGGAGTCTGGTCGTAGGCCACGCCGAACTTGAGCTTGACCATGTCGCTCAGGCGGTAGTTGGCCCCCAGCGCATAGCGCCAGGTGTCGCGGAAGTGGGTATCGAGGGTCTGCACGGTGGCGCCGCTGAGGCTGCCGGAGGTGCGCACGATGTCCACCTTGGGGATGCTGCTCCAGCCCGTCCAGGAGATGTCACCGAGCATCTCCCATTTGTCGTTGAGGTTCTGCACCACGGACAGGATGAAGGTATCGGGCAAATCGACGCGGGCCATGGCGCTGCCGGTGGTCAGGGCCGGCGAAGCACCCGCCGCAGGACCACTGACGGCCAGGCTGCCCTTCAGCTCATGCTTGATCTTGGAGCGATAGGACACCCCCACTTTGGTGTTGGGGCTGAGGGTGAACAGCGCACCCACATTCCAGCCCCAACTGTTGTCGCCCGCGTCCAGGGTGGCCCGGGTGGCCGACAGGGCGGCGGAGGTGACGGTAGCCAGACGCACATATTCGGCTTCCATGCGCTGGTAGTTGAGGCCAGCCCCCAGCGAGACCATATCGTTGACCCGGTATGCAACGCTGGGATTGACGTTGTAGGTCTTGATGTCGAACTTGATGGCCTGGGCGCCGCCCAGCCAG
>Ga0116180_1002425_pt1 | contig 14702 bp, 10 predicted proteins | sample AD_UKC073_MetaG_FD_89804 | JGI IMG/M metagenome (GOLD analysis project Ga0116180, IMG submission 89804) | Active sludge microbial communities of municipal wastewater-treating anaerobic digesters from USA - AD_UKC073_MetaG | ecosystem: Engineered > Bioreactor > Anaerobic > Digestate | place: USA...
GTCCGGATATGCTAATCGCAGCTACAATCCCTCCATCAGCTCCAAAAATCGGCGCCGCCACACAACCAGTTTCGATCAAAGCTTCACCGCGATCAATGGCAAAACCCTGCTGACGGATAATGGCCAGTTCATGTTTAAACTGGTCAATGTCGGTAATAGTATTACGGGTTATGGGCATCAGGGGCTCGTTTTCCAAAAACTCCTCAACTACCTGGGGTGATTGCCAAGCCAAGAGGACTTTGCCTACACCGGTACAATAAGCTGGAATCCCGGCCCCGACTCGAGGTGACATGACTCCGGTACCGCCTGCCCGGGTACTGACCACCAAGATCGCCATGCGGCCGGCGTAGATGGCCACATGTACCGTTTGCTTGTAGCGTTCCACCAGCTGCCGGACTACCGGTTCAGCAGCGGTGGTCAGCCTTACATTACCGGAGTAGGCCATACCCAGTTCGAAAACCTTTACTCCCAAACGGTATTTGCCGTTCTCCCCCTGGTACAGGAAATTTTCATTCTCTAAAGTCTTGACCAATCCATGTACAGTGCTTTTGGGCAGCTGTATTTCTTGACTTATCTCAGTAATACCCCATTCTTGTTTCTCCCGGCTATATAACGAAAGAATAGCTAGAGCTCTCTGAACCGACCTGCTCATGGGAGCGCCTCCTCAAATCAATTTATGCGCAAGTAAGGGCTTTCCCTTACTTGCGCATCCCCTTTCCTTACTTAATTACCATACCTTCACCAGGAGTTCTGGTCAACCAACTACGAATATGGTCACTTTGCGCGGACCATGCATGCCCAAAACCACCTGCAGTGCTACATCAGCGGTGCGGCTCACTCCTGTTACTAGGGTCCAGGCTGTTGGTGTTGTTGGACTGCTGCTTATAATCTCAGCTAAAACATACCTATCTTTTAATATCTGGTCCTTTTTTACTATACAGATATAGTAGTTAGGAGCGTGAGAGACCAACCTTTCATTATCATTGCTGTGCTCTAAAACAACGGTACCGGTTTCAGCTAAAGCATATGTGCACCCGGTCACACCCAGATCAGCCTCTACCACATAACTGCGATAGTTACCAGATAACTGGGCTGTGGACTTCACCTCCGCGGTAGTTTCAGCACTTAATTGCTGCCAATCAATCTGGTTTACTGTTTCGTCATTATTGATAATAACTTTTTGCAGCTGCTCCTCTTTCAATATTTCCATAAGCCTGGTTTGTACTTCGGCCAAGCTGCTCACTTCTTCCACTTGGGCTCCGGCAGCCGTAGCTTTGCTCACGAAGTCTTGAACCTCTCCGGCAACCGCTCCCTTTTCCGTAGTTATAACCGTCCTGGATGGCGAGGGTTGGGTCCACGTCGCCGACTTCAATCGTTCTAAGATCATTTCTCTGGACATGCTCATCCCTCCTCACTCTGAGCAGCCGCTTGAGGGCTGGCATTGGATAGACTAGCTAGTTCAGCAGCTTCCTTTTGCAGTCCTTCCTGCCACAGCTGCCGGAAACTCTTTTCTGGTATTTGGGGAAAGTCACGACAACTGAACCACCCAGACATAGGACCAGATAGTTTGGTGACATAACCGTCCTGGCTGCGTTTGTTGATATACCGGCGGGCAATTTTTACTCCGGATTTATAAAGAGCTGGGTTTTGCATTCCCCAAGTCAATAACTTAAAGCCGGTACGCTCTTTTATGCAAACCCGGCTGCCGCCAAAATCTTTGTTACCCGTTACCTTCATCTGCCGGTAGCGAGCGAACAAGTCCAGATGGGGCATTCCCGCCGGACAAACTGCCTGGCATCCTCCACAAAGAGTACAGGCTTCATACAAGTCTCGCGTCCGGTCTAAGCCCATGATCAGGGGAGCAATTACATTGCCCATGGGCCCTGGATAATTCCAGCCATAGGGATAGGCCCCTATGCGCAAATAAATGGGACATTGAATACCACATCGTCCGCAGCGTATGCAGCGCAGGGCCTCTTTGAGGAGGGGATCCTTATAAGCAGCACTGCGCCCGTTATCAATGATAATTACATACATGGCTTCCGGGCCATCAGTTTCATCATTCCGGCGGGGTCCGTTCAAGACAGACACATAACTGGTTATAGCCTGCCCGGTACAGTTTCTGGTCAAAAGGCCTAATAAGTGAAAGGCATCGGCGTAGTTGGCGCATACCTTTTCAATACTCATTAAAGCCACATGGACCCGGGGAGCTGAAGTAACCCAACGTATATTGCCTTCGTTTTCCACCAGTATAAGACTACCGGTAGAAGCTATAGCCTGGTTTACACCGGTTATGCCCATATCAGCCCTTTCAAATTTGTCCCGGAGATATCCCCGCACGTAGCTGACTATTTCCTGGGCATCCTCGGTATAGGGCATGTCAATATGCTCCTGCAAAATAGAGGCAATTTCCTGGACGTTCAAATTTATAGCCGGTCCTACAATATGAAAGGGTAAGGTGCCCCGCTGTTGAACAATGAATTCACCCAGGTCTCCCTCATATATTTTCACCCCGGTTTCTTTCTCCAGGAAATGGTTCAAACCAATCTCTTCGCTGATCATGGATTTCCCTTTGGTAATGGTTTTTACCTGGTGTTTTTCTACCAAGTCCTTGACCAGTTTACAAGCCTCATCAGCATCTGCAGCCCATAACACCTGGATTCCATTACGCACTGCATTGCTCTCGAACTCTTCCAGCAACTCCGGCAGATTGTGAAGGCTGTTGGTGCGAATCTGAGCCCCAATCGCCCGGGCTTCCTCCTGAGCCGATTGCTCTCCATAAGCAGTCATAGCCGTATCACACAGGTAGTTGAAAACCCCGGCCACCATAACCACAAAGTCCCCTTGTGCGGTATTGGCCACTTCTGTTTCAGCTACACTCTGGAAATCTTCGGGTCGCAGGTTCATAACACTCCCTCCTTATATGCTGCCGGCCAGTACTTCGGCCAGGTGTTTGACCTGCCGTCCAGGATGATGGCGATGCAGGTAACCACGAATATTCAAAAGACACCCTGGGTCAGACAGTACCAGCAAATCAGCTTCACTGGCCAGGAAGTTCTTAACCTTGTCACGTACGATGGCTTCAGAAATATAGGGGTATTTTACGGAAAACTGCCCGCCGAACCCGCAGCATTCATGAGCCAGCTGCATAGGGACCAGTTCAGCTCCGTGGATGTTTTCCAGCAGAGTCTGGGGTTGCCGGTCAATTCCCAGGGCACGCAGAATATGGCAACTCTTATGGTAAGCCAGTTTGCCGTTATAATGAGCATCAACATCCTTTATACCGGCCACATCCACCAAAAACTCTGATAACTCATAAACCCTTTGGCCCAGCTCTTGGGCTCGCTCCTGCCATTGGGGCTCATCAGCAAATAGGCGGGGATATTCATTGCGAATGGTACTGACACAGGAGCCCGAGGGGCTCACTATTACTTCGTCCTGTTCAAAAATACTGATAAAGCGACGGGCTGCTTTCTTAGCCAGATCCAAATGTCCAGCCGTAATAGTCGGCTGTCCACAACAGGTTTGCTCCTCATGATACTGCAGGTCAAATCCCAGCCGGGCTAACAACCGCACAGTAGCTTCACCCACGGAAACCATAACCACATCAACGGCACAGGGTATAAACAGGGAGACTTTGCTCATCAAATCACTCCTTTTAGCCAACATGCCAGCCCGGCCCATTATTGCTGAGAAGAGTTCTCGTACGCCTGAGCTAACAGAATAACTGGATGAGTCACCTGCTGGGATTTCAGTCCCGCCGCCAGGTAAAAGCGGCACACTGGACACTGGGTAATTACCGTCTGCGCCTCACTGGCCTCAATTTGTTCCAGTCTATGGGAGCGAATACTTTCCGATAATTCCCGGTGTTCCATAAAGAAGGTACCCGCTGCTCCACAACATTTTTCCGGATCCCGTAGCTCCTGTAGCTGAGCTCCAGGAAGAGTGCCTAACAATTCCCGGGGAGCATCGACAACCGTGGGAGACCAACCCCGGTGACAGGGTACATGATAAGTGAAGCTGATATTAAGGGCAGCTGGAGTATCTGTCAAACCTTTTTGCTGCAGGAAATCAGTGACTTCATAAATCTTACCGGCCAAAGCCTGGGCTTTTTCTTGTAGAGGATCCTCGGCATCCAGTAATTTGCTGAATTTCTCTTTGATCATCATGCCGCAGGAGGTACAGTCCGTAATAACCGCCTCCACGTTTTCCAGATCGAACAATTTTAGATTAGTTGCCACCATTTCCCGGGCAGCAGCCAAGTCTCCTTCGGCAATAGCTGGTATTCCACAGCATACCTGCCCCGGAGGAATGACTACCTCCCAGCCATTTCGAGTCAGCACTTTTACGGTAGCTATGCCGGTATCCGGATAAAGGAAATTAGTGCCACAGCCTACAAAATAGGCGACCCGGCCCCGCTGCTCTCCTTCAGCTGGAATAGTACCGCTGTAAAACTTGTCAAAAGACTTGCTAGCCAGCTGCGGCATTTCCCGGGCAGCTACACCCATCTTTTGCACTAAAGATCCAGCCTTGCCCATTAAACCGGTCAAACCGCGCTGCTGCAACATTTTGCTCACGACAAAACTCTTAAGCCCTCCCAGGGTACTCTTGCCCATTTCGGCACGAGCAGCAATTATGATTTCATCCACCGGAACTTTACTGGAACAAGTCTGGGTGCAGTTGGTACACAACAGACAGCGGTCCAGTATTTCCTTAAAACGGGAAGAGGAGGGCATGGTTCTTAAAATCATTACTTGGTTTATTAAATTAAGGCGGTTACGGGCTACATGACTTTCCAGCAAATCCTCCAAATAAACCGGACAGGTTGCCTGACAGTTACCACAGTGGGAACATTTATTGATAACATCCTGGTAATTTTCTAACTTCAGCATTACTGTTCCCCTCCTTCCAGCCATATCTTTCCGGGATTCATTATGCCGTAAGGGTCAAAGGCCTGTTTAATACGTTTCATCAAGTCTATCTGTACCTGATCAAATTCCCAATCCAGGAACTCCTGTTTATGAATACCTATACCGTGCTCACCAGAAATAGTGCCGCCTAGTTCTAAACCACGGCGTACCATCAATTCGATAGCCTGTTTGGCTTTAGCTGCCATTTCATCGTTTATCTCTGTCTGCAGGATAGTAGGATGCATATTGCCATCGCCGGCGTGACCGGCCAGACCGATCATAATGCCAACCGAAGCAGCAATTTCCTGAACTGCTCTTACCAAATCAGGTATCCGGCTGCGGGGTACGGTAATATCCTCACTTATGGCCCTATTAAATATGGTCATTATGAGGGGATAAATGTTAGAACGGGCATTCCAGTATGCCTTAGCTGCCCTCTCATCATCCACCTCTCGCACTTCCCGGGCTTTCATTTCATTGCAGATTTCCTTAATGGTTTTAATATCACTTTCTATTTGCGCCGGGGTGCCGTCCATTTCTATCAACAAAAATGCCTCTCCATCAGTAGGCAGTGGCGGGTCAACATAGTTATTCATAACGGTAATAGCCAGCTTAATCAAAAACTCCATCATAGCCGGAACAGCGCCCCGGGCAATGATTTCCGAAACAATTTCCGCTGCTTGATCCAAAGTCTCGCAAACCACTACCATGGTTCGAGTAGATGGCGGCAGGGTTAGCAAGCGCACATTAACTCCAGTTATTATGCCAAGGGTTCCTTCCGAACCAGTCATCAGATGAGTAAGGTCATAACCAACCGATTGTTTAACAAACTTTCCGCCAGTTTTGATTATTGAACCATCGGGGAGTACCACTTCCAGACCAGTAACATAGTTGCCGGTAGTCCCATACTTAACCCCTCGGGGTCCTCCCGCCCTGGTAGCTACATTGCCTCCGATAGTACAGACACTCATGCTCTGGGGATCAGGTGGGTAGAAGAGCCCTCTTTCTTCCACGGCCCGGTGAAAGTTTTGCAAGACCACTCCGCCTTCCACCGAAGCAGTCATATTAGCCCGGTCGATTTCCAAAATCCTATTGAGCCGCTTGGTATCCACTACTATACCGCCCTTTACCGGGGTAGCCCCCCCAGACAGGCCGCTGCCGGCTCCCCGGGGAGTGACTGGTATGTGATGCTGGTGAGCATAGGACATGACCCGGGCAACTTCCTCTGTTGATGTGGGCAGGACAGCTGCATCGGGCAGCTGGGTCCGAAAGTAATGGGTAGCATCGTTGGCATAGGCCAGGAGATCTTCGGGCTGGAATAATACTTTGCTGTCGCCGATCAGGCGAGCCAGATCCTTGACTAATCCGTTCATTTATATCCCTCCCTACTGCTGAAGATTATTATTGTCAAAATTTTCAGTCGATTGCGTCTGCAAATAAGATAGCCACCCCGGGGCAGTTTTCCGCCCCAGGGATAGACCGCTAAACAGCCAGACTATTGAATCCCAGGTTGAACACCTTTTGATTCAGTTCATACACTTCTCCCTTAAAACGCTGGGTAAGCACTTGACCGTAGTCCTCAGCGGTGAGAGGTATTTCCGGCATAGCTGTTAAGGCTCCCATCAGCAGAATATTGGCAGCCTGTGCATTGCCTGCTTCCTGGGCCAGCCGGGTAGCCTCCAGTATCTGAACTGAATCGCACAAATACCTGAGTTCATTGGCAATAGCCTCTATTTCCGGATAAACCGCCTCCCCTATTAACACCCCCAGGGGATAATTGGGACGAGGATCAAATACTACCCTAGTATCCTTATTGCCAAAATCCCTGGCCACCCGCAGGGTTTCAATAGGCTCAAATCCGATAATGATGTCAGCTTCGCCGCGGGGTATAAGAGCACTGTACTGTTTTCGGGCCGAGATGCGCACATGGCTCATAACCGATCCCCCTCTCTGGGAAGCCCCATAAGTCTCGCCCACCGTTGTATAGTACCCTTTTTCCACTAAAGCAGAAGCCAGCAGTTCAGAAGCCAAAATATTGCCCTGGCCTCCCACACCGCAGATAATTACATTCAGCGGGTCTTTGCCAAGCTGATTGCTCATCAGACTGCCCCCCCTTCTTCTACCTTTATGGCTCCAGCCGGACAGAGAGTGGCACACACTCCGCAGCCAATACAAACTACTTCATCGATTTTGGCTTTGCCAGCTTCATAATCCCAAATATTGCCCGGGCAACCCCAGGTTTTGCTGCAAAAGCGTCCACAACCGCATTCATCACCCCGGCACAATTCAGGATCCACCCAAACTTTGCGCCGGCCTTTAGTACGCACCGCCAGGGTAGCACAGGGCTGACGGAGTATTAAAACCTTCATGCCCGGTTGCTTAATCAGGTCATATACTATCTGAGTAGTGGCTTCGATTTCATATGGGTCAGCCACTACCACTGGACAGCCAATGGCTTCCACTACTTTTTCTATAGAAATGGAGTTGGCCGGTTGGCCCATGCAGTTTATGTCAATGCCAGGATGGGGCTGAAAACCAGTCATAGCGGTAGCAGAATTGTCCAGAATGACAAACAGCATGTTTGCGTCATGATAACGGGCATTTACCAGGCCAGGCAGACAGGAATGGAAGAAAGTAGAATCCCCGGCTAAAGCTACGACCGGCTGATCGAAACCAAAACGACTTAGCTGGCCTAATCCTTCTCCCATATTGATCCCTGCGCCCATGCAAGCCACGGAGTGCAGCAAAAAGTGTCCAGCTCGCTGACCGCCCATGGTATAACAACCGATATCTCCCATAACTACACCATTGCCCTCATGAATACGCAGAGTTTGTTTGAGTAAGAAGAAGGAAGCCCGGTGCGGACAACCGGCACAGAAAGTCAGATCCCGTGGCGGTATATTGACCACAGCCTCAGCAGGCACTTCACCAGTTTGGCGCGGCTGATATTCTGTATTCATAAGGGTTGCTAGTGCGTTAATCACTACATCGGGATTCAATTCAAAAGACTGGGGCAGAGCACTCTTTTTATAGCGGCCAAATAAGCTCACATTTAAACCAGGATTATGGCCTATGATACTGGCCACATTCTGCTCCAGTACCGGATCTACTTCTTCCACCACTAAAACCCGAGAAGTCTTTTCCAGGTACTTGAGCACCAGTTTTTCCGGCAGAGGCCAGGTGGTTCCAAGCTTTAAGATACCCACCTTATCCTCGAGCTTGAGGGCTTCAACCGCCTCCACACTGTATAGCCAGCCGGTACCAGAAGTAATAATCAACAATTCAGGATTTTCTGGTCCACTGTACCCGTTGAAGGGAGCATTCTCAAATTCGGCCTGGGCTTGATCCAATTTGGCAAACAGCATATCGTGAAACCAATTGATAGCCACCAGTCTATCCCATTCACCAATAGGTAATGGCTGGCTGGGGCTTTCCGGCAGCTCTCCTAAGGTAACATTACCCCGCCCGTGGCAAATGCGGGTGACACTGCGTACCATTACTACCTGCTGCAGTTTCTCCGACAATTCAAAAGCATAAACCATCATATCCTTAGCTTCCTGAAAAGTAGCTGGCTCCAGCATGGGTATTCCTGCAGCCCGGGCTTGATGGCGGGAGTCAAACTCATTGGTACTGGAATGAGCATTAGGGTCGTCTGCTGCCAACAGAACAACGCCGCCTTTACAGCCGGAAAGAGCAGCGGTATGCAAAGCGTCTCCTATGGTTAATAGTCCATTTTGTTTTACAACACACAAGGAACGTACCTGCCCCATAGAAGCCCCCATGCAAGCTTGGAAAGCACAATTTTCATTAGTAGACCACTCCGCATAAATATCCATTTCACCAGCTACACGTCCTAGCATAGCCATGATTTCCGAAGCAGGTGATCCCGGATAAGAGGCTGCAAAGCGAATACCGGCTTCCAGAGCTCCCCGGACAATAGCTTCATTGCCCTGCAATAAGTAGGTTTTACCAGGTTCATTGGCTTTGACCATCCATTCCATCAAAAACCCTCCTTTCCAGAAGATTCTTCCATGATTGCTTGATAGGGCGGCTGAGACATATCAATAAAGGGAGTTAACTTTTGCTCTTCAGCGGCCTGTTTAATATTTCTTAATCCGCGGGCTTTTTTATTGCGGGAAGCCTGACGCAGACGGTTTAGTTCTTCCGGCGGGTATTCTTCAGCCTGCAGCAAATCTTGAGAGACAGCTCTGTCTAACAACTCTTTGCCCCGGTCACTGCGTATCACTACCGTATTCCACCCCGGTACCGGTTCAAAGGCTCCTACAGATATATCCGCCAGTTCGGAAGTCATATCCAGGCAGTAACGGCAGCCCGTTCTTATAAATTCCTGGACGGTTTCCATCGGCAGGGACTTAATGCCTTCATTACTGGTTAGCTCCACTTCATGCTGGGGTATGGCCATGCGAGAAAAAGTAAGGCCCGGATAGGTTTTAGCCAGGTAATCCTTAAAAGCCCAGGACAAAGACCACATACAAAAAAGACCGATACTCAGCACATCCAGGGCAGGGCTATCCGGAGGCCGATTGAACTCCATCTTACGCAAGGCCTGAACCTGACAAGGCCGGCCCACAACTGCCAGCTTCTCCAAACCCTTTTCCCGGGCCTCTATTATTTTCCTTAAACTGGGGCTGACCAAATAACGTGACCCAGCTGCCTTTTCTATTTCAGCTGCATCTTCAGCTAAGAACGGCCAGGGTGTTAAGGCATCCTCTTTACCAGTCACCAGTACGCCATCTACCAGTTCATCCAGCAGAGCCGTCCGCAAAAGGGTGCTCACCGTACCTCCATCCTGTTGATCGCGAATTGACTGGCGGCTTTTTACCCGGTAGACCGTCTGAAAAGCTCCGATATCGGTGTCATAGTCAACACCCGCTAGGAAACGATCATTAATAGCCTGCCAATCCGTAAAAGTCCGCGGGCACACGGAATAGCAGCGGCCTTGCTCAGTAACTGGACAGTCAAACCGTAAAACCAGGTGATCTTCTAGGTTCTTTAGGTAAGGGCACCAGTCCAGACAAGCTCCGCACAGTGCACAGGTAGAGGTGGCCAACACCTCTGTCTTCAACTGCATACCACCAGGCATCCTATCAACCTCCTTACAGCGATTTTCTATCGATGCTATTAATGTGAAAACCATTTCTGGGCATGTCATTGCGAGCCCCAAAGGGGCGCGGCAATCTCTATGCCTATATACGGTTCGAGATAACAGATCGCCACGTCGCTTCGCTCCTCGCGATGACAGGCTCAAGGTTTTCACTTAGCGTGAACTACAGGTGATGATTACAAACTCTGGTATATGTATTAACCCCCTTTCGTTCTGTAGTGTTGAACGCCGTTCAGTTTATTGGGTACAAAAATGCTGCAGAATATAAAAAGTGGGATGATTTGGAGAGCAAGACTAGGAATGTTATTAAGGCAATGCGAGAATGAAAAGCGTTTATTTTTTAACAATTTCAATTATTTATTCTACAATTATTGCCCTAATTCCTTTATAGTGAATGATTTCTTTTTTTACTAATTGCTTCCCTATAATTTATGCACATACTGGTAATTAAATGTTAGAATTATGAGATAAGAGGGGCGGCAAGTATAGTGAGATCAGGCTAAAGCCTCGTGCTGCGAAAGTTTTCCAGTCCAGTCACGTATATATAATACAGTATGAAGCTAAGGAGGGTTTTTTGTGGGAAATAGAAGTCTGAGAATCATAGTAGCTCTGTGCCTTTGCTTTACTCTAGTTCTTCCCATGAGCGCCTTAGGGGCGGGGACTAAGGATTTTTCTGATATCAAGGGACACTGGGCGACCACCTATATTAATGATTTAGCATCTTATGGCTACATAAACGGTTATCCTGACGGGACTTTTAAGCCAGACAGGACTATGACCAAAGCCGAGTTTACCACTGCCTTAATTGGCTGCCTGGATATCACCCCATCTACCCCAACTAAGAGCACCTTCAAGGATACCAGCAGCCACTGGGCAAACAAGTACATAGAAGAAGCGGTAGCCCGCGGCATATTGATTCCATCTGAGTCGCCCCAAGGATTAGGCCCGGACCAAAACATTTTGCGCAGCCAGGCCGCAGCCATGATTGTACGTGCTCTTAATATTGAAACTAGCGGAGGAACCAGTAAGTTTACTGATAGCGACGATGTGGAACGCAGCCTTTACCGGGATGAGATTAAAGCTGCCTACGATGCAGGTATTATATCGGGATTTCCCGATGGTTCCTTTGCCCCCTTCCGGGAAATGACCAGAGCTCAAGTTTGTACGGTGCTGGTTAAGATGCTGGAGATTAAAGATAATACCAAGTCTCCCGTGCAGCCAGTAACAGGTTCCATCAAAGATTTAGCCATTGGTGACCAGCTTTTCAGCCTCAGTACCAACTCCCTTATATTTAAGTCAGGTTTTTCAGAAGTTCCCGTAACCAGTTTATCGGTGTCTAATGACGTACTTACTGTAAATGCCAGGTATGTTTACGCTTTAGACCGCACCACCGGAAACCCTGATGTGGTAATAGGCAATACCCGCTACGCTATCAGCCGCATGGTAGTCAATGGCGATAAGCTAGTAGTCTATCCCGTCTCTCGCTATATATACAGCCTGCAGTTAGACAGTTATAAGTACAATGCCGATTATTTGAAACTATATATTAACGGCAAAGACGATGGTTTCTACTTAGCCGATATGACCATAGTGGATGAGTATACGGTTGAGGTCCAGGGAAAAAGCTATGATTTACGTGAAGATAAAGTCACCATTGAAGTTAATAAGGATTTCTACGATATTCTTAGAATCCAACTGTTCTCCGGTCAGACCGAACCCCGGCTCCAGCAGACTGATCCTGTAATTTTCCGGGGATTGTCCATGTCAGATATATCCGCTATCTATGTAGGCCGGGATACCCTGAATTTGGATAATATTGATACCATATACTTCTTTATTGACGGGCAACGCTACCGTATGTCTGACGTAACCCTAGATGCCTCTGGCAGTATTTCCGCGGGCAGAAACACCTATGATGCCGATGAGGTAATAGTATCCATTAATGATTGGAATTATATAATAGATGAAATAACTATGTTCAAGGGCAAATTTGTTTTGGATCTAAAAGAACGCCAGCTGATAGACTGGGTTCTGTTCAATGATTCCTACCGGGATTACAGTGATGTCACTTTCGTAAGAGGCGCAACCGAATATGATTTCGATGATGTGCTGGTGGTAGACCGCGACTTGGTTCGTATCGGCGGCAAGAATTATGATGTGCACACGGAAAACATCAGATGCCGGGTAGACAACAAATTATGGGATATTGAACGTATAGAATGGAGCAATACTCTGGGTATGGTCAAGATCACAGCCAAGGAATCCGATGATGCCTTTTGGTTTGGTCAACCCGATGACTACATCTTCTATGATGACCGAGGGCGCAAGATTTATCAGGGAGTAGATGATGATGTAACCATATATCTGAATAGAAGATGGGTAACCTTCGATGATGTGCGCATTACCAGTCCCACTACTCTAACCTACAGTGGCCGCACCTATGATTTAGTAGGTTTAAGGCTTAGCATAGAAGATGATTATTATATAATTGATGAAACCCAATGGTCCAGCAGCGGAACTCTGCACATCTACCTGGAAGACTATTAATTAACAGCGATCCGGGGCCTTGAGCCCCGGTTTTTTTATCCTGCCATGATTTTCCTGGTGAAAGTTCCTACCCACACCGGTGTATATTTATATAGGAACAGGACAGCCATCCAAGTCTAACAACAACAATACTAACAGGAGGTTACCCCATGAAGAGAAAGTGGTTAGTAGTCATTCTGGCAACGGTTCTCATCTGTGCCTTTGCCGCAGTTACCTGGGCAAATCAACCTATTAAGTTAATAGTAAACGGTCAGGAGATAAAACCCGATGTACCAGCGCAGATCATCGGTGACCGGACCATGGTACCGGTTCGCTGGATCGCCGAAGCCTTAGGCGCCGAGGTAGAATGGGATGCTGTTAATAGAACGGTAATTATTAGAACCAAGACCAGCCCCGAAGATGGTGAAGAAAATGCCATCAGCCAACTGGTTGAAGACTTCGGCAAACGTCTGAAAAATGTATCCCTGCTGGCCCCTGCGGAGGTAGCAGCAAAAAGCATAAAAGAAAACTATGCCGGCTATGTTGCACCGGCACTCTTAGCCCAATGGCAAAATGATCCTGAAAATGCTCCTGGACGAGTTACTTCCAGTCCCTGGCCGGAACGCATAGACATCATCGAGACTAAGAAGTTATCTGATACCAAATACCAGGTTAAAGGCGAAATTATCGAAATGACCAGTGCGGATATAGTCAATGACGGTCTTGCCGTCAAAAGACCGGTGGTTCTCACCGTAGAAAAGATAGATAAAAGTTGGCTTATTACAGAGGTAAAACTGGATGCCAGTGAGCCAGCTGACTCCATAGTATACCAGAATAAGCAGTATGGTTTCAGCTTTCAACTGCCGGAGAGCTGGACAGGTTACACTATAATATCTGACCAGTGGAAGGGATTCACCCTGGATGCTCCCGGCGATGTTCCGTCTGAAACCGGGGCCCTAATATCTATCCGCCATCCCCAGTGGACACTGGAAGATCCCCGGCAGGATATCCCTATTATGGTATTTACCATGTCCCAATGGAACGCACTGCAGCAAAAGGAATTCAGTGTAGGTGCGGCCCCTATCGGCCCCAAGGAGTTAGGGCGCAACAGTCAATATGTATTTGCCCTGCCCGCCCGCTATAATTTTGCCTTCCCTACTGGGTATGAAGAAGTGGAAGAAATTATAGAAAACGATTCCCTTAAAACCTGGGAAGGAGCCTTAGCACCGGAACAAGCGGAGAAAGTTATCAAAGAAACTGCCGCCAGCTTGATTAAAGCACTGAGCACCAAAAACGCTGACGCTATTGCTGACCAGGTTCATCCTACTAAAGGCGTACGGTTTACTCCCTATACCTACGTTTCTTTAGAAAGTGATCTGGTTTTCAGCCCAAAAGAGATACGCAACTTTTTCGATGACCAGAAGGTTTACCTGTGGGGTCATTATGACGGCTCTGGAGAACCAATCAACCTGACTCCCAGTCAGTATTATGAGAAATTTGTCTATGACGAGGATTATATAAATGCTGACCAGATCGGTTACAACCAAGTGCTCAGCAGCGGCAACGCATTGGAAAACCAATTTGAAGTATATGATAACCCCATAGTAGTGGAGTACTACTTCCCCGGATTTAACCCCGGCTATGATGGCATGGACTGGAGCAGTCTCCGCCTGGTTTTTGAGTCTTACCAGAATGACTGGAAACTGGTGGGTATTATAAACAACCAGTGGACCATATAGCGAATTACAGGCAGTCTGAAATGGCTTTCATCTTTCGCGTCATGGCTGTGAAAATGGATCCTGATGTGGTGAAAATAGTTTTCTCAGTGTCATCGGCCGTTCCGGCACTCCTGATGCTCCATTCAGTCGCTATTAATGTTGCGAGGAGCGAAGCGACATGGCGATCTCTACAAAAATCTACGGTTAGAGTCAACAGATTGCCACTCCCCTGACGGGGCTCGCAATGACAGGCTTAAGTTTTTCATTCATAGTGGTCTGCGCCGAAGGTGATAATTGCGAGGGTGCAGGCATATCTTATGCAAATATGCTATAATATATTATGCTGTGGGGGCGTGGCTCAGCTGGGAGAGCACCTCGTTCGCAACGAGGGGGTCGTGGGTTCGAATCCCATCGTCTCCACCA
>Ga0116180_1002430_pt1 | contig 14678 bp, 26 predicted proteins | sample AD_UKC073_MetaG_FD_89804 | JGI IMG/M metagenome (GOLD analysis project Ga0116180, IMG submission 89804) | Active sludge microbial communities of municipal wastewater-treating anaerobic digesters from USA - AD_UKC073_MetaG | ecosystem: Engineered > Bioreactor > Anaerobic > Digestate | place: USA...
CCTCCTCACTCTGATTGCAAGTCAAAATCGCCTAAGCCTTGGTACATGCGACCCCATTTGTGGAACAGATGAGAATTGAACTCACCCCAAAATCCCTGCCAGGGATTCTCGCCAGCCTTGGTACATGCTGCCCCATTTTGAGCGAGTAGCCGGAATCGAACCGGCGTCTCCAGTTTGGAAGACTAGAGTAATAACCACTATACGATACTCGCGAAGTTTTACATCCTGGTGGGATGGGTTTAATGTTTTCCATCATATGTGGTCTCTACCGGACTCGAACCGATAACCTTCTCGTTATGAGCGAGTTGCTCTAACCAATTGAGCTAAGAGACCTTTATAACATTTTTGTGCCATCCATATTGAACAGCTGTTTTCCTTTTGTGACAATTACTACAAAGTACATCACACTTTTCAATTTCTTTTTTTATCGTTTTAAGACTAAGTTTATCATTAACCATATCCGAAACAGAAGATATTTTATTAGATGGATCTCTATGGTCAAATTCCAAAACAATTGGATCTGACTCTTTACAAACAATACATGGATTTTCCAATAAATAATCCCATATAAATTGTTGAGCTTCTATCTTTCTTCTCTTTGTTGAGTTTAAAGAATATTCAATCGCTTCCTTTCTATGTCCATCATAATATGATTTTCTGTAATTTTTTGAACACTCACTACAGCAACTTTTTCTTTTCTCTCTTTTAGCATCTCTGTAATGAAATTCATTTTCATTTTTTTCTTTTCTACATTTAGTACAAATTTTATTCATTTTATATTTTAATTTTTCTTCCAATATTAAATCAGATTGGAATATATATTAAAATATTAAATCATTTTTGTGCAGTAGACCGGATTCGAACCGACACCTTCTGGTTGGAAGCCAGATGTGCTAATACCATTAACACCACTATTGCAAACTGTTATTCTATTTCGTTAAAATAATTTATAACAATTGTTTTATTCTCTTTACGTCTAATGTTACCGTTTAAATCGGGAACCCAAGTTTCAACATCGTCCTCATAAATACGACATTTAATGTTATTCTTGTGTAAGACCATCACCGTGGATAATATAATCAACACGTCTAAAAGAATACCTACAATTCAATTTCAATTTTTCATTTTTTTCCTTTCTATTTTTAATTTAATTTTTAGTTGGTGACGTGGGTAACGATCCCACTCTCTTGTGTGTATAAGACACATGCTTTTACCATTTAAGCTACTCACCAGTATGCAATAAAAAACCCAGTCATTTTGTGACTGGGTTTAAAGTTTATATAATATTTATCTATTACATAACATAACTCAGCCACTGACGTTCGCTCCCCGCGCCGCCTGCTATTATCGCTGTTGATATGTTAATAATTGAGTTCATTTTAATTCAGTTTTTAGTTTTATTATTATTATACAAATATATATTAAAAAAGTTTCCTCTCCTAATGTTTTTTTATAAATTATTTTAATTTATTTTTTGTATTCCTGCTCGGTGACGATCCGAGTTCTCCCACCTGAGAAGAGGGTGACCTAGCCAACTTAGTCGACAGGAACATTATATTTTATTTTTACCACAGTAGGTTTCTGTTTGAGAATGACAATTTGGACAAATTAATCTTAGATTATATAATCTATGATTATGTGAATCCCCATCTATATGGTCAAGTTGCATAATCAATGGTTTATTATTCCATTCTTTTATATTACAAACATCACATTTATTCTCTTTTATACCTTCTGATATTAATCTCTTTTTTAATTTAAATGTTTGATATTCTGGATACTTACCATCTAGTATTTCCATTATATCTATTTTTTTATTACTAGTTCTTCTTATATCTGACCATTTTATATTTAATCTCTTAGCTCTTCTCCACAAACTAACAATAGTCATTGATAATTCTACCGCTGTTTCATGTAAAGTCTTTCTACTGTTATAACATTCAAGTATGGATTCGTCAGATACTTTATTATTGTGATTTTGTTTCATATACAATTTTTATTTTATATATTAAAACCACAGACTGAAAATCCATAAATTTCCGTGGGAGTGGTGGGAATCGAACCCACTCAGGCGAACCACTGGTTTTACAGACCAGCCCAACTCTCCAACGTTGGCGCACTCCCATTTATTATTTGTACTCCGTACGGGATTCGAACCCGTGATCTTTACCGTGAAAGGGTAACGTCCTGAACCAGCTAGACGAACGGAGCATTTGTGGGAGTGGTGAGAATCGAACTCACTCAGGCGAAAGCCACTAGTTTTACAGACTAGCCCAACTCTCCAACGTTGGCGCACTCCCATTATACTTGTGATCCTGACGGGGTTCGAACCCGTATCTACACCTTGAAAGGGTGTTGACCTAACCATTAGTCGACAGGACCAAATAAGGTGGTTGAACTATTAGACATAATGTTCCGGACAATCATATCTAATTTCCATATTAATTCGCCATCACTTGGCTTTTACAGGACTCGAACCTGTGACCTTCCCCCAATGGGGACGCTCTTCCAACTGAGCTAAAAAGTTGCTGACTTAAAACTAAGCCACCTACCGGTGTGGGAGACGAAGGAATCGAACCTCCAAACTATCGACCAGCCACTATTTTGAATAGAAGAGCTTTACAGGCTCTCTGTGGCGACGCCTCCCATTTGTATTGCGTACGGGATTCGAACCCGTGATGTCCTTTCGGAACTCCACCTTGAAAGGGTGGTGACATAGACCGCTAGTCAAACGCAACATTTACTTTGTGGGAGCACCAGGATTCGAACACTAGTTGCCTCAAGCCATACGTCAGTGATTAATCGAGGGCCGCCTTTCGTGACGGTGACGTTATACTCCCATATTATTACTTCAAAGAACAAAAACAAAAAACCCAATCTTTATCAGACTGGGTTTGTAAATATTATAATGTTTTAACATTACGACATAGACAATGGTCTGACATGTAGAGTTCTATACTCATACGCCTCATAACCTCTTGCTTCTATGTTAATAATTGTGTTCATTGTTTTAATTTTTATCTTGTTATTAATTTTGTTTTACAAATATATGGTGTTTTTTTATTTCCACCAAATTTATTTTATTCTTTTTTTCAATTCGTTAGAAGTATTGAATTTCAATTAGAACCCCGTTTGTATATTCAATGTTTATTGGGTTTCAATAACTTCCTTTTCTGTAGCGGGTCTAGGAGTCGAACCTAGTATCTCTTGGGTTATGAGCCCAGAATGAATTCCGTTTCACCCACCCGCAGTGAGTATTTTCTTGTAGCGGGAGAAGGATTCGAACCTTCGACCTTTAGGTTATGAGCCTAACGAGCTACCCCTGCTCTATCCCGCAATATTAGTTTATATTCTATATATTAAAAAAGTTTTGTCCCTTTTCTAATTTTTTAAACTTTTTTGAAAAAATAGTTAATATTACTATTAACTATTTCTCCCAATACCAGTATTTCTGTCTTAGTTGATTGATCTTATTAATGATATTATATTTCCTTCTTACCAATTCGTTTATTTCGATATGATAAACTCTATTATAATTTCCTTTTTTCCAATCCCTAGTACAATACCAAGTTAAATCTTTTTGAACTTGCTCAAGTTCTGCCTTCAATTTTTCAATCTGTTCCATAACAATTTTTGTTTTTAGTTATGAAAAAATATCGTTTTTTCCTTGACGGCTCCAGTTAGTTTTAAGTATCTAACAAACTTCTACAAAGATAAGGATTTATTTCTAAATTCCAATTTCTTTCTTAATATTTTGTATAAAAATATTTACCTCTTGTTGTGGCATTTCACCTAAATCTTTATAAGGTTCCGGAACCGTATATATCCAATCACCAATAGCTCCAAGTTCTGTACCAGCATCATCTCTATCTTGAATAACAATTTTCTTTTGAGATAAACTATTATACCAATTTTTTGCCTGTCTGGATAATGAACATCCAAGATTTGTAATACCTGGCTCACCCATATTATGTATCTTAATAATATCAAATACTCCTTCTGCTACAAAGAAATAATCCTTTTTAAAATCATAAGTTTCTAATCCATAAACAGCTATTTTACTATGACCAGTTGCTTCTTTATGAACTTTGGTAAAATATCTACCCATCCATCCAAGACCACCTTCTTTTGGATTATTTGGATTATATTTTTGATAACCAACACAATCACCACTTAGATTATACAAGAAGAAGTAAGTATTATTTGATTCTTCATCATGTACAAAGTATGTAACATCAGGATTTATTCCTCTTGATGAAAGATGATCGAAATCTTCATTTACAAAATCTATGTATCTTTTAATTGTCATATCTTAATACTTATTATAATTTTATCTTGTCCATAAAAATTAGTAAAACTAAAATTCAAATCAATTCCATTAATTCCATTAATTATATGTAGTGAGTTTTCTAATTCTATAAGAACCTCTTCAATGTCTTTTTTGTAATCTGGGAATATCTTAGAATCATATTTTATTTCATCATTTTCTATCTTACCATTAATATCCAATCCAACTGGACTAGGTCCGAAAATACGCTCTGGATTATATCTTGTATATACTCTAACAATATCCCAATATCTTTGTGATTCATGTCCTTTTCCCAATTTAAACCCAAAGTCTAGTATAGAAAGAAAAGAATCATCAATCGTCTCATTTAACTGAGATATTATTTGCTTTTTAGCATCTGATGGTTCTGGCTTAGGTTTTAATAAATTAGCTAAGTCCTCATCAGTAAAATTTAGGTTATCAAATTTTTTCAAATATCTCATTTTAATATATATTAAATATGAAGTATTTAAATTCAATATGGGATATTTTATTTGAGGCAGTAGAGCCTTATGAATGGGAATTTATATCAGACAATGAAAAAAATGTTAGATATAGATTTACCGATACAATGGGTAATAACTATCTGGTTGAATTTAAGAATATACCAAGATTAAAATCAAGTGCAAATGATTTAGGAACAGAATATGAAATATCATACTTTGTACTTGATAAAGAAAGTGACTATTATAATGTATCTAAGTTAGTAAATGTAAATCCATATAAAACACTTCATACAATATTTGGTGGTGTATTATATGATTTTATAAAAAGAAAATCTTGGGTTAAGAAACTAACAATGACTGGGTTAGCAAAGGACACAGAAAGAACCTATGTATCTCAGAGAACAAGAATGTATGTTAGATACTTGGAAAGAAATCCAATACCTGGATTCAAAATGGAAAACTATGGTAATAAAATTAACCTGGTAAAAATTTAATATATACTACAATAAAATAATTAAAATTATGAAACACTTAAAGAAATTCAATGAATCAGAAAGTACACGTCACGAAGTTAGTGAATGTACTCTTGGGAATACTCACACTATAACTGATACAAACGCATCATTCGTAATTGATGGTGAAGAATATGGGTTTACTATTAGAGAATCTGGTGATATTAGTGGATCTAATTATGAATGTGAATTTCTACCAGATACGGATCTACCATTTGAATTAACTGAGGAATTAAAAAAACAATTGTTCAGAGTATATGATGACGAAGCAACAAGATAATTTATGGAAAGACCACAAATAAGAATAATACAAGACCAATCAGTTGAATCAACTAGAGAAATAACTGGTTCAGAAGCCGAAGAAATACTTCGTAAGTATGGTCATGCTACTCCTCAACAATTCTCAACAAGACCTCTTGAAGTAGAACCAGTTAAACCAGAATTAACATTTGAAGAAATGGTTGCACAACAAGAAGCTCGTGAAAGAGACGAGAAAATGAGAAGACAACAACAGAATAATGGAATAAGACCAATTACATTCAATGGTCAAAATGGATATGATTCAGAAATTAAATATGGTTCAGATGATTCAGGATTTGGATTTAGAATTGAGATTACTACTGATATGAAACTTCCTAAATACTAACGAGAAAATAGAATATCAGCACCAAGTACTGACTTTAATTTCAAATCTCTAACCAACCACTTTACATTATATTTATCACTTAGCTTTTGTATATTATTAACAAAGTCAACTTCATCAAAATCTATATCAGGTTCAAAGTACCACTGTGATACAGGTGCTAGATTTAATTTATCATCTTTATAAAAGAAGTTCTTTTCTATATTTCTAAGGTCACAAGCTAATTCATATGATTGTGAATTGACACAATGATTCTTACATTCAATTATAAACTGATAATATTCAACGTATCTTCTATAAACCATTTAGTAATCTATCTAATTGTATATCTCTTAATTCATCTTTACTTCGTTTGAACCAAAAAGTTCTTTCATAAGCTTGTCTTAATTGTTTCCAATTTGGCATCGAATCCCAACAACCATATACAAACATCTGATCTGACCATAGTACCAGATAGTTTAATTCACTTCTTTGGTCAGCTGCTAGTGAATGATATATTCTAGTAACACCATTATTTTCAAATGGGTATTCATACTTTACATTATATTCCCAAGTTCTTCGGTGATTTACCCATTCCAATTCAATAGTTTGATCAGCAGAGTAACAATCTAAATAAACTCCTAGTCTTGGATATGTCATTTTAATGTTACCCTTTCCGTATTCATGTTCGGACAGGACTTCATATAAAAATAATTGACCAGGTTTATTTGGGGTTAGATTTTTTTGAGTAAAAAAATCATATTTATCGGAATGTTCGCTTATATTATCTCTCATTTTAGAATATTCTTCTTTTGAGTAAATAATATGTTTATCCCTTTTTAATTCTATTTGTTCTTTAGTTAGTATCATCTTCAAAATCAGAGTTACCTCTATAATTTCCCAATCCAATTGTGTCAAATTCATCGTTACCCAATTTCTTAACAACTCCCATCATCTTCAATACATCATTTATTGGATTTATAGTATAATCAAGTTCAGAACTTTCATCATACTCTTTTTTATTATTTATAAATAATTTAGCTGTTTGGTGACCAGGTCCACCGAAATAATCGGTTTCTATCTTAGCTATGGTTTTGTCTTTACCATAATCTCTGATATTTGGAATATGAGTTGTTGCTATAATTCCTTCTTTTAAATCAACCCATTTGATGTCTTGAATACTTTTATTTTTACCATCGAGTACGGTATTTATTTTATCATCTCTAAGTTCTGACTTATTCATTAAATAAACTGATATACAATGTCCCATTTTCTTTATTTTACACAAATATAGTAAATAAAAATAGTTTCTCAAAATAATATATACTCTATAAATAAACTTAGATAAATGAGTAAAATTACGTTCAATACCTTTATAGACATGTCAAGTGCGGCTACTCCATCAAGTGGATACTTAGTAGCATATGATTTAGATGGAATGCTTAAACAGAAAGACCAATATGGTGTTGTTACATTGATTGCAACGAGTTCTCAAACTTTTGGTTATAAAGTATATACAGCCAACCTTATAGGACCAGGATATGGTTTAACATCATCACCTGCAACTCAGGTTCTACAAAACACACTAGGATTTGAACCAACATTTGACTGGGTATCAACCGGTACATTTGAGTCGGTAAACGCATCTTTTGATCCAAATAAGTGTGTGGTATTTGCAAATAATACATCAGGAGCACCAGATAGAACAGTCTTGTCTCTTGTTTATGGCGGTCCAAATAGAATACTGCTGATAAACTATTTCAACTTCAACGCGTTGGTTGATGGTCTTTTTGGAATAACAATCGAAATAAGAGTATATGATTAAAAATTAATATATAAACTATGAAAGGATTATTATCAATAACAGCAACTTGTTCTCACTGTAACGAACAACATCAATTATCACAATGTGCTCAAGAAACACTAGTTGTACCACCAATAAATTGGCCAAACAACCCTGGAACAACGAATATTGAATTCACTTGTCCAAATTGTAGCGAAGTTATCTATACATATAAGGTAAGATAAAATCCTATGAGATAAATCTATTCTGTTTTGAAAAGTTATCACTCTTAATTACTGGTTTTAGATTTGATAAGGCGTTTATTATATAAATTGGAGTGTTCCTTTCAAAATTAGAAAGAGGCTTTCGATGGTCTATATTCCAGTAGACACCATAATTTTCCCAACTCATCTTCTCAGTAAATTGAAGTTCCAATCTTTGTCTTAATTTATTAGCACTATACCCAAGTATATCATGTGTTCTTTGACCATCTTTAGAATAGAAACATCTTCTTAGGAATGATCTACAAATCACTGTAAGCTTATAGTCTATATCATTCTTATATTTATTACTACTATATTTTCTTCTATATTCAGATAGGTGTTCTTTATTGTTTTTCCTCCACTCTTTCATCTTTTTAACACTAGTAGGGTATTTTTTTGATAATCCACTTTCTATTCTACGATATCTATCATTATTTACACAATTGAAGCAAATATTTGATTTATTACTAAATCTATTAATATCAGTCTTAACATCACATTTAGAACATATCCTCATACCTTCTAATATTTCAAGTTTTTCTTTGTCAATACAATCAAAACATATCTTCGAACCATCCACATATAGAGATATAGGCTTTCTATTTTTACATTTATTACATGTTTTATTATATTTGGATTCCTTTCTAAAGCAGGTTTTACAAATATCACCATTAAATGAATTCTCTATTTTATCTAAGTCACATCTATTACATCTTTTCATAGATTATATATTAAGTTATGATTAGCTCATAACCACTATACCGATTTTATCCTATTTTTGATAGGATCACTTAGATTAAAATCATCTCTCCTTTCAAAGAATCTATTGACAACTTTAAATACATTATCATTTGTTCTAATTACAATTCCTTCTTTTCTACCATTTCTGTAACTTGATTGACCCTCCGAATATTTAACAATATCCAATATCGAGTTAAAAGTCATTTTAATTGGCTTAATATATTTAATAGATGTCTTACTTAGTAGTGACTCAACAACATCAGCATCCAAAAATCTTCCCTCTTCAACTAACCATATATCATATGCTAAAAAAACATCAGGTAGATTGTCATAAAATAAAGAGTGTTTAAAATTCATCCACTCACCATAAATTGTTATAGGTGACATCACCACATTAGATACTTCTCTAATATCTTTACCATGCTCGTGTAACCAGTTCCAAGCTGGTCTGAATTGTAGTTTAGCTGGAGTTTCTTTATCCATATAACCTTTCTTTAGAATATTATTTCTATTTCTAAGAACAGGTCCACTTGTCCAAGACACACCCATATTAGCCCCATCTATTTTCTCTTGTACCCATCCTGTTAGAGGGAACTCTATGTTAGACTCAAGTTGAATATCATCATGAGTCATATTTGATATCGCCTTATCTAAATGAGGAATCCTCGGATAAGTAGGTGATATATTATATAAATTTTTTAATCTTTTCTTTGTATTCATAATTTCTTTAATTCTTTAATTATTTTACAAATAGTTCCTCTATCACAATTATAGTAATTAGAGATATCTATTTGTCTCATTTTTTTATTAAAATACATATCATAAACTGACTCTCTATCAATTTTCGGAGTATTTTCTCTCATATTTAGAATTTTAGATTCTATCTTATTTTTATTAGCATCATAAAAATCAACATCTACATGATCCATATAATGACAGTTAGCACATAGAACATCACATTTATCTAATTCATTAATAATATCAATACCAACCTCACTCAATGACCTATGATTAACAGAAACCTTGGCTAGGGTAAATAACTTATCGTTGTTATGGTGAAAATGTAATGATTCATTACATTTATTATACCCACATCTTTGACAAGATGATATACCTTTATATTCTAAAAATAACCTCTTATTATTTTTAAATCTTAAATCATTGGAATCATCACCAAAATGATGTTCTATATGACAATTATGACATAATAGTTCACATTTTGATACCTCAGCCTCTAAAGTTGACCATTTATGATATTTGGCTCTATTTATTTCAATTTCTTTTTCATCACTATTAATATGATGAAAACATAACTTATGAATATTATCTTCACCACATCTATTACATTTTCCACCCAATAGGTTTATCGATCTTATTTTCTTTGCATATGCTAATATTCTTAATCTAAATGTTTCTATTCTCATTGTTGAAGTTTATTTTTAATATATATTAAAAATAAACTTCAACAAATTACTTAATCATCAGCAACCGATCTATTCCCACCGCAAATCCAACACCACCTTCATAAACACCTCCACCACAAACTTGTTTAGATGATCCTAATTCTGTACAAGATATTTCAAATCCTTTTCCCTCTTCATAGTAGTCAAGACCTCTTGTTACATCCAAATTAATCACATAGTTATAAGTAAACAACTCTATCATTTTCTTTGAAATCTCAATAAGCTCTGGTGTGTAATCAACGCTAGGATTCAATACTTCAACACCAAATTGAGTAAACTGTCTAAACCGACCAGATTGTGGTCTTTCCCCACGGAAACACTCACCAATATAAAACATTTTAATATCCTTTTTGAACTTAAAAAAGTTAGATGATAAAGACTGAGCAACAGCAGTATATTCGGGAGCCAAACACAAATCACGATCACCTCTATCTTTGAAGTTAAACATCATGTTTCTGTTTTCATCACCGACTTTTGATTGGAATGTTTCTTGTTTTTGAATAACAGGGATCATAATTTCCTGGTATCCATATGATTCAAGTATCTCAATCATTTTATTTAATATTTCTCTTTTTCTTTTAGCTGATTCAGCAAAAAGTATTCTCGTTCCTTTGTAGGTATTCTCTAATTTAATTTCCATAGCTTAATAGTTTTTTATCGTTATTTAATTCTTCTAAGAGACCTTTTTCACCAAATAGTTCTTTTACTTTATCTAACCACTCGATTGTTTTGATTTTTGTCATCCAAACTAATTCGTCTCCTTTTGTTTTTCTTACTCCTTTACAAATTACTCCTTCTTTAAGACCCCAGATGTTTTTTCTTACATCCCTTATTAAAGTCTCATTATACTCGCCTTTATATACCACATTGGGTATATGAAGATGTCCGAAGTTATCAACGAAATCTCTTGGTGTGATAAATCCTTTCTTATAAAGATTCACATCAAAAAGAACAACGTCTTTTTTATCTTCGGGAAGATGTTTCCCTGCAAATGAGTTATCACCGATAAACTCACAGAATACAACTACACTTTCTATATTAGAATATTCTTTCTTGAATACTCTTTCTAAATCACTTGAATATTTTTCCATAAAGATTGGAATTGATTCACCGAAGTTAGGATCATTTTCGTTTATCATAACGTTTCTAGTTCCAAACTTATACCAACCTCGTTTTCTATTCCATTCCATTCTAAGGTTAGACCCATCAAGCTTATCAAAAGCCCAAACAGTATCTCCAAAGAAACCTTTATTAAAATATTCTATTTTAGGATATGCTTTCATATTATTTTCTTTTTTCATATAACTTACCTTCTGAATATGAGATAATGAAACATCCTTCTGCTCCACATCCACAAACTGAATAGTAGTTTGGTTTATTTTTTCTTAAGCCTCTTTTTACTTCTGAGTTAGCTACTGACTCCATTCTTTTTATTTCAGCCATATCAAGTTCAGTATAGAATCTCTTACCATTCTTACTTTCATCTCTACGTCTTACTCTTTCATACCATTTTGACATAATTTCTATTTGTTTTTTATAAACGGATTAATCGTTATTTAATCCGTTGATTTCATCATCAATCCATCTCTTCATAGAATTTTTAGATGATCTCTTAGCCCCTCTTTGTTCGCGTTTAAGATCTGCTTTCATTCTATTTCTAACTTTTGGCTCCTGAATAATGTGGAGCTTTCTTTTTCTTTTTTTGATACTTTCAATTTTTTGTTCGTACCAAACATCATCTTTTGCTTTCATAACTTTTCTGATTTTTTGTAAGCCAACTCATAACTTGAGTTAATTAGCTTATACAAATTAGAAGCTCTAAAAGGTTCTAATTCATTACCTTTTGTCTTGATGATATAATCTTCTGTGTATCCACAATTGAATTGTTCGGCTTTCCAGTGACACCCATTATAAGTATCACAGAGGGTTATTCCGTTTTCTTTTACATACCCTCCATTTGGAATCAGTTTTCTATTTGTTATGTGATGAGCATCAAGTTTGACATCTCCCTTACCACATACTACACATCTATAATTATCTCTATCAAAGACATCCTTTCGGAATTTTTCTCTTGTTTGTTGTTTTACCTTCATTTTCTATGTTTAATTTTTTAAAATAAAAAACCCAGTCAATTTTTTAATTGACTGGGCTAAACATATAAATGCTAAGCTGGGTTAGTACCCAGTCAATCGAATTTTATATGTGTGCAAAGTTTTCATTACGTTAGTTATATATTAGTTTTTTAAATAGTTTATTTTCTGATTACAAATGTAGGACATTTTTTTTAATTATCAAAAATTTGTTCGAGTTTTTATTCGCCAATTTACATAAGAACGAATAGGGTATAATAATATATTAATTACTTTCATAATCTATATATCACTAAATATAACCTTTATTTATTTTTCTGGGTTAGATGCTGAATAAACCCATTTATCAAATGATGATTCTTTTGGATTTATTGGATTTATTATGTATTTAGTAGGATAAGCCCATTTATCAAATGATGATTCTTTTGGATTTATTGGATTTATTATGTATTTAGTAGGATAAGCCCATTTATCAAATGGTGATAAGTTAATATAATTTATCCAATCATAAAAAGTCATAGTCATATTTTCCATAATAATTATATTTAAAATTCTTTAATCAAAGATAAAAAAAGTTTTAATAACAAAAAAAAAAAATTAATATATAGTTAATGAAATATATTAAGAAATTTGGATTATTTGAGGCGGTTATAATGCCGAGTGGTATAAATACTGGAAACTTTAATGACTTTAATAGTCTTGTTGAGTATGGTAAGAAGAATGAATTTGACGTTGTTGAATATAATGAGTTTTATGATTCACTAAATGAGGCTGATAAAAAGACTGCTCCTCCTAATAATGGAAGAGTTCCATTCTTTGCATTATTTAATCCAATGAGAAAGAAACCTATGTTTGTTATTTGTGTTAAAAGTATAATTCATATGATTCCAAATTTCAAAGAGATAGTTGATGATATAATAGGACATGAAAGAGTACATGCTTCTCAGAATGATAGAAAAAAGGTAATAAGTTATGTATTGCCTAATCCAACTATTAAAAAGGAATATTTTTCAAATAAAGAAGAGGTAATGGCATTTTCGTGGTCGATAGCTAATGATCTATTTAAGATTTCTGATAATATAAATAGAGCATTTAATGAGTTAGATAAAGGTAGAAGTCAAGGTCAATTCAGACAAATATGGAATGATATAAAAGGAAATTGTGATGAGAAGATTATTAAGAGATATAGAAAATATATTTATATGTATCTTGAAAAAATGTTTGCATCAAAGGAAGTTAATAAGCCTACTGAATCTAAAAAACCTATTGAGTTAAAAGATAAAAAACCTATTGAGTTAAAAGATAAAAAATCTATTGAGTCAAAACCTATTGAGTCAGAGGTTAATACATATAAAAATATTACTACTGATGAATTAAAATCAAAAATAAAATGGACAGAAGACCTTTTTGACCGAGCTATGGTTAATAAAGATAGTGTTGGTGCTAAAAAATTTAATGAGATTCTTAAAAAACTAACTAATGAATTAAGAAACAGATAGAATTAAATTCTATCTGTTATAACTCCTGATAAAGGACCAGTTCTTAATCGTTCCATTACTTCTTCAATTAATACCATTTCCATTTCGAATTCGGCATCAGTTGATACATTTGGTCTAAATTGTCTTAAACCAATTGGCATAAACTCCATTCTATAATCTCTACCATCTTCGAAGATAGTAAAAAGTAAAGTAGATCTACCTGAGTTAGTACCTTGTACCCAAACTCTTCTAAATCCAGGCATCAATCTTGATGCAACTAAATCTTGTAATAATACTAATGTTCCTTCAAATGAAGGAGTTCCTCTTCTATGTCTTAAATATATTGATTCCATTTTAATTTAATATTTCTGTTAATAATTTATCCCTAACTAAAGGTCTCATTTGTTTTTCAATTGCTGAGTAAATAATATCCTTTTCACCCTTAAATGATAAGTCAATACTATATTGGTCGGTTTCTTTACCAATTCTCATATGTTTATAACCACATCTTTCCATTGAACGTCTTGATATCTGACTACCCTTGTGTAAAGATTCATCAAGTGAATTGTATATCCAAACAATACTACCATTCTCGGCATATGTTTTGGACCTCATAAGACCAGCATAAACTACTTTTATTTTTACAATTACTACCATTATCTTCTTCTTTTCCTATTGTGTGTATCAGTTCTATCATAGAAATCAGGATCCTTCTTAGATACCCATTCTACGAATTTAATAATCTCTGGATGTGTTCTAACAATCTCAGCATTATTATATTCTTTAGCTAATTCACTCTCTTCAAATATTGAATGAATTTTACGATGACATATCTTATGAGTCCACTCGGTTTCCCTACCACCTTTACACTTAGGATAAAAGTGGTGTCTATCAATTGAATGACCTTTCCACATTTCCCTATCACATATTGGACATATGCCTATTACATTTTC
>Ga0116180_1002431_pt1 | contig 14673 bp, 15 predicted proteins | sample AD_UKC073_MetaG_FD_89804 | JGI IMG/M metagenome (GOLD analysis project Ga0116180, IMG submission 89804) | Active sludge microbial communities of municipal wastewater-treating anaerobic digesters from USA - AD_UKC073_MetaG | ecosystem: Engineered > Bioreactor > Anaerobic > Digestate | place: USA...
CTTGACCAGCTCGCTAGGCGGGTGGGTCCCATAGACGCGGGCGATCCCGCGCGGGTCGATGACCCACCGCCGCCCAGGCTCAACCTGGCTGGCCGGGATGGGTACCAGGTCGAGGGGGATCCGCCGGCCGTCCCGGTTCGGGTACCACCGGATCGGTCCGTCGCAGCGCCGGCACCGTCCTGGTACACCCTGCTCGACCGGTGGTGATTCCAGTGGAATCACCACCGGCGCACCCTGTTCGTTTGGGGGTGATTCCAGTGGAATCACGTCGTCATCAAGTGAAGGGGCGGTGCGGCGATCCCGGTACGTCGTGGCGGCTTGGGTCGGGTCGAGAACCGCGGCGTGGGCCAGACGCAGCAGATCGGCCGGTGTCAACCGCCGCGGTGGCCACCCCCGACCCGTCTGTGGGTCACGCACCACCAGTGGGGCATCGGCGCGGGCGACCGCAGCCGCAGCGTCGAGCTCGTCGACCATCCGCCCGAGCAGGTCGGCCTGCGACACCAACTCGGCCGCTAACTCCCGCAAGTCCAGGTCCGGGTGCGCGGCGGCCGCGATCGCCAACGCCTGCAGGTCCGCGATCACCTGCCGCAGGGTGGGCGGGGGAGGGTCAACTGACATCGCGCTCACCCCACGGGGGCAGCATCGGCGGGCCACTGGCGCGGACCGGCCACGCGGCAGCGTGGGCGCGACGGTCCTGCGACAGCGGGGTTCCGGCACTGATCCCGTACCGGGCGCGGTGACGCGCCCACGCTGCCGCGTACGCCGCCTGCATCGGGCCCGGGAGCCGCTGGAACCACAGCGCCCGCTCGACCGACCGGTCCTGGTACGCCTGCCACGTCAACGCGTCCAACCACCCGTCATGACGGGCTGCCTCGTCCACCCCGGCTCGCATGCGCCGCTCGACGAGCCCGGCTTTCACTTCCTCCTGGCCGTGCACACTCAACCCGGCGAACGTGCCCGCCCACGCCCGGGACCGTTGCTCCCGTTCGGCGCGCGGCAGCGTGGACCACCACGCGACCTCCCGGGCCCGATTCGCTTTCAGGGCCGCTGCCCGTTCCCGTGACCACCTCGACCCCGCCCCGGCCCGATATGCCTCCCGCTCGGAGGCGACGGCGGCCGTCGCCTCCTCATGCCACTGCCGCGCGACGATCCGCTGCGCGCCGTTGACCGTCGACCGGACGACCCACTCACCACCGGCAGTACAGTCCGCCATCCCAGCCCGCAGTAGTGCCGTCAACCCCGCCCTGACCATCCGCACCTGATGGTCAGTCAGGTCAGCCTCTCGGGTATCGCAGATAGCAGCCTCAACACCCAACACCGCCAGGGTCACCGGTGCGCGCTGGTGGCGCAGCGCGCGCCAGATCTGGTGGCAGATCCGCGGCAGGGTCGCCCAGAGCCCCCCGTTCACCTCAGGGGGGAGGGGGGTGTGAGAACTAGGTGGATGGAAATCCCGCACCCCACCAGCGGCAGGGACCTCGAACTCGAACGATGAAGCTTCCCGGCGCGCCGGATCCCACACAGCGGTGTCCAGGACACCCACCGGCCCGGCCAGTGCCCGCAGGTAGCCACGGATGGTCGCCCGGTCCGCCAGGCCGGTGTCCAACACGAGGTCCCGTTCCGGGACGGGCACCCGCCGCGACCCGGCCCGCAGCATCCGGTCAAGGACCGTGTGGCCCACCAACAGCAGCCCGGCACGCCGGCGGGCTGGGAACGTCCACGCGAGGTCCTGCAGCCGGGTCCGCGCGGCCTCGACGGCCGCCACCACCTCGTCGTCGACCACGCCCTGCGGGGCTGGGGCGAACGCGTCGTCGTCGCGCACCGACGGGTTCCACACGTGCGCTACCCACCGACGCTTGTTCACCCGGGCCCGGGTGAACGCCGACGGGTGACTGGCCACGATTGCTTGCCACGCTGATGCCGCGTCATGCCCTGCGCGCAGCAGATGGCCCGTCGCGATTGCCTCCACCGTGGTCCGAGACCGATCCCGTCCGCCCACTGGGGGAGTAGCCCCCGTCTCCAGGTAGGTCTGCCACGGTTGGGGTAGGTCCCTTCGAGGGCGGCGCCGGGGTTGCAGCGCTTCGCCCGCCTGAAGCAGCGACTCCCGAGCCGCTCGAGCCCGCACACGTCCAGCAGCGGCAGGGGAAGCAGCCGCCCACGGCAACGCTCGTAGGGCGCGCAGCGAGGCCTGGATGTCCCCATACGGGCGCGTCGACACCCCGGACCTGTGGGGGGCCGACAGCGGCCTCACCGTGGTGCGTAGGTCGATCGCACGGCGACTCACACCCAACTCGTGCCGCAGTTGCTCGATGAAGGTCTCCAACTGCGGGCCGCGGGCGCCGGGGGCCACGAACACGTGGCCGTGGCCCGCGGGTCCTCCCGAGGGCCGGGTCAAGCACCACACGCCCGTGCGTTCACACCACGATGCGACCGACTCCATCGCTGCGTCACCAAGCACCCCGGCCAGGTCGACGTCGACGACGAGGACCTCGGGACGCAGAACGCCAACGACGGAGGCCACCGGTCCCTGACCGATCAGAGCCAATCCCGCCGGCAGGGAACCCACCACAACGCCAGGGACCCGTCGGTTCGCTGCGTCTAGCGCGAACCAGCCGGTCGGGGAGAACATGGCGTCGTCCAACGCGCGCAGGGTCGATGAGACACGCCGACCACACGCCGACGTCACAGAATCATCGCGACCGCGACCGCGATCGGTTACAGTAGGCACAACGAAGCGCCACCTCCCCTCTTAGACCTGGGGGTTTGCTTTGGACAAGATCTCTTCGGAAGGGAAGCCGAGAGAGATCACATACCTTGACGAGGGCCCCGTTGACGCGGGGCCCTCGTCGTGTGTCTAGGACGCGGCGAGATCAAGCTCCTCTCGCAGCGGTCGGTTCCACCAGGTGGGCACGCCGCGTTCGTCGATCGACTCACGCAGATGTAGGGCCAAGGCCTCCACAAAGTCGGCCTTGCTGACGCCGCAGCGAGTGGCGGCGTCAGTCAGGGTCGCCATCGCCTCAGGCGCGATCCTCACGTACAACGCCTCGGCACCGACCGCTGCGCCACGCGGACGCCGAGGGGGGTTGAGAGCCATGCTGCAGACGATAGCGATAGGGGGATGGCTGTGGCGTGAGCGGCGAGGTCCTCGGCGTGTCGGTTCCTGGACATGGGTGAGGGGCTCCACCGCGGGATTTTGTTCGTGGAGCCCCTCACCCAAATCCAGGACGGTTTAGCAGTAGGTGCAGTACTTCATCGCGGAGAAGGTGGGCGCCTTCTGCGTGGTTTGGGCGTCAGCGGACGCCAAAGGGGCGAGGACAAGGGCGGCCGCGGCAGCAATAGCGGCGAGGATTCTGGTCATGAAGTGTGTCCTGATCGTGGGGGGCGGAGGATGTCACCAAGGGTAACCGGGGTCAGTGGGGGCGGCTAGGGTGCCGGGTATGTCCAGTGACGCGGAGGTGCTGAGGGAGCGGTACGACGTCTTGTCGGATCCGACCAGGCTGCGACTGCTCGATGCCCTATTGATGTTGGGGGAGGCCAACGCGACGACGTTGACCCGGGCCGTTCCGTCGGCTAAGGGGGCTGTGCCTTGGCAGATGGGGCGGCTGGAGGCCGTTGGCCTGGCTGAGGTGGTCCGGGTGGACGGCACCCGGAAGGTGTGGCGCGCAAGGGATCCGGAGCCGGTGGAGTGGGCAGCAGCTATGGCTGAGGACCCACAATTGCGCCTTGCCGTACACGAACTCGAAAGAGTCGTCACGTTGCGCCGAATGTGGCGGATGCAGCGCTGGGCTGCCGATCGAGAGCTGTGGCCAAGGGAATGGGTGGACGCGGCGATCAGCCGCGACTACCTTCTGTGGCTAACCCCCACCGAACTGGATCAACTCGATAGCCGACTGCACGCAGCAGTGGAAGCCGCAAAGGAGCCCAGCAACGTGCGTCCCGATGATGCGGAACCCGTGTTTATCTCGCTGACAGGATTTCCGGTCCGCGCGGGGGACTAACCAATCACCATGAAGAGCCTGGCGGACATCGAGGGCGCAAGGCCGTATCTGGTTGGGAACACCCTTGACCGGACGGCAGACGCCATGGCCTATGCCGCGCTCGGGTGGTTGGCCGCACAAGGCTCCCCTGTAGACGCGGCGCTAGTGCTCGGCCTGGGCGCTGTTCCTCGAGTCGCGATGTTGTCTATCGGGGGCGTGCTCGCGGACCGGCTCGGGCTCGGGCAGACGGCTCAATGGACCCTCGGCGCTCGCTTGATCGCGCTCGGGGGGCTCGCCGTCGCGCTGGCTGACGGCTCCGCCGGAGTCCTCGCCCTAGCGTGCGTGGCAGTGGCCCTCGGGATCATCGACGGGATCCACATACCGGCAATGGTGGGCCTGGGCGGGCTCATCGGTCAGGGTCCCCGGATGGCATCACTCCAAGGCGCGCTCAACATGTGGGGCGAGGCTGGAGAGGTGCTGGCGCCGGTCCTGGCCGGGTGGCTGCTCGTCGGGGCGACCGTGTGGCTCGTCCCCGCCATGCTCGTGCCGAGCCTTATCGCCTTGGCGATGATCCAGGCGATCGCGCACCTGGGCAACCACGTTCCAGAGACCGAGGAACCAGCAGTCGGGGTTTGGCAGGCGTGGCGTGAGGGAGTGCGCGCGGCCGCTGGCCTGGGGCCAATCCTGGCCTTTGCGTGCCTCGTCAACGCCCTCACCACCGGACCGATTTTGGGCGGTGCGCCCATGCTCGCCGCCGCCAACGACTGGGGTGGCTCCGAATATGGCTTGGTCGTCGCGGCCTTCTCAGTGGGTCTGGGGGTCGGAGCGGCAGCCCTGGCCAGGTGGGGTGACGGGGTCAAACGCCCGCAACCGGTCGCCGTAGGCTTAGTGATCCCGGGCGCACTGGTCCTAGGAGGGTTCGGAGTCGCTCACCAATGGTGGGCAGCCGCAGTCATCGTCCTGGTCTGCGGGGCCGTGTTCTCGCCGTCGATCGGGCTACTCATGGCCCTCATCAAGACGCGCACCGATCCGGCGCTCATGGGTCGAGTGATGTCACTCGTCCAACTGGGGATGCTCGCGGGGGTGCCAGTGAGTTACGCCGTTCTCGGCAGCCTGGTCGCCGGCAGAGGCCTAGCCTTCGCGATTGCGAGCATGAGCGCAGCACTGGTCATCATCGCTGTGTCACTGCTGTTCAGCACGCGTCTCGGTGCCAGACGCGCGCGCGTCTAACCTGGCGTTCACGGACGATGCCACCCCAGCGTCGAAGAAGTAGCTCACGGGGACGCCAAAGATGTCGGCCATCGCGGCGACCTTGGCCGCTGATGGGTTACGCAACTCGCCGGAACGTGTCTTCAACACCCACACGTGTGTCGTGGGGCACCCCCTGGCCGTCATCGCTTGCGCCAACGCTCGGTCTGACCACAGCCGGGGCGAGGACGGTGCCTGCGGCACGGACGCCATGAGGCGGTTCAGGTTCGCGGCAAGTCGATCCAACTGCTCCACGCGGTCATGGTAACTGTAGTTACCAGTTTTACCAAGATTTTAAGCGGAGCAAGGCCCATGGCCCTGTCCGAGCCTGCTACCCGCCATTACGGTGACAACGCACGCCGAAAAGAGTGTGAACCGGGGGGAGTGGGGGTTAGTGGCCACGCAGATAGTCGGCGAAGGCCGCAAGAAGCAGGTCCAGACGATGACGATCCACGCTATAGCGCACAGGCCGACCGTTGCGCTCACCGGGGGGAAGATTCGCCACGACCAAGCCTTGCTGTTCCAACTCGGCCAGCCGAGTCACCACTGCGGGATAGGTCGCGCCAATCGCGGCCGCAATTTCGGCACGCGTGGCGCTGTCAACCTGCGACAGGTGACGGATGATCTCCTGCGCGGCGGCAAGCCGGAAAGCGGTCAATGCGGCCTCCTGATCGGGCGTGAGACCCGAGGCGTGTTGGAGGTGTCTGACCACCCGCCACAGTCTGCCGTACCCGGCAGGCGGAGGGCCCCGCCTCAGGTGTCGCTCACGCTACCTTATGTGTGACGCATAAGGTAGCGTGAGCGACACCCGGGGAGAGGACGGGGCACGTAGCAGTGAATAAGAGAGTCGGGTCGAGCTGGTCCGTGAGGCTGCAACCTCACGAGCACGACCAGCCCGACCCGACCGGAATCCCTAACCATGCGAATAGAAAGGGCTCCGATCGTGAGTCTAGAGAAGTCGAGGGGGACCAGGCATGGTCGTCCTGCTGGAACATCCGTCGGCCGCGTCGCTCGCCAGCTCGCCGCCGTGATAGCAACGACTGCTGTCGTCGGTCTGGGGGTGGCGTCGCCGGCCTGGGCGGCACTGACTGGGTTCATCGGGCTGGACACGGACCCCACCCACCTGGGGACGTTGCGACCGCCCGGCTACACCGAGCAGGTCATCTGTATTGACGGCGGCATGTTGACACCGACGACGATCACGTCCCCGACCGCAGTCGACGCGCCGCAGCCCGGCTATCTGATGGCCATGCACAGCCAGACGACGGACCCATTGACCGCCGCCGCGTTGACGTACGTCGAGAAGAAGTGGCTCGACTCGGATCCGGCGAAGGCCGACCAGGCGTTGGCGTCCTTGGACGCGGCCACCAGAGCAGCCGTGCAGGCGATCATCGACAACATGCGCGCCGAGGCTGCGCAGTTCGCCGGCCCCTATGGGATGACGGACCTGCACCTGGCTCCGGGACCGGCGACGGTGCCGACGGCAGGCAGCGTGGAGGGAATCGGTGTGCAGTCCGATTCGGGAGCCTGGGTGCCGGGCTATCCGATCACCGTCACCCTTGAAGGTCCGGCGATCTTCGACGCGACCGGCACGGCAACCTGGACCGGCACCACCGGGTCCGCGCCCTCAAGCCTGGCCTGGCACGCGACTGGCGAAGGTACGGTGAAGGTCGCCGGATCCGTGACTGGCCTACCTGGGACCTCGGTGTGGGTGTACCCCCCGGAGGCGACGGGGTACCAGCGGATGATCGCCACCGGGTCGACGGTGTCGGTGAACTACCGCGACCCCATCGCGGCGCCGACCGTCACGACTTGGAAGCCGACGGTGACGACCCGTGTCCAGACCGTCTTCGTGAAGGCGGGCGACAACATCGCGGACCTGATCGCTGGGTCCGGGTATAAGCCGTCCACTGCGGGGTCGGGGACGTCTGACGCATACGGGCCGTTGGCGTCGGACCCGGTGCCGTCTGCGACCGCACCGGCGGGGACTCCGCAGTTGGGCACGGCCACATACACGTTCACCGCTGACGCCACGGGCGCGTTCACGGCGACGACCACGGCCCTCGTGGCTCCTTCCAGCGGCTACTACACCTGGGTTGAGCACCTGGCCCCGGTCCCGGCAGAAGCGATCGAGGGCGCGGACGGCACCTACGGTGCGTCGACGGAGACTGCACTCGCGTATGCCCCGAAGTTGGCCTCGAAGATCTCGGCGGGCACCGCGATGGTTGGGCAGGAGATCTCCGATTCGTGGATCCCGACTGGGATTCACACGACGGTCGGGGGAGTGGCTTTCAGTAACACCCTCACCGGTGGCATCTACGGGCCCGTGTCGCCGGCCGCCGACGGCACGTGTGCGGGACTGACATGGACTGCCGCTCCGGTGGCGAAGGCGATCACGGCCACGATGGTGACCAGCGATGACCCGATCCCTGGCCTGGCGGCGTTCCGGCCGAGCGAGGCGGGCTGCTACTCGGGTGGGGGAATCCTGACCGTGAAGGACGCTGGCGGTGCGGTTGTGTTGACGGTCACTCACCCTGCCGGTGACCCGGCGCAGACCGTGCTGGTGACGGCGCCGACGATGCACACCACCGCGTCAGCGACCGTGGCCATGCCCGGCACGGTGGTTACGGACACGGTGGAGATCACCGGCAGCAAGGGCGACGGCACGATCGAGGCCCACGCGTGGGTCATGCCGGTGGCGATCGACAAGCAGTGCGACTCGATCACCGAGGCACAGTGGGCGTCCGCGATCGCGGACGGCACTGCGGTCGAGGCGATCCCGGCACAGACGCTCACCATCACCGGGGACGGCAAGGTGACCACCCCGACCGGGTATACCGCGGCGCCCGATCACTGCGGTACGTGGACGGAGAAGGCGACCTGGGCGTCCGCCCCGGGCGTCGTCGTGGTCACCCCTCCTGGGCAGCCAGGGGAGACGACGCTGTGGATTCAGCCGACTATCTCGACGCTGGCCCACACGACCGGCACCGAGGCTGGCGCGACGCTGACCGACGACGTGATCCTCACTGGGACGCACGGCATCCCCGGCACCATCACCGGGAACCTGCTGATCGGCAGCCCAGTCGATGCGGCCTGCACGGCAGTCAACTGGAGTAGCGCCACGGTGCTCGCGGCAATCGTCCCGATCCCGACCACCGCCGACGGCACGTGGACCAGTTCGGGCATCACGACGCCCAAGGGTGCCGCGATCTGCCCGACGTTCGTCGAGACGTGGACCCCCACGGACAGCACCCTCGCGCACGTGGTGGTCAACACGGCTCCGGGCCTGGCCTCGGAGACGGTCTATCTGACTGCCACGTCGCGTGGATCGTCCGGCCTGGCGAGCACTGGGGCCGAGTCTCTGCCGATGCTCCTCGTCGGGATGGCGGCAATCGTCCTCGGCGGCGGGGTGCTGCTGTTGACGCGCCGTCACCGCACCACGACCTAACCATCCCAATCGTGGGGGGCCGGACTTCCCCCTCGCTCCGGCCCCCCACCCCCCCACCCCTCCCACACCGCATCGAAGGAGCAGACCATGACCCGCAAGCGACTCGCCGCACTCATCGTCGCCGTAGTGGCGGCACTCGTCCTCACGGGCATGCTGTTCCTGCGGACTCCTGTCCCGGTCGGTGCCAGCGCGCTGACACCGACCGGGACAGACACGTCAACTGGCCAGGCGACTGTGACTACAGCGCCCGCCGTGACCATGACCGCCAGCGAGACTGTTGCAGCCACGCCGACCTCAACCGAGGCACAGCCGCCCGGGTCCACGACGACCACCGGGCCTGCCGCGGCGACCACATCACCGCGGTCGAGCGGGTCAGCGACTACCAGCACGACGACCCGTGCGACGACCACGACGACCCGTGCGACGACCACGACGACCCGTGCGACGACGTCGACGAGCCCGACGACGACCCGTGCGACGACGTCGACGAGCCCGACGACGACCCGTTCAACCACCACAACGACGACCACGATCCCGGTCACGGTGACTCTCACTGGGTGCCAGTCATTCAACGGCGGCGCAGGCACCAAGGTGCTCTTCAAGATCACCGGCTCCAATTCGGTGATGTACAAGGTCACCGTGACGGCCGGGGGCATGACCGACACCGGGATGTACTACGGCGCCCAAAACACTGGAAACACGTTCCCGACCGTGGCCTACGCCGGTCCCGGATCGTGCTCGGTGCGGCTCGGAGGGTGACGTGCTGAAGGTGGGAGGCGCGGCGGCCGCTGTACTGGTGGTCGCGTTGGCGATGTCATCGTCCTCGACCGCAGCTCGCGGGGCCGAGGTCGGTGCAGGGTTGACACCTGGCATGGTGCCGGCCGCGTGGGAGAGCGCCGTAATGGCGGCAGGCTCTACGTGCCGTGAGATCCCGCCTGCGGTGATCGCCGCGCAGATCGAGGCCGAGAGCAGTTGGAACCCGGCTGCGGTGTCTCCGGTTGGCGCGCAAGGTCTCACGCAGTTCATGCCAGGCACCTGGGCCGCCTTCGGAGTCGACGCCAACGGCGACGGAACCGCTAACCCGTTCGACCCGATCGACGCGATCGCGTCACAGGCCGCATATGACTGTCATCTCGTTGAGCAGTTGCGCCCAGCGGTCGAGGACGGACGGATCAACGCCACCCTCCTGGAGGCTGTGCTCGCCGCTTACAACGCTGGCCCAGGGGCTGTGCTCGCCGCCGGGGGCATCCCTGCGAACTCGGAAACCCCGGCCTACGTCGCGAAAATCGTGGATCGAGCCCGGGTCTACTCCGCGACCGGACTGCTCGCCGCCGGTCCGGCCACCGGGTATGCCGCCGCGCTGATCGCCGCAGCACAGTCCCAGTTGGGGGTGCCGTATGTGTGGGGTGGAGCGTCATCATCAGTCGGGTTCGACTGCTCCGGGTTGGTCCTATGGGCGGCATACCAAGCGACCGACGGGGCGCTACGACTGCCACACAGCGCGTCCCAGCAGATCCTCGGCGCACCCATCCAGATCCCTCTCGTGTCGGGGGACACGAGCCCGCTACAACCCGGGGACCTCGTGGGGTTCGACAACGGCGACCACTCGCGTGGCCCGTTCCACCACATCGCCATCTACCTCGGGAACGGGTTGATGCTGCACGCCCCACGCACGGGCGACGTCGTCAAGATCACGACCCTGCAAGGGTCGCCTCACTGGTCGACTGAACGGTGGCAGGGGGCCCGATATGCGCCGTAACTGGACCATCCCCACAGCGGCCGTGCTCGCCCTCGCCATGAGCGGGTGCAGCCACGGCAACACCCCTACAAGCGGCGGCATGACGGCACCCGCGGCGACCGTGACGGCGACCGCCGTTCCCTCGGCACCGCCCGCCACGACGACTTCGGCGCGACCCTCGTCACCGACCACTACTGCGGTGGTCACCCCGACAGCGGCGCGACCACCGGTCAGTGAGTCTGCCGGCATTGCTGCTGACGCGCTGTCGGCCGACGAGGTGGCCCTGAGGGTGGGGACCGCGGTCCTCGCGTGGGACACCAGGGTTGACCGGCTGCCTGCGGATACCGGCCGCCGGGCCGCAGCCTGGATGACACCCGCGATGGCTGCGCGGGTTCAGAGTTTCGTCGCGCAGTCTGCGCCTGGTGCGGACTGGTTGACCTGGCAGTCCCATCAGGCTCACGCCGTTGTGACCGCCACCCTGGAGGGCGACGCCCCGCCGCCAGACACCCGGACGACGGCGCTGCGGCCGGTCACCGCGACGGTCACCCCGACCGGGGCGGACGGGTGGGTCGGCGCCCCGGCGACCATCCGGTTGTTCCTCACGCTTGAGATGACTCCCACTGGGTGGCGGCTCGCCCGAGTCGTCTACGGGTGAACCGCTCATGACAACGAACCCATATCGGGCAGCCGAACTGCCGTGGGCGAACGATCCCGACCCGCAGGAGCGGCAGCCGAGACGCCGGGGCGTCCTCACCGCCGCGATCGCGGCGACCGTTCTGGCGGCAGGTGGCGCCTTCGCCGCTGCGTTGATGCGGCCCGTCCCAGACGCGGCCGCAATCGCGTCGCCGGCAGTGACCGTGACCACCTCGGTCACCGTCACGACCACGGCGGCATCGACCGTGACCCCCACCAGTTCCGCGACCTCGTCTGCCGTCCTGCCGGTCACGCCAACCAGCGAGGCGCCGACGTCCTCCTCAACGTCGTCGACGACGCCCGCGACCAGGCCCTCGTCGTCGTCGACCCCACCCGTGGTGAAGACCTCGACCACGTCCTCGTCGACGACCCCGCGCAGTACCACCCGGACCGCGACCTCGACGTTCACCTGTCCGGCTGGGGCGACGATCACCGTCCGCGGCAGCGGGTCGGGGACGGTCACGACCGCGCTGTCCGGCCCAGCCTCGGGACGCGGCGGCACGTCTGTGACCGTGACCGGACCTGCCGGGACCTGGACCGCGTCAGCCACCGATACCGGTGGCCACCCCAGCGTCAGCTGGAGCGCGTCCGGCGCCGTCTGCTCATGACCCACCACGCCGACACCACACCGATAGGAGACTCCGATGGCGTCCGATGACATCGACTGGCTCGACACCCAAGTCGACCTCACTGAGGCACTGAACATGAGTGTTTTGACGACCCCTGCAGGGCTCGAGGGTGGCCCGGAGACGGAGGGTGATTCCACTGGAATCACCCTCGACCCGGAGCCGGTTATGACGGCACCCGCAGTGACCGCGCGGCCCCGGGGAACGGACGTCCGAACGCTGGTCGCCGGCGACGACACCGCGGCGGCGCCACCGCGCGGGCTCTGGTCGCGGCTCACCAAGCGTGGGCCGAGCCCGCAGGAGATCGCGCTTCGCGCCGACCAGAGGACGATCACCCAACCGCTGCCCGCTCCCGGGGTGGTCGCGGTCGCCAATGTGAAGGGCGCGGCCGGGAAGACACCGACCGTCGTCACCCTCGCGTCCGCGTTGGGCGTGTACCGGGGCGGGGGAGTGGCCGCGATGGACGTGTGGCTGCGCGGCACCCTGGCCCGAGCCACCGTGGACCACGGGTCGACCCTGTCGATTCTGGACCTGATCCCGCAGATCCCCAGCCTGATGGCCGGTGGAGCTCGTGCGGCTGATGTCGCGCGGTTCCTGCGCTACCAGCCCTCCGGGAAGTTCGACGTACTTCCCGGACCTGTGGACGTCGTCGATGTCGACGAGCACGGGCACGGTCGACTCCTCCCGCCTGGCCTAGCCCCCGGCGACGTGTGGGACGTGATCGAGGTGCTGCAACGCCAGCACCAGGTCGTCGTCGTTGACACCGGCAACAACGACACTGACCTGGCCTGGCAGGCCGTGCGGGACCGGACCCACCAATTGGTGGTGCCGACCAAACTGTGGCGTGACCAGGTGAACGGCGCGATCGCCGTCCTGGAAACACTGGCGGACACCGGGTATGCCGACCTTGCCGCGAACGCGATCGTCGTCATCACCCACGCTCACCGGGACCTGGACCGGGTCGACCCGAAGGAAGCCCGCCGATACCGGGAGTTCTTCCTCGAGCGTGGCCACCAGGTCATCGACCTGCCACCCGACCCGGTGATCGCAGCGCACCAAGTCATCGAGTGGGACGCCCTACAACCCGCCACCCGCCGAGCTGCACTGACCCTCGGGGCAGCCGTGATTGAAGGACTCGTGTCCGCCATGTCCACCAGAAAGGGACTCCGATGAAGACCACCCTCACCACCCTCGTGACTGCCTGCGACGGCACCACCAACCCGCTCTGTGGGATCAAACCCGACCCCACCGTGTTCGGTGCGGCCTTCCAAGGGCAGGTGAACTCGATCCTGTCGGGCCTGTGGTTCCTCGTGCTCGCAGGCCTGGCAGGCGCCGTCCTACTGGGACTGGCCCGCTGGGGGTATGCGGCCCGAGTGAGCCACAACCCGGACGCCGTGACGTCTGGGTCCGAGCAGGCCCGCAAGGCCGGTGTCGCGTTCGGTGTCGCCGCAGCCGCCACCCTCGTGCTGTCCGCGATCCTCACCGCGGCTGGCATCAACTAACACCAGCCGTTCCCCCTAGGAGATCTTCATGAAGCGGGTCGCTGTGATCGTCGTAGCCCTGGCCGTCCTCATCGTCGGCATCGTCGTCGCGACCCGGGACCGCACCACACCGGCAGCCGTCTCGGGGCAGACGCCTGCCCCGACCTCAACGAGCCTGACGGGCGGGATCACCCCCGGTCAAGGCGCGTCCGGTCTGGCACCAGACGGGATCACCCCGATCGGGTGGCCCTCGACCTGTGACGGCGCGGTCGGGGCAGCCACGGCTGCCGTGGTGGCGTTCACCGACCCGGTCGGCACCCCTGGGTGGGGCACTCCTGCCGCGAAACGCGGAACTCCCCGGGCGGGTCTGACCGAGACCATCGCCCGACTGACCACCGGCACCCACCCCAGCCTGGAGAAGGCCGCCACCGGGGCATACCCACAAGACTGGCCAGGGGAGATCGAACACCCCGAATGGGGCGGATACCGGCTGGCCTCCTGCACCGCGGGCAGTGTCGCCGTCGTCGACGTGTTCAGTTGCGCCACCGTCACCGAGGTCCCGGCAGGGACCACCGGGTGGGGGTCGGACTGCTACGCGCAGGAGTTGACCATGCGGTGGGGTGGGACGCCCACGGATTGGCGGGTCGCGCAGTGGGACACGACACTGCCCCCACCTCGCCCAATGTTCGGGGGGCCGTTGTACACCAACCCGAATCCGCCCACCGCCGTGCAGCGGCGGGCGGCTCTCGCGGCGGGTGTACCGGGGTGGCAGGAGTATGCCAATGCGCCCCGCTGACATACACCGCGTGTCCGTCGCCGCCGTTCTCGCGTTCGTCGTTCTCTTGGCTGGTGGTATGCCGACGGCATCGGCGGACCCGGCACCGCCGACTGCGGGAGAGGCGGCAGCAAGCGTGGTCTGTGCGCCTTTGACATGGCTACCTGGCGGAAGGGCCGGCAAAAAGTGTGAGGACGTCGTCCAGCAGGTGTGGACGACGGTGGAGGGGCCGTCGGTGACGGTGGTGTGCCGGGCGATTCTCGGGCCGACTTACCCATTGCTGGGGACTCAATGTGAGTCGGCGGTGGCGTCTGTGTTGGGTCAGGCGGCGTCGGCGGCGAAGGCGGCAGTTGACGCGGCCGGGGCGGCGATCGGGACAGCGGTGGCGGCGGTGAAGTTTGTCGCGAACCCTGCAGGGGTGGTGGATGAGTGGGCTAACGCGAACAAGTCGGCGGCGATCGACTTGACCGAGCAGGTGATGTTGAAGGCGAACGCTGCGACTGCTGCTGATTTCCAGGCGGGATGGTTCACCTCGTACTACGCGGGGGCGTTCGCGCTTGGCCTGGTGGTGATGGCCTTGATGTTGCTGCTGCTCTACCACGACGTGGGGCGCGGCAAGGTCGCTGGAGACGAGTTCGCGGAGGCCATGTTGAAGGCACCCGTGGTCGTCGTGGTGATGGCGTTCACGCC